>JAERMT010001108.1_pt1 | contig 12444 bp, 6 predicted proteins | sample 9267081 | NCBI WGS metagenome assembly JAERMT01 (sample SAMN17071939, study PRJNA684904) | human gut metagenome | isolation source: diarrhea sample from child under the age of five | host: Homo sapiens | place: South Africa: Mafikeng, Mafikeng Provincial Hospital | collected 2019-09
AAGTTGCCAGAGGAAACCAGACAGTTTCCGGAGCAAAAGCTTCTTACACCGTGACCCTTGGAAGCAAAGCCTTTTCACTGGGAGCAAAAGCGCCTGGAAAACTTACCTATAAATCTTCAAACACCAGAGTTGCAGTCGTAGACAGATACGGCAAAGTAACTGCCAAAGGTGCCGGAACCGTAAAGATTACGATCAGTGCCGCTTCTTCCTCTAATTATAATGCAGCATCAAAGACCGTAACGGTTAAGGTAAACAAGGCAGCTCCTGTCATCAAAGTAAAAACAACTTCAGCGACTGTGAAGTACACGAACCTGAAGAAAAAAACACAGTCCGTAGCACTCGGTGCTTCTGTCAGCAGCAAGGGAACTCTGAGCTATCAGAAAGTTTCCGGAAACAAAGCAGTCACCGTGGACAAAAAGTCAGGCAGGCTCTCAGTAAGAAAAGGAACGAAAAAAGGAACTTACAAAGTAAAAGTCAGAATCAGATCTGCCGCAAAGGGAATCTACAATGCGGGAAGCAAAGATGTGACAGTTACGATCAGAGTAAAATAAACTGAAAAAAAGACAGACTGAAGGCCGAAATCCGTTTCGGTCTTTGGTTCGTTAATAAAGGAGAACAAAATTGGGAAAAACGAAGAAAGTTGTCGGTGTGCTGATCGGGCTCAGCCTGGTACAGACGGGTACAGTCCTGGTTCCGGGAGGGAATCTGATGATGACCGTTTATGCAGGGGATGAACTGACAGCAGAAGAGTATGCAAGTGCAGCGCAGGAAGCGCTTGCTGAGCTGAGTGCCGGAAGCGACAAAAGTGTTCTTACTGATCTGGTAAGCCAGGCTCAGAAGCTCGATATTTCCACCAGTGATGATGCTTCTGTGGCACAGCTCCAGGCGGTGATCGCGTCAGCGGCGCAGGTCTGTGCGGATGAGAATGCATCACAGTCTATGGTGGATAAACACATTCAGCTTCTTCAGGCAGCAGCGAACGCACTTTATCAGAAAACAGATGCAGATACCGTGTATGACGGAGTGTACGAGATAAACGGCTCTCTCCAGCATGCCTCCGCAGACCAGGTTTCCATGGGAAATGCGGCACTGGTAAAACCATTCCAGCTTATCAAAGACGGAGACAGCCTGAAACTCCGTATTGAATGTACCCCGCTTACCACCAAACTCGGCAAGAAGGATTTTACAGGATATCTCGCAGAATTCTGGTATTTTCCGGACTGGACCGATGAGGTTTATCCTCCGTCCGCAGGAGCTTCCGTGCAGAATGCACAGACAGAGGCTGTGGCAGAGACAGAAGAGGAGAGCGGAGATGATTTCGGAGATTTTACAGATTCCGAAGATACATCCGCAGAGGCTTCTGTAGAGAATGCAGGGGAAGTGCAGGTACAGGAAGAGACCGCGGAATATGCGGAAAATGTCGGCGGCATTGAGGCAGGTGTAGAGTCTTATTACGATGGCACATATGATTCCTACAACGATCCGAAGACAGGAACGGATGCGAATGTCAAAGGCAAGCTTTATCCGCATTATATCCAGATCCCGATCGATCTGAACCGCAGCCTTCTCTGGACACAGGTTTATGTTCCGGTCATGGAAGCGATCGGTGGCGGCGGCAGACAGTATGCGCGTCTGGTGCTTGACTGGTCTGACCTGAAACAGATCAGCGGAACCGAGACCGACAAGAGTGCGCTTACTTCCGGGATTTCCGAGGCAGAATCTCTTCTTGCAAACCTGAATGCAGACAGCCAGGGCTTTGCCGGTGAGCAGATCCAGGCTCTTTCACAGGTGATCGAAACTGCAAAAGCGGTAAATTCCAACATGAATGTCGATCAGGGAATCGTAGACAATGAGACACTTGTCCTTACGAGAGCGGTGAATGTTTTTACAAAAAATATCGTAGATTCTGATAAGAGCGAACTTAGGAAAGCGATCGAAGTTGCAGACAGCTATCTGAACGCTGACGATGTGACTTATGATCCGGCGACGCTTGCAGTCCTTCAGGAAGCGCGGGACAAGGCGCAGATGATCTATGATGACGAGGAAGCGAGCCAGACACAGGTCAATCTCTGTGTGACAGCGATCGACAATGCGATCCAGGGACTTGTCATCACGGGTGGTGACAGACGGGAACTTAAGAAAGCGTTGAGCAGCGCATCTGAGATTCTGGAGAATGCGGATGTTTATGCTGCATCGGATTATAAGCGTCTGGAAAGTGCCTATAACAGCGCGAAGAAAGTTTTTGAAAACGCAGATGCAGAGCAGTCGGAGATTGATGAAAGTACCGAAAACTTGAATTATGTTATGAAAAACATGAAGAAGGTGACAGAGGTCAAGGTGGACAAGTCAAGTCTCTATGAAATGCTCAAGACCGCCCAGAATCTGTCCGGAAGAGAGGATATTTATACGGAAGCTACGCTGAAATCTCTCAAGAGTGCGATCACAGCGGCTGAGAAGGTTTATAAGAATGATGAGGCGACCCAGAGTGAGGTCAACGCACAGACTTCTGCACTTTCCACAGCGATCACGAATCTGAAGAAACAGGCGAGCAGCAGCAACAGTGGTAATAACAGCAACAATAATAACAGCAACAGTAACACGAATAACTCCAGCAGCCTTGATATCAACAATCTGGCAGACGGTGTATATTCGATCACCGGTTCCATGGTGAAGACGGATAAGAAGACTGCCTCCATGTCCAATGAGGCGATCAACCGCACGATCAAACTGACCGTCAAGAAGGGCAAGTATTATCTGACTATGGATTTCAAGGGAATGACGATCAACAGTCAGTACGGTTATCTCGGCAGGCTGAAATATTTCAAGACGGGCTATAAACTGGACAAGTACGGAAGCCCGCAGGGATCTCTTGGAAATGTTACGATCGATTCCTATCAGAAATATTCAGACGGCACCAAAGTTTCCGATAATTTTGGCACAAATTATCCGGACGTCGTGACTTTCCCGATGATTTCCGAGGCTCTGAAAGACGGCTATGTACCGCTGCAGGTTTTTGTCCCGATCATGGATTCCATTTCCAAAGGAACCGGAACTCAGCCTGTTTTTCTGAAGCTTGACTGGAGCACGATCAAGAAGACAAGCAACAGCGATCCTTCTTTCAAGGATACTTCTTCCAATGAGAAGACGGACAACAGTGGAAGTGATACTTCCGGAACGGGTACGACTGGCTTAAGCAATACACTCAAGACGAATTCTTCTCTTGGAGGAAGCAGTCTTGGCGGTTCTCTGAAATCTTCGAGCAGTTCTTCTCTCAAGAAGACGGGAACAACTTCTCTTACCAGCAGTAAGAAAACTGACAGCGCGAAGAAGGCAGGAACTTCTGCATCTTCTTCCAAAGCGATACTTAAGAGCACGGCGGCAACAGGTGTGGCTTCAGAGAGCGCAGGTACGACAGGAAGCGGCACAGCGACAGCGAAATCCAAAACCGCAGAGGATGTCGGCAAAGTGGTGATCCCATCCGTACTCAGCAGTCTGGCTGCGCTTGCGGGAATTTTTTATAAGCTAAAGAGCCGGATCATCAAATAAGACTGGTGCTGGAAAGGGAAAGGATTCATGACGATAAAGACTCTGAGAAACAGATTTTCTGCCTGCATTCTCGCGGCAGTGACGGTACTGGCGGCAATCCCGGCGGTACCGGTCCACGCGGAGAGCGGCACGGTTTATTCCTGTACGATCAACAGGAGTTATTCAAACCCGGTGACAGGCGAGATCGAGGATGCCGGCGGCGAGGCGAGTTATACGACCGGTCAGGGAATGGTCGAGGGATGTGTCTACGGAAGCGGTATGCTGGAAGTGACGGATTCCGGGAATTATTATCTGACGGTGCGTCTGGGGCTGATCGACTATACATCGAATCAGTCGTTCGCTGTACAGAACGTGGGGGATTCCGGATGGTCGGGTACTTCCACGGCGGTTACGGCGACCGGTTCTGACAGCAACGGAACGACGGCGGATCTGTGTATGCAGGTTCCGAGTGAAAACTGTATCGTGCGCGGAAGCATGTATGTGTCTCCGATGGGCAGGGATGTTATCTTTTATTTTTACCCGAGCAATTATTCCGAGGGGAACAGTGTGGGGATGACACCTGCATTTGTGACCGAAGCGAGCGGCGGCACGCAGACGTATGACCAGGGAACGGCAGATACGTCTACGACCGGAGAGACGCTGGATACCACGGCTTCTTCTGAAGAAGAGAGCAGCGAGGACGGTTCTTCGGAAACGGGGACTGAGGCGACGGATGCACAGGCGGCTGCGGCTTCCGGCGGCAGTACGGGGCTTTCGAGTGACGGACTTCAGTCAGCGGTGACACCGGGCGCATCGGAGGATGCATCAGCGAGTGATGAGGAACTGAACAGCGCGCAGGGGCTCAGCCTTTCGACAGAGGAGGATGTGTCAGATGGGGACGGAGGGCTTGCACTTCCAGAGAGCGGTACGATCCGTTCGATCCTTGTGCTGACGATCTCCATTACCGTGGCGGGTCTTATACTGATGCTGGTTGCGGCTCTCCTGATCTGGTTTTTCCGCAAAAACTGGCGCAGATGGGGCGGAGAGGATGACGATGATGAGTATGACGACTAAATTTCGTGGATTTCGGCGCGGTGTGGCGTTGTCGATGGCTCTGACGCTTGGCGTGTTCGGGATGACGGGATGTGTCGACCAGCACCCGGAGGGAACAGAGACGGCGACGGAGGAGGCTGTGAATGATGGCAGTGTCGAATCCATGCTTGAGATCACAGATCCGGTCGAAAAAGCGGCAGTCGAGGCGGCGCGGGCGAAGGTCCGCAGCATGGGCGCGAACCCGAATATCGTTGCGACTTCTCCGGCGGTTGCCGATATCTGTGACAAGCTGGAACTGGATCTTGTCGGTGTCTGCTCGAGCAGTGTTTCCACGATCCCGGCGCGTTATAAGGACGTGACGACGGTGGGAACGGCGATGAGCCCGGATATGGAGATCGTGGCGAGCCTGAATCCGGACTGGATCTTAAGCCCGTCTTCTCTGCAGTCTGACCTGCAGCCGAAGTATGAAAATATCGGAACGGACTGGGCTTTCCTGAACCTTCGGAGTGTGCAGGGGATGTACCGCTCGATCCAGGAGCTCGGGGAGATCTTTGGACGGGAAGAGCAGGCGAATAAGCTTGTTGCGGAGTTTGAGGATTTTTATGACGAGTACAAGACGAAGAATGAGGGCAAGGAGCATCCTAAGGTCCTGATCCTCATGGGGCTGCCGGGAAGTTATATCATTGCGACGGAGAATTCGTATGTGGGAAGTCTGGTGGAGCTTGCCGGGGGCGAGAATGTCTATGCCGGAAGCGACCAGGAATTCCTTACAGTCAATACAGAAGATATGAAGACAAAGGAGCCGGATATCATCCTTCGAACGGCGCATGCGCTGCCGGATCAGGTCGTGGAGATGTTCAAAGAGGACTTTGAGACAAATGATATCTGGAAACATTTTGATGCGGTCAAGAATGGTCGTGTGTATGACCTGACGTACCAGTATTTTGGCATGAGTGCGACGTTCAAGTATCCGCAGGCACTGGATGAGCTGCAGCCGATCCTTTATCCTGAGAGTGACGAGGATCTGGAAAAAGCGCGTGCCAACAGTGAAAATGCCGTAAATCAGGCGGAGAGTTCTGATGCTACGGCGAAGTACAATGCAGCGCAGGAGAACGGTACTGCCGGAGGAACTGCGGCAGATGCAGAGTCGGGGGACAATGCATCGGGCGGCAATTCAGAAGAACAGGAGGATTAAGGGATGGATAAGAATATTAAGAGAAAAAAACGAATCCGGGCTGTTCTGTCTTTTGGAATCATGGCAGTGCTGCTTGTGGTTTTGTTTTTTGCAGCGATCAACATCGGAAGTCTCAAAGTTTCGTTTGGGACTCTGATGCGTGGGCTGTTTGTGGAGCGGATCGACGATGTGGCGACGATCTATGACCTTCGTTTTCCGCGAATCATCATTTCGATGCTGGCGGGAGCTGCGATCGCGGTTTCGGGTGTTTTGTTCCAGGCGGTGCTCAAGAATCCGCTGGCTGACCCGGGGATCATCGGTATTTCCAGCGGCGCGAGTTTTGCGGCTGTGCTGATCACGGCTTTTGCACCGAAGCTTTTCTTCTTTACACCGCTGGTTGCTTTTCTTGGCGGCGTGATCGCGTTTTTTATGGTGTATCTGCTTTCCTGGAAGGGAGGTTTGAGCCCGCTTCGTATCGTGCTGACCGGTGTCGCTGTGAATTCATTTTTTACAGGACTTTCCAGTGCGTTTAACAGCATGAGCGGAGGCAGCCGTTCCGGTGTGGCTTCGATCGTTGAGGCGAATATCACACAGAAGACATGGGATGATGTGACGACACTTTTTCCTTATGTTGTGGCGGGGCTTTTTCTTGCGTGCCTGTTTATCGGGGAATGCAACCTGATGTCACTTGAGGACAAAACGGCGCGAAGCCTGGGGATGAATGTCAATGCGACGCGAATCGTGATCTCGCTGATCGCGGTGCTTCTCGCAAGTATTTCTACTGCTGTGGCGGGTGCGATCAGTTTCCTTGGCCTTATCGTGCCGCATATCGGAAGGATCCTGGTCGGAAGTGACCACAGGATGCTGGTTCCGTTTTCGGCGCTGGCGGGGGCTTTTACGTTCCTGCTCGCGGACACGATCGGAAGGACAATCGCCGCGCCGTATGAGATCAGTGCTGCGGTCATCATGAGCGTGGTCGGTGGTCCGTTCTTTATCATTCTCTTAAGGAGGTCCAGAAAGTATGCAAACTGAACAGCTTAAGAAGGAGATGCCGGGGATTGGAAATCCTGGTGTTGCGGCCGGGGAACAGCAGGGATCTGGCGAAGGGAAGAAGAAGCCGGCGATGGAAGTGCGAGATGTGCATTTCGCATACGGGAAGAATAAAATCCTCAAGGGGGCTTCTCTGACAATCGAAAAGGGTCGGATCACGACGATCATGGGCGCGAACGGATGTGGTAAATCGACATTGTTCTCGCTGATGACGAAGAACCTTGTTCCGGGCAAGGGCAAGATTTTTCTGAGGGGAAAAAATATCAGCAATCTGAGACTGAACGAGTTTGCGCGTAAGGTTGCGATCGTTCATCAGTACAATACAGCTTCGGATGACATTACGGTGGAGCGGCTGATCTCGTTTGGACGTACGCCGCATCTGGGGCTGATGGGTGCACACAAGGATGAGGATGAGAAGTACATCCAGTGGGCGATGGAGGTAACGAATGTCACAGAGTACCGTGACAGGGAGCTTTCCCGTCTGTCCGGCGGTCAGAGACAGCGTGTCTGGATCGCCATGGCGCTGGCGCAGGGCACGGAGACGTTGTTCCTCGACGAGCCGACGACGTATCTGGACATCCGATACCAGATCGAGATCCTGGAGCTTGTCAAGAAGCTTAACCGGGAGTATGGGATGACGATTATCATGGTTTTGCATGATATCAATCAGGCTATTTATTTCTCTGACCGGATTATTGGACTTTGTAATGGCAAAGTTATCGTACAGGGCGATCCGAATGAGGTGATCACGGAGGAGAGCATTAAGGCGCTGTATGGGATCGATCTGGAAGTTACTGAGGTGCATGGACGGAAGTTTGTGCTGACGGTGTAGGAGGTGTTCATGAGGCGATCATTCAGGATATTATGGATAATATTAGGGTTCCTTTGTCTGGGACTGGGGACTGTAGGCGTGGTGTTTCCGATTTTGCCTACCGTGCCATTCTATATGGCGACTTTGTTTTGTTTCGCGAGAAGTTCGGAGCGGCTACATAGCTGGTTCTTGAGTACCAGGTTGTACCAGAAGCATCTGGACAGCTTTGTAAAAGGACGAGAGATGACCATGGATACGAAACTTCGTATCGTAGGAACCGTAACTGTAGTCATGGCGATCGGATTTCTGTGCATGAAAAATGTCCCAATCGGGAGGATTTGTATTGCAATTGTGTGGGTATGCCACGTATTATATTTCTTTGTAAGAGTGAAAACGGTGAGACCGATTTCAACAGCAGAGGAAGAATAGCGGAGAAAAATATGATAAAAAAAAGACTTGTGGGGCTTCTGTCCCACGCAAAAAAATACATCGGATTTCAGGTTTTCTGGCAGTGGCTTGCCCTGATCGCACAGATGACAGCAGTTTTTTCCATCGCGGAACTTCTGGAGCGGGTGCTGTACGGACTTTCTGATGCAGCGATCATGCAGCGGACGGTCCTTGTACTTCTGGTCTGCATCTCAGTGCGTTTTGTCTGTGAGAGACAGGCGGCGGCAGCCTCCTACAAAGCGAGCGTGGATGTCAAAAAAATCCTTCGTCAGAAGATCTACGACAAAATGCTCCGTCTCGGACCGGCATACCGCGAACAGGTTTCGACTTCAGAAGTCATGCAGGTGAGCACGGAAGGCGTGGAGCAGCTGGAAACGTATTTCGGCCGGTATCTGCCGCAGCTTTTTTACAGTTTATTGGCTCCGGTGACGCTGTTTGTGGTGCTCTGCCGGGTGAGCATGAAGGCGAGCGTCGTTCTTCTGATCTGCGTGCCGCTGATCCCGCTTTCGATCGTGGCAGTGCAGAAGATCGCAAAAAAGCTTCTTAATAAATACTGGAGTATTTACACAGGACTGGGTGATTCTTTCCTGGAAAACCTGCAGGGTCTGACGACGCTCAAGATCTACCAGGCGGACGACAAAAAAGCGGTCGAGATGGATGAGGAAGCGCAGACGTTCCGCCGGATCACGATGAAGGTGCTGACGATGCAGCTGAACTCAACGAGTGTGATGGATATCGTGGCGTATGGCGGTGCGGCGGTTGGAATGATCGTGGCGGTTTCAGAGTTTCTTGCGGGACGGCTTGGTTTCGCGGGCTGTGTGACGATCGTGCTGCTTGCGTCGGAGTTTTTTATTCCACTCAGGCTTCTGGGATCTTTTTTCCATATCGCGATGAATGGAATGGCGGCGAGTGATAAGATTTTTGCGATTCTGGATCTTCCGGAGCCGGAGGCGGGAAGTGTGGAGCTGGATGTGGCTGTACATGGAGATGGTGCTGTGAGTGGATCTGGCGCGAGGGCTGGATCTGCGATGCGTGGAGGTGCTGTGAAGACTGCATCTGGCGCGAAGTCGGGGCTTGCGGTGAAGTTTGAGGATGTACATTTTTCCTATGAGGAAGACAGGGAGATCCTGAAAGGTGTTTCGTTTGAGATCCCGGCGGGAAGTTTTGTGGCGCTGGCGGGTGAGTCAGGCTGCGGCAAGAGCACGATCGCGGGAATTTTGTCCGGCAAAAACCGTGGATTCAGCGGAAGCGTGACGATCGGTGGAGTTCCGATCGGGGATATCCGGGAAGCGTTTCTGATGAAAAACGTGACGTTGGTGCGGCATAACAGCTATCTGTTCAAGGGAACGGTGGAAGAGAACCTTAAGATGGCGAAGCCGGACGCGACGGAAGCAGAGATGCGCGCAGTGCTCGGGCGTATGAACCTGATGGCGTTTCTGGATACACAGGATGGTCTGCAGACACAGCTTCAGGAGCAGGCAGGCAACCTGTCTGGCGGACAGAAGCAGAGACTGGGGCTTGCGAGAGCGTTACTGCATGATTCACCGGTTTATATTTTTGACGAGGCGACCAGTAATATTGATGTTGAGAGTGAAGAGATGATCATGGAGGTCATCCGGGAACTCGCAAAGACAAAGACGGTGATCCTGATCTCGCACAGGCTGGCGAATGTTGTCGAAGCGGACCGCATCTACATGATGAAAAACGGCGAGTTCGCAGAGCAGGGTGTGCATGAGGAGCTGATGAAGCTGGATGGATATTATGCACAGCTGTTTGAGAGCCAGAGGGTGCTGGAGGAGTATTCTGAGTCCGGGAAGAGTGCCGGGAATTTTGACAGTGGTATGAACTCTGCTGATGGAGTGAATGCCGGACAGCAGAGTAAGGCTGGAAATGGTGAGATTTCTGGAATGGATGTGAGAGTTGAGAATGGTGGTTCTGGAAAGAGAGTGAATTCCGGGGCTGCCAGGTTTGAGAATGGCAGAAAGGGGGCGATTGGATGAGTGGCGAAGTGAATAGAGATGGAGCTATGGGTTCTGCATCTGGGACTTCGAGGAGAAGTGCCGGGAAGATCATGCTGCAGTTGATCGGTTTGATCAAGCCGTTGCTTCATATCATGCTGCCTGCGATCGCGCTTGGAACTGCCGGTTACCTTTGTGCGATTTTTCTGACGATCCTTGCGGGGCAGACGATCCTGCGGGGACTTGCTGACGGCGCGCTTGGAATGACGCTGCCAGCGGCACTTTCGGGAGATTTTTTCCTGAGTTCTTTCAGTATAAAAGGGATTTTTATCCTGATGGCGGTGCTGGCAGTCCTGCGTGGCGTGCTGCATTATGTGGAACAGTACTGCAATCATTTTATTGCGTTTAAACTGCTGGCGATCATCCGGCATAAGGTTTTTGCTGCGCTTCGCAAACTTTGCCCGGCGAAGCTTGAGGGACGTGATAAGGGAAATCTGATTTCTATTATCACGACAGATATTGAGTTGCTGGAAGTTTTTTATGCGCATACGATCTCACCGATCGCGATCGCAGTGCTGACTTCGCTGGTGATGATCCTTTTTATCGGCGGATATCACCCGGCAGCAGGGGTGTTTGCACTGGTGGCATATCTGGTTGTGGGCGTTGTGATCCCGCTCTGGAACGGCAGAAGAGGCGGCGGCAGCGGTATGAAATTCCGTACGGAATTTGGCAAACTGAACAGTTTTGTGCTGGATTCTCTGCGTGGTCTGGACGAGACGATCCAGTACCAGCAGGGCGCGAAACGTGCGGATGAGATGCAGAAGAGGTCTGACGGACTGGCGGGGATGCAGAAGAAGTTGAGCGAGATGGAAGGAAGCCAGAGATCAGTGACGAATCTGGTGATTCTGATCGCGTCTTTCGGAATGCTGTTTTTGACGCTGAATCTGTATGGACAGGGCAGTATCGGATATGACGGAGTGCTGACCTGCACGATCGCCATGATGGGCTCCTTCGGCCCGGTTGTGGCACTGTCAAGCCTTTCCAATAACCTCAACCAGACGCTTGCAAGCGGGGAGAGAGTGCTGTCGATCCTTGAGGAGAAACCGCAGGTAGAGGAAGTTGAGGGCGAGTGGATGCCTGGTGCACAGGCGTGCAGGAATGTGACTGCTGATGTGCAGAGTGGTGCAGGGCAGAGGAAGTCTGCTTTGGTAGTGGATGGTTTAAAACGGGATGCTGCCAGTGCATCTGATGGAGTGGGAGTGTCTGCGAAGCAGGATGTTGGTAATGGTGCTGCAGGATGGACATTTTCTGGCGCAGATGCGGAGCATGTGACGTTTGCATATGATAATGAAGTGATTCTGGACAATTACTCACTGGATATTCCGGCAGGAAAGATCCTGGGGATCCATGGGGCGAGCGGTTCTGGTAAATCCACACTTCTCAAGCTGTTGATGCGTTTCTGGGATGTGAATTCCGGCGCGCTCCACGTAGACGGCGAAGACGTGCGAAAGATTCCTACAAAGCATCTCCGCGACATGGAAAGCTACGTGACACAGGAGACCCACCTGTTCCATGATTCCATAGCCAACAACATCGCAATCGGCAAGCCGGGCGCGACGCGCGAGGAGATCATGGAAGCCGCCTGCAAAGCGTCCATCCACGACTTCATCATGCACCTTCCCAAAGGCTACGACACAGAAGTAGGCGAACTCGGAGACACCCTCTCCGGTGGCGAAAAACAGCGAATTGGCATCGCCCGCGCTTTCCTTCACGACAGTCCGTTCCTTCTCATGGACGAACCGACCTCAAACCTTGATTCCCTGAACGAAGGCATCATACTCAAATCCCTCAGAGAATCCGCAGAAGAGAAGACGGTGGTTCTTGTATCACACAGGAAATCCACTATGAATGTGGCAGATGTGGTATTTGAGATGAAAGAAGGAAGGATTTCCTAAAAGACATAAATCCGGGTAACTATTCTGAATTGCAGCTATCCGGCACTACCGGCGAAATATGAAAGATTTCGCCCCAATATAACGCTATCTCCGGCGCTCCTACCGCCGAAGAAATAATATCCCCGCCCCGCGGAGCCTCACCCCGCGGGCGGGGATATATTATTAGAGGAAGTAACGGGCAAAATGCCTCATTTTATAGGAGATCTTGACGACTGCCGCGATAATTTGCGAAACTCTCAAAGCATGTTTCTTGTAGTTCGAATAATACAAACAAAACACACGATACAATCACTTATATCCCAACAGAAAATTTTTTTAAATTTTTTCAAAAAACCTGTTGACAATTCCGATACCCTATAATATAATATGTCTTGCGTTGAACGACATAACAAATTTAAACAACGAAATAACGAAGTGTGGCTCAGTTTGGTAGAGCGCTGCGTTCGGGACGCAGAGGTCGCAGGTTCAAAT
>JAERMT010001109.1_pt1 | contig 12437 bp, 6 predicted proteins | sample 9267081 | NCBI WGS metagenome assembly JAERMT01 (sample SAMN17071939, study PRJNA684904) | human gut metagenome | isolation source: diarrhea sample from child under the age of five | host: Homo sapiens | place: South Africa: Mafikeng, Mafikeng Provincial Hospital | collected 2019-09
GACTACACGCGTGCGAGCCTGCGCCGCGCCTTTGGCATGGTGCTGCAGGATACCTGGCTGTTCGAGGGCACGGTGGCGGATAACATCGCCTATGGCTGCCCCGGCGCCACGCGCGAACAGGTCATCGAGGCCGCCAAGCGCGCGCACGCGCACAAGTTTATCGTGCAGTTGCCGCAGGGCTACGACACGGTGATCGGCGAGGACGGCGGCACGTTTAGCCAGGGCCAAAAGCAGCTGCTGTGCATTGCCCGCGTCATGCTCACCGATCCGGCGATCCTGCTGCTAGACGAGGCCACCTCGAGCATCGATACCCGCACCGAGCTGCAGGTACAGGCAGCGTTTGACGAGCTCATGGCCGGTCGCACGAGTTTTGTGGTCGCGCATCGCCTGTCGACGATCCGCAATGCCGACTGCATCCTGGTCATGCGTGACGGCAAGATTATCGAGCGCGGCACCCACGACGAGCTGCTGGTGGCAAACGGCTTCTACGCCGAGCTCTACCGCAGCCAATTCGCCCAGTAAGCAGTGGCATGGGACAAAAAAATCAGATTAATTTGTCCCACGTAGACCGGTCTCGTTGTTGTCGACGCGGCTGATGTCACCGATTGGCAAACAGGTGTTTACATCCGTGACTTTAGTACTAACATAGGCTTCTAATAAATTGCATTAGTGGCTTTAGTTTTGGGGGAAACGAGGCAACGTGACTATGACGTGCTCTATGGTGGTCAACAGCAAGAGCGGTAATACCCGGATGGTTTCGGGAGCGATCAAGCGCGCGCTGCAGGCTGCAGGCGCCGAGTTCATCCACGCCGCCGCGCTGAGCGACGACGCCGATTCCGGGCAAGTCATGAGCGAGGCCCAGGGTGCTTGCGCGGCCGATACGGTGCTCGTGGGCTTCTGGTGCGATAAGGGCACCTGTTCGCCTTCGGTGGCGGCACTCCTTTCCGCCCTGCACGGCAAGCGCGTTTTCCTTTTTGGTACCTGCGGTTTTGGCGCTAGCGAGGAATACTTCAATCAGATTATCGACCGCGTCACGTCCAATTTGGCCGGAGATGCCGAGCTTGTGGGCTGGGCCATGTGCCAGGGCAAGATGGGTCCCGCGGTCAAGCAGCGCTACGAGGCCATGCTCGAGCAAGATCCCGACAATGTCCGCTTTAAGATGCTGCTCGATAACTGGGTCGCCGCAAAGGATCACCCCACCAAGGAAGATCTGGACAACATGGCTGCAGCCGCCAAAAAGGCCGTGCTGGGGGAGTAGCTCCCATCGCTGACGGCGGTCGGTCCATCTTTCTAAATGAAACGTCCTCCCGGGCGTCGGGGCACGAAGTTCCCTGCTCTACAGTCCTGCGCAAGACGAAGGCCACATTAAGTGGCCTTCTTTTCGTGCGGAACTCGCGATGAACTTCGTGCCCCGCCGTCCGGGAGGACGCCTCTTTATTGATGGGAGGCCTGATAGGTCGATGGTTCCGTGCCCGGATGCGTCCAAAGTGGGACGGGCTTTCCGGATGGGCAGGCTTTCGAAAAATGCGTCCCGGAATTTGCCTTTGGAATGGGACGTAGTTTCCCGTTGAGGTGCTTTGCGGAAAGTGCATCCCACTCTGGGCGGTCGAAGTGGGACGCAATTTCCCAAAGGCGCTCCAACGGGAAATTGCGTCCCATTATTCGGTCAAGAAACGGGATGCATTTTCCCAATGAGAGCAAAACCGGAAAATGCATCCCATAATCAGCCCTCAAAGTGGGACGCCGTTTCCCAATGAGGCTCAAGCGGAAAATACATCCCAGAAATGGCCTTTGAGCTGGGATAAGATTTCCGCGGCATCTCGGATTCTCAAAAATGAGACACGCCGTTGGCGGAAATGAGACACGTGGAATTGGGCATCGGGCGTACTATTCGTGGAAATGAGTCCACTTCACTTGAGTAAAGCGAGGCCCCCATGTACGTTCTACACCCCCACATTCGCCGGTTGTCGAAAATCCCGCTTGTTGGGACGGCGGCGCTTGCTGCGTTGATCGCCACGAGCGTCGCCTGCTTCACGGCCACGCCCCAGGTTGCCCAGGCGGCAGACGCGCCCGCAATCACCGATATGACCGAGCAGGATTATCAAGCCCTGGGTCTGGGCACGAGCGAGGACATTCCGGCCGATACCGTTGGCCCCTATTCCACCGATACCCCCACGACGTTTGCCACGCGCAGCGAGGTCTATATGGCAGCTAACGGTAGCCATGGCAATCGCTACACTCTGCGCGACAAGCTCGAGAACGTCGAGCGCGGTGACATTGGCGGCAGCAGCAAACTCACCGATGGCTATGGAAGTGTGTGGGGCGCCGCAAAGTTCTGGCAAAACGTCAACAACTTCGATACGAACAGCGATCTCTACAAGCATAGCGACTACGGTGGCGGCACCTGGTCGTACCTAAGCAACAATGAGTCCTCAACAGTACTCGCCAACGACAACAACGGTTTCTCGGGCGTTCACGCCACGAGTGTTGAGTTCTGCAGCGACACCAGCACGGGCAAAAAGAGCCGCGTTGCCGAGCTTCGTGCCTACGGCGACAGTTCTTCTACCACGATTGACGGCAAGTCGTACGCCGGAAAGGTTGAGCTGGTCCTCTATTCGTTTAGCAACGGGCGCACGCGCAACCTCGATACGCGCCTGCCGGTGACGGTCAACACCAATATGATGGACGGAAGCCGTTTTAAGTATCTGAACGCCGGCTACCTGCAAGAGCACGACGCCGTCTTTGATGTCGAGGCAGGCGATGTCGATGGTGACGGCGTGGACGAGCTTTTTGTCTATGCGGGTTGCTATGTCGATGAGAATGGCGTGCGTAAGGCTGTAGTCGATATGTACGACCTGGAGGGCGGCAACTGGAAGCAAAGCGTCGTCAAAATCGACGCCGGTAACGCCGTGGACTACACCACGTCCAACAAGGGCGGGAACAGCTCATGGACGCAGCTGCAGTCAGCTCCTGTCGTTTCGCTGGCTGCAGGCGATCTCGATCGCGATTTTTGCGATGACCTTGCCATCGTGGTCTCGGCGCCCTACGGCAAGAAGAATATCGCCACGTCGACGCATTGCGAACTGTTCTCGTGGGATGCATCCAAGGGTGCACTCGTCCATGTCGATGATCTGGGTGACGCGGGCGCAATCTCCCTCTCCGCGAACGGCAAGACCATGGTCGCTGCGAATGCGACGTTCGGCACGTTTGCCGCCTACGATGAAGAAGGAAAGAAGACGGGTGAAACCGTCACGGGCCTTATTCTTGCGGGCTATGACTGGCAACGCAGCGCTTTTGATTACGACGCTTATGACGGCAGCAAGGGGCTGTACGGCGCGCTGTACCGCTACGCGTATTTTGACTCGGAGTCTGGCGAGTTCAAACTTTCCGATTGCAAGGAATACAGAGACGGGCTCCTCGCCTCCTATGGACTGATGCATGTGCCCAACAGCGCATGGAAGGATAGTGCTCAGGATAAGCGCTATCCGTGCACCTTGGCACCTATTGCCCTTGCCACTGCCAACCTTGACGGTCTGTCCGAGCAGCCGGCGGTCGACGAGGTGCTCGTGGGCGGCGATGTGTTCCGAGACTTTGCCTGCAACACGGCGCAGAGCGGGGCCCAGGGCTTGGGTTCCATGGTCGGAACCATGAGCATGAGCGGTCAGCAATACAACAGCAGCAACAAGCATGACCACAAGGGTATAGAGCAGGTGTGGATCAGCGACGTCAAGGCGGGCAGCGTCTCGGGTTCGGATCGCTACAACGAGAGTTTTATCGCCGTGGTGGGCAAGCACCGCGACGAGGACCTGCGCAAGAACGATGACTACTATTGGATGACCGCCTCGCATCTTTCGCTCGACGAGAACGGAAGGGTGCGCCGCGGCGAGGAGCAGGTGATTAGCGAGAGCAACCGTCGCGGCACTACCTACGGCACATTTATCTCGCTCGCGCTGCCCGATGTCGACAATGACAGCGTCAAGATCACGTACAAGGACCGCTACAAGGTCTATACCAACCCGCGCGTGCTTGCCGTGCTGCAGGATGCGCCCTATGTTGAGGATCTGGAGCAGGCATACGGCTATCTGGTGTTGGGCGGCACGTCATACGGCGAGGGAAAGAGCACGGGGACATCCCAGGGCTATACCATTGGCGCCGAGTTGGGCGTTGCCGTCGAGGTGCAGACCGGTCCGCCCCTGGTCGCGATTAATGCTTCAGTCGATTTTGCCGCCGAGGGATGCTATGACTACCGGAGCGAGCGTACAGTGAGCGCCAGCGTAAGTTATGAGTCGCATGCCGGCGAAGGCGACAAGGCCGTGCTCTACACGATTCCGATGGTCTATTACGAGTACGAGATCGAAAATGAGGAAACTGGTGGCAAGGGCGTGATGGCGGCGCCCGTGTCGCTCGGCGCGCAGACCTCGGTCGTTAATGTCGAGGCCTATGACCGCATTGCCAAACAGCACAATATGACGCCGCTCAGCTACTTTTTGACCAACCGGTCGGGAGAACCCGGAACCTATCAAACGACGCTCAACGGCGAGACTCCCGCTGGGGATTCCTTTGGCCTGGGCAAGCCTGGCGTAACGCGCGCCTACACGCACGATGGGTTTAACGGCGCCGCCGCGCAGTCGGGGGCGAGCATTGAGCAGACCATCGAAGTCGAGGAGGGCAAGGAGCAGGAGCTCGAGCTCGGCTTGACGCTGAACGGCAGCGTTGTCATGGGCGCGAAGCTCGCAAAGCACGAGTTGTTTGGCGGCCTGTGCTTTGGTGCCAACGCCGGCTTTACTACGGGTAACTCCTCGAGTGAATCGACCGAATACGGCGGCACCGTCGACAACCTGCCCGAGGCCGCGCAGGGCAAGTACGGTTTTGTGTGGCGCCTGGGCGTCAACGCGGTGGATGTCGACAAGTTCGAGGCAGACTCGGGCGACAAGCTCGGCACCAAGGACACCGACCAGTTCTGGATCGTGGGCTATGACGTTAAGGACGTCGAGATGCCCGACGCGCCGGCCGTGACGGGCTTTACGGCAAACGCCGTCGATTCGACCAGCGTTACGTTTAGCTGGGACGATGTACTCGCAAACAAGAGTGGCTTTAGCTACGGCGTGGGCATGCTGCAGAGCAATGCGGCGGATGCGGTCGTCAATAGCTGGAAGATTGCCGACAACACGCAGACCTCGCTCAAGTGGGATGGGCTGCAGCCCAATACGGAGTATCGATTCGCCATCGCCGCCGTTAAGAATGGATCCACGACCGAAACAGGTATTCGCTCGGCAATCATCACGGTCAAGACCATGCCCGATGGCATGACGATGACCGTGAGCGGACCTGCGGCGGATGCTGCGGAGGGGTCGGATCTTGGATACGACTCTTCGGTTGAGCGCGCGGCGGGAAGCCACCTGACGCTCTCGGCGATTGGCCATGTGAAGCAACTCGGTGCCGACGATAGCGAAACAGGGCTGGCACCGACCTATATGTGGTACCGCAAGGGCCGCGGCGAGACAGAGTTTAAGCTCGTGGGTGCCGATGGCAACCTCGCGGCTGGAACGGCCTCAAAGCTCGAGATTGACCTGACCGCAGACGATGACGGTGCGCAGTATTACTGCCACGTGGGATACAACGACGTGGGCCTCGACACCGGCACGACGCTCGTGAATATCGAGGCCGAGGAGACGGCGCCCACAACGGTGAACGCCACCCCGATCCGCACGCGCCGCCTGTTCTCACAGGCAAGTGCGGGCGCCAAGAAGTTCCTGGACCATACGCTGGTAAACACCGCCGGCCCAACCGATTCCGAAGGCTCAAAGGACCCCGAGACTCCTGAGACCCCGACGAACCCGGACAAGCCCAAGTCCGACAACGGAGCTAAGACCGACACCAAGGTCAAGACTACGACCACAGCGAAGAACCTCGCAAACACCGGCGATCAAACATTCGCCCTGGTCGCCACCGCTGCAGCAGCAGGCATCATCCTAGTGGCAATAGCCCTCGTCATGCTGGCTAAACGCCGCAAGAACCACTAGCCATCAGCAGGGGGCAACGGCAAACCAAAAACCCGGGTAGCCAACCACCAGGCTACCCGGGTTTTCTATCGAGCAAAGACTCGGCAACCGGAAACCGCATCCCAGAATCAGCCCCCAAAGTGGGACGCACTTTCCCAACGAGCCTCAACCGGAAAATACATCCCGGAATCCAGCTGAATAGTGGGACACACTTTCCCAATCGGGTCCCAAGCGGAAACTGCATCCCATTCCAGACAAGAATTCCGGGACACACTTTCCGCAAACAAAGAAGGCCACATAACGTGGCCTTCAACTTATATATGTTCGGCGATACACCCAAGACAAGCCACGCCCCAACATCAGGGCGTCTGTCTGGGCGGAGGCATATAAGGTTCATCGCGAGTTCCGCACGCAAAGGAGGCCACTTAATGTGGCCTCCGTCTTGCGCAGGACTGTCCGAGCAGGGAACCTTATATGCCTCCGCCCAGACAGACGTTTCAGTTATGAACTCGCAGCTAGTCGTTACTTGATCTTGGTTGTACCCGGCGCCAGGTTGGGGTCGGTTTCGTTGGCCTCGGTCTGGAAGTGCTCGGTGTACACGTTCTTGCCGTCGCGGAACATCTCGTAGTACTGCATCTTGGCGTAATCCTCGCGCGCCTTGGTGGCGGCTGCGGCAGCGGCGTCGTCACCGGTGACGTTGGAGGAGAGCGCCCAGCGCAGGCTGGCGTCCTCGTAGCCCACCGAGTTGATAGCGGGCAGCGACTCGCGCAGCGTCATGTGCGCCTTCTGATAGTCGGTCAGCGGTGCGCCGATCAGCTGCATCAGCTGCGTGGACAGGTAGTTGGTGGACAGGTCGTCGACCTCGCTTGTCTGGTCGCAGCCGGCAACGTCGTAGTTGGCCCAGATGATGTAGTCGGTCTGCCACAGACGTTCCTGGTGCGTGGCGTCGTCTTCGCCGGTAAACCACTTGTCGTTGAACTTGGACGGGAAGAACGGCTGGTGGTCGCCCCAGAACACCACGACTACCTTACGGTCGAGCTTGCTCAGGGCGTTTAGGAAGTAGCGAAGCGCCTGGTCGGACTGCTCGATGCACGAGACGTACTCGTCGACATCGGAGAGCGTGCCGTCCTCGACGGTCTTGGCATCCAGATCGGTCGTGTCGATATTCAGGTGCATCTGCTTATCGACCGGCAGCAGACCCGTATCGTAGCCCGAGTGGTTCTGCATGGTCACGTCGAAGATAAACTGCGGATCGGCGTTCTGGTCGAGCAGCTCAAGAATCTTGTCGTAGGTAGCCTGGTCGGTCACCATGCCGCGCAAGGTGTCGGCTCCCTGGAAATCGTTGATGGACAGGAACTGGTCAAAGCCAAAGTCCTTGTAGACGTTCTCGCGGTTCCAGTTGGTTGCGTGATTGGGGTGCATAGCCGTGGTGGAATAGCCGAGCGATTTGAACTGCTCTGCCAGGTTCCCGGTCGTTTCCATGTTGTAGATGGTGTAGGGGTACACGCCCGAGCCCAGGTTGGCCATGGAGTTGCCGGTCATAAACTCAAACTCGGTATTGGCGGTGCCGCCGCCGTAGGCGCTCACGTAGAGCTTGCCGCGGCTGAGGCAGTTGGACAGGCTCTTAAAGTACTGCGGGCCCTCGTAGCCGGCGCGCATGTTCTGATAGATCGACAGATCCGAGAAGGTCTCGTTCATGATGGCGATGACCGTGGGCTTCTCGCTGTCGAACTGCTCCTTTGCGGCGGTGCGCTCGTCACTCTTGGCTGCGTCGGACTTGTCGTAGGTCTTGGCGTACTTTTTGAGCGTGGCCTTGGCATCGTCGACGGAGTAGTCGGCGGGTTTGGGCGGCTTGATGGACTGCGCTGCACTAATAAAGGCGGGCAGGTAGCCCTCGCGCCAGTAGCTCTCGAGCGGGCGCCAGGTATAGACGGTGATGCCGAGGGTGTTGTAGTAGTCGATGAGCGTGACGTGCGCGGTCACGCCGCCCAGGCACAGCACGGCGACGAGCAGATTGGTGAGCAGCATGCGCTTGGCGTTGGCGGCGCCCTTCTGACGGTGCGGTGCCACCAGGCCGGCGTACTCGCACAGCAGCATAGCGATGGCGGTAAAGCCCATGGACAGCACGCAGAACAGCGAGATGGAGAAGGTGTAGCCGGTGCCGGCGACCGCGGCGGCGGTGGAGATGGCCGAAAGGTCGCCCGGCTGGATGGGCATGGATTTAAACGTGATGACGAAGAACTCGGCAATGCCCAGGACAAAGAGGGCAAAGGCCAGGACCGCGGGAGCTGCGCCGTGGCGCTGGAACAGGAAGAACAGGCCGACCATGAGCGTGGTGATGATGGCCCATTCGAGCAGGATGCACAGGGGGTAGACCCAGGTAAAGTCGTGGTTGGACGAGACCTCCATGCCCAGCAGCGCAAAGACGCCGGCGAGCAGCAGGCACAAGACGGCCGCGACGAGCGGTTTGCCCACGAAGGCGCCGCGCAGGCGGGCAAGCTTGCCGGTGGGGGTGGGGGCGTCGGGCTCGGCGAATGCAAAGACGCGCGGAGCGATGCGGTCGCGGGCGATGCTGGCCCAGGCGCAACCGGTGAGAATGGCATTGGTCAGGATGAGCATCACGAAGGCGAGCGGCTCGTTTTGGGCGACGAGACCAATAGCGCCCCAAATGGTCAAAAAGAGCTGGAACAGGCCGAAGGCGACGCTCCAGGCGATGGCGCCTTTGGCGACGGTGCCCGACTGTGCGCGAATGGCCTTGGCCTCGCGCAAGACAAGGTAGACGGTCGCCGCAAGACCGACGAGCGAGATGGCGGCAGCGAACATGCTGAGACTCCTCACAAACTTAAAACCTACGAAAGCGGGGGTTTACCCGATTGTTACCAAGATATGCGCTGCAATTGGTGGCTGCGCACAACAACCAGCCATATTAACGCGCACGTGTGGCGGTGTGGCGCAATGTAGTGGCGACCTGCGCGATAATGGACGGGAATTACACGGAAACGTAAAGGCTTCTTAAAGAAATGGCGAGGATGAGGCGATGAACGAGCGGGTTTGTATGACGAGTGCGGGCGACGTGGGTGCCGGCATGGACGCGGGCGGCTATCCGGTCGAGACTACGGGCAACGCGGTGCTGGACATTTTGGAGCACCGTTCGTCTACGCGCGCCTTCGCGCGCGATGACAGTGACCGTCCCGTAGCGGTGACCGACGAGCGGCGGGCGGCGATTTTGCATGCGGCGAGTCGCGCGCCATCGGCGGGCGCCATGATGATGTATTCCATCGTGAGCATTCGCGAGCAGGCTACACTGGACCGTCTGGCCGACCTGTGCGATCACCAGCCCATGATCGCCAAGGCGCCCTGGGCACTAATATTTGTGGTCGATTATGCCAAGTGGATCGATCTGTTTGAGCACGCGGGCTGCTTTGAGCCCGAGTTTGTCGAGCGCACGGGCAAGGCGCCCCGCCGTGCGCCGGGTTTGGGCGACTTTGCCATCGCGGCCCAGGACGCCGTGATCGCCGCGCAAAACTCCGTGGTTGCCGCCGAGGCCCTGGGGCTGGGGAGCTGCTATATCGGTGATATCGTCGAGAATGCCGAGGAAGTTGCCGAGCTGCTCGATCTGCCGCCCTATACCATGCCGCTGTCGATGCTCATCATCGGCGCGCCCCGTAAGGAGCGTCCGGCAATCGCGCACCCCGTGGTGAACCTGGTGCACGAGGAGCGCTATTGCCGTGCGGATGCCGCGACCATGGACGCGCAGGTGGCCGAGATGGACGCGATGTTCCGTCCGCATGCCCGCGAGGTGGGGGAGCGCGTCGTGGATATCTACACTCGCAAGCACACGAGCCCCTTTATGGCCGAGATGAGTCGCTCCATGGAGTGGTGGTTCAAAAACTGGCTCGGAAAATGACGAATGTGACAAGGGGACAGTCCCTTTGTCACATTCCATATCGCCGCGGTAGCCTAAAGACTGTATAAATCTTTATCTAGCTGGGAAAACAGTGCATTAAAACATGGCCGATTACCTATAATCCTTTCGAACGTTAAAGTTGGGAGGAAACCGGCTTATGGAACAAAAGGCCAAGGAGGCAGCCTCGCACGCTGCGATTCCTGTGAGCATCTCGGCGATGCTCGTCACACTGGGCGTGGTGTATGGCGATATCGGCACCAGCCCCATGTATGTAACCAAGGCGCTCGTTGCCGGCAACGGCGGCATCGGAAGCGTCACGGAGGAGTTCGTGCTTGGCGCGCTCTCCCTTGTCGTGTGGACGGTCACGCTGCTGACGACCGTCAAGTACGTGCTGATCTCGCTGCGCGCCGACAACCACGGCGAGGGCGGTATCTTTGCCCTGTACAGCCTGGTCAAGCGCTGCGGCAAGTGGCTCATCATCCCCGCCATGCTGGGCGGCGCCGCATTGCTCGCTGACGGCATCCTGACGCCCGCCGTTACCGTTACCACGGCCATCGAGGGCTTGCGCACCATCCCGGCGGTCCATGCCGTGTTGGGTGACGATCAGGGCCGTGTCGTGGCCATCACGCTTGCCATCATCATCGCGCTCTTCTTGGTACAACGTATCGGTACGGCCAAGATCGGTCACGCCTTTGGCCCCATCATGACGCTGTGGTTTCTGTTCCTGGGCGGCACGGGTCTGTTCTTTGTCTTCCAGCACCCCGCCGTGCTGCTGTGCCTCAACCCGGTGCGCGGCATCGCCTTTTTGCTAAGCCCCAACAACCACGCGGGCATCATGATTCTGGGCAGCTGCTTCCTCGCCACCACCGGTGCCGAGGCGCTCTACTCCGACATGGGCCACGTCGGCCGCGGCAACATCTACGCCACCTGGCCGTTCGTTAAGTGCTGTCTGCTGCTTTCCTATATGGGCCAGGGCGCGTGGCTTATCAACAACGCCGCCAACCCCGAGCTCATGGGTATCGCCGACCTCAACCCCTTCTACCAGATGCTCACCCCGGGCCTGCGTCCCTTTGCCGTCGGCCTTTCCACCGTCGCGGCCATCATTGCCTCGCAGGCGCTCATCACCGGCGCATTCTCGCTGGTGTCCGAGGCCAGCCGCCTGGACCTTATGCCGCACATGCAGGTCTTCTACCCTGCCGAGACCAAGGGCCAGCTCTATATTCCCATGGTCAACAACGTCATGCTCGTTGGCTGCGTCATCGTGGTGCTGCTGTTCCAGAACTCGGCGCATATGGAAGCCGCCTACGGCCTTGCCATTACGCTGACTATGATGTGCACCACGCTGCTGCTCTTCTTCTACCTGCACGAGGAGCGCAAGCTCAAGGTTGCTCCGTGGATCTTCGCGGCCTTCTTCCTTTTGCTCGAAGGTTTCTTCTTCGTGAGCTCACTCACCAAGTTCTTCCACGGCGGCTACTTCACCATCCTCATGGCTGCACTCATCATGGGCATTATGGTGTGCTGGTACAACGGCACGGCGGTCGAACAGCGCCAGTTTACGCTGCTGCCGTTGCGCAGCTATCTGCCGCAGCTCAAGCGCCTGCGCGACGACGACCGTTACGAGCGCATGAGCGACAACATCGTGTACCTGACCAAGGACACCCATACCGACTACATCGACCGTGATATCGTCTACTCGATCTTGGACAAGCATCCCAAGCGCGCTCGCGCCTGGTGGTTCGTGAACGTCGAGACCATGGACGAGCCGCATACCTTTGCCTATTCGGTCGAGACGTTCGGCACCGACTACGTGTTCCGCGTGCATCTGTACCTGGGCTACAAGATTAACCAACGCGTCAATGCCTACCTGCGCCAAGTTGTTCAGGACCTGGCTGCCAGCGGCGAGCTGCCGTCGCAGACGCACGACTACTCGGTCTATAAGGATCCGGGCAACATTGGCACGTTCAAGTTCGTCATGATCCGCAAGCTGCTGGCGCCCGAAAGCGACGTGGAGCCGAGCGAGCGCACGGCCATCACGCTCAAGTATATCATCCGCCGCGCCGCCGGCACGCCCGCGCGCTGGTACGGCCTGGAGAACTCCAACGTGAGCTTTGAGTACGTGCCGCTGTTCACCAAGTTTAAGGCCGTGAGCAAGATGCAGCGCCTTGCCCCCAACGAGCGCCCGTAGCCGACGGAGACTACACGGAGTTGGTTATCGATGAGCAAAACTAAAGCCGGGGAGGTAAACATGGATGCAAGGACACTTGACGTCCGTGAGGCGCGCGTCGACGCCGCCGAAGATCGGTTCTTTACGAATCGGGCCAACATGGACATGGTCGATCGCGTGATTTCGATCGTGGCATTGGTATTTGGAGCGGTGTGCGTGTGCGCCCTGCTCGCGCACGTGCTGTTTGTCTAACGACCGCAGGCTGTAAAGGCTATACACTTGGAACCACCACAAGGGGAAACCACCACAAAGGTGCCTGTGAACTGCCTCCCATTTCTTGGACATCGGGAAATGGGAGGTTTTC
>JAERMT010001112.1_pt1 | contig 12417 bp, 22 predicted proteins | sample 9267081 | NCBI WGS metagenome assembly JAERMT01 (sample SAMN17071939, study PRJNA684904) | human gut metagenome | isolation source: diarrhea sample from child under the age of five | host: Homo sapiens | place: South Africa: Mafikeng, Mafikeng Provincial Hospital | collected 2019-09
TATTTACAATACTATTATATCATGATTTAATTGAAAGTAAAATATTTTTTTAATTTATTTTAATATTTTTTCTCTTCTTTTAAAAGCACTTAAGCAATAGCTTATTTTTGTATCTACATAATCAAAACAAATAGGTTGTTTTTTATCTTTTACATTTCTTTCAATTCTTCCGACACTTTGTAAAACAGTTGATTTATCTTTTTGTATCATTGCCAAATGCAAACAATCAAGTTCAGGGATGTCCAATCCCTCTTTTGACAATTTAAAAGTTGTTACAATTACATCTGCATCATATTCTCTATCTTTTTTTTGTATTTTTCCTGTAAGAATTGAAACTTTACAAAACTTTTTGATTTCTTTTGCTAAATAATCAACTTGTGATAATCTCTCACATAAGATTATTTGTTTTCTTCCTTTTGTGAAATTGTCAAAAACTTTTGAACAAATTATATTATTTCTTTCTTCGCTTAAAGATAGCATATTGATTAAGCTACAATAGTTTAAAGTACCATCAGCATTTAAATAATCCATTTCGTTATAATCTAAATCAATGTTAACTGGAATATGAACAGCTTTAATTGTTTTATCTCCAACATCTTCTTTTTTTATTGAATAAATCAAATCTCCGATAATTGCGTACAAGCTTTTAATCATTCCATCGCTTCTTGTTAATGTTGCACTCATTCCATATTTGTATCTGCAATTACAATTAGAAACAACTTTGTAAAATTGCATAACTTTCGTAGGACTTCCTACACAATGATGACATTCATCTACAATTACAATATCAAATGCATTCTTGTAAATTTCAGGGTCAATCTTTGACATTGTTTGAACTGTTGCAAAAGTAATATCATTTCCAATATTTACTTCTCCTTTTGTAATTGTTCCAAAATCTCCTTTAAAATTGCTTTCGCATCTTGTTTTGCTTTGTTCTAACAGCTTTTCAGTATGCGTTAGCCATAATGCTTTAAATCCTAATTCTTTAATCAATTGTAAGCCTATCATAGTCTTACCGCTTCCACAAGGTGCTTCAAGTACTCCGTTTTTCTTTAAAATAAGCTCGTTTAACGCTTGTTTTTGATAACTATATAAATTAATACTACCTGACATATTATTCAGTCTACAAGGGTTAAACTTTAACTCATACTCGCTATTTTTAGCTAACTTCCAAACATTTTGTAAAGTACCAAACGGCAAAATTAAATCATTTGCATCTTTTGAATACAATTTTAAAAATTGAGGCATTTTTCCAACATAATGCCCCAATCTTTGTGCAATGATATAATCAGGATTATTTAATACAAGATTTTTTCTGCAATAATCTTTTATTTCAGTAGTTGGATTTTGAATTCTTATATTATTACTGATTATTAATTTCATTTTTTAAAATCTCCAAATATTCATCAAAACGAATTAAATTTCTTCTATTTAATGATTTTCTTATATCAGCGTTAATTGTATCTTGATAATACTTAAACGACAAGAAATACCATTCTTTTACTTCTTCAAAGTAAATTGCAAATCCTATATATTTAGGATTAACTAAACAACGATTTACAGCATAAGCCATAGACAGCTTTTGATTTTCTTGAATATTATTAAAACTAAAACTATCATGACTACAATGTTTTACATCTAGCATTAAAGTTATATTCTTTCTAACAGCGATAATGTCAAATGGTTGTCCATAAGGATTATATGCAAGCAAATGTGTCCAATAACCATTTCCTTGCATTTTCTTTAAAAGTTCATATTCTGTATTATTTCCTAATTTTTTATTGTTCATAACTGCTCCTTTTCAAAAACATAACTTGTATCGTTCTTCTTTAAAATTAAACCATAATAGTACATATAGCCATTTACATTTCTTTTTTCAAACCTCTTTTTCATTTCTAAACCAAATCTAGCTTGTGTCATAGCATCAAGATGATTATCTTTAATCCATTGATTAAATTCTTTAAATAAGTCGCTTGCTTTCTCTCTACCACCAGCAGATAACTTAGTGCAATCATCAAGAAAATTCTTAATTATATCCATTTCATTTCTATAATTATTAATTTCTTTTTTAATTGTATCAGGAATATTGCCAAGTCCTTCTTTTTGCCAAGCTAAACATTGCTTAACTGCCCAACCTAATATTTGAGGCAATTCTTTGTTTAACTTTAATGGAAGTTCTTTATCTATGTTTCCTTTTTCTACATCAAATACAGCATTAAATGGAATTAAGATATTTCGTCTCCAAATGCCTTTATCAGTACCTTTTACACCAATTTTGTAATTAGTATTAATCCATAATTTTAACTCTGGATAAAAATCAAAAAATTCTCCATATAAAAATCTTGTAGTAGTTACATCTCCACCAACTAACTGTTTTACTAAAGCTTCATTAAAAGCTGTACCATCGTTTGTTTCATTTGTTCTTACAAATCTTGCTCCATTCATTCTTGCAATTTCATTATTAGCACCATTATTTGCTCCATACTTCTTAGCTAAGATACTATCAGCTTGTGAGTTAATCGCATAATCTCCTAGCATTTTGTACATTACATCAAAAAATACACCTTTACCATTTGAGCCATCTCCCCAACATTGAAAAAAGCATTGTTCTTTAATATCTCCAGTAATAGAATAGCCTATTGCTAAAGATACATAATGGATTAATTCTTTGTTTCCTAAAAATATTTCATCAAGAAACTTTAACCATCTTTCAGGTTCATGTTCTAAATCACATTCAATATTTGTACTTTTTGATAGCATCAAATTTTTGTCATGTGGCATAATTTTTCCAGTTTTCAAATCAACAATACCATTTTTACAATTTAACAAATAAGGATTTTTGTCATAGTCATTATTTAAAGATGCAATTTCTTTTAAATGTATAGCTTCTTTCAGCATCGCATTTTTTCCATTATAAGATGACAAATATTTTACATTTTTTAAAAGTTCTTTTCTTTTGTCTTCATCTTCTTCAATAAATGCTTCTTTCTTCATTTTAGTAATTAACTCATCAGCAAGCTTCTTAATCATTTGTTTTCTATCTCTAGCCCACTTTTCTCCATTAAAGATTAACCAATAATTATTATCACAATTGTATTTTATTATTTCTCCATAATCATCAATAAATCTTTGAGCATTGCCTGTATCATTCAAATCATAAGTTTTAGTTTGCTTTTGTTCAGCTTTAGCTTCTTCTTTCTTAAAAGATGGATTATAAACATTTTTACAACTTGATATTGCTGTATCAATAGTCATCCAGCCATAAGTACTATCTCCCCATTTTCTGTCCCATTTATCTCGCAAAAGTTGACTTTTTCTAAATATTCTATCAATTTGAACTTTATCACGATTACACCAAAAAGCGAGAATATTACATAGTGCTAAATCTGCATCGCTTTGACTTTTGTAAAGTTGTTGCCAATTTCCATTAAAAAGCATAGAAAACAAATAACTATTGCTACTTTTCATTGCTTTAATAATAACTTCTTCATCGGTTAAATCAGTTTTAAAATTATCATTTTGTTTTGAATAAACATAAGCTTGTGTTTCTTTTCCTAAATATTTGTTATAAAGATTAATTACTTCATTTGTTCTATCTTCTACATCATTGTTATTTATTGCATTACCTGTCATTGCAAAAAATCTAAGATTATCATACATTTCTATGCTTCCTTTTCTTCTTGCTCCTTTAGGTAATATTCCTTTGCAAATGATGTGTATTCCATTTCCACTTTGAGAATATTCAGTATAAGAATTTAATTGACTTATGAATTCATCTGCTAATTTATCAAAATCTTCTTTAGTTGTTTCAAGTTCTCCATTTTCATCGATGTGATTATCTAAGTCAATTCCAAAAAAACCATCGCCAAGCATAAATCCTAATCCATCGCAACCCAATAATTCACACTTGCTTATAGCTGTTTCATAATCTACCCAAGTGCTATTATCATTGCTTTTAGCACCATAGCCAGTTAAAGCGTTAATTGGAATTTTAGTCATTTTTCCATCTCTAATAACTTTTTTGAACAAAACCCATCTTTTTTCTTCTTTTAAAGTAGCAGGTATTTTCGTATAATCAAATTGCATTTTTGTACTCCTTTCGTTTTTTTAGAAATAAAATGCTGTATATTTCAACAGCATTTTACTAAAATGGCAAATCATCTTCTTGAATAACAGTTTCTTCATATTTAGGTGGTTCTGCAACTGGTTGAGGTTCAGTAGATGCTACTTTTGAACTCTTATGCCAAGATACGATATTTATATTTTTTTGATTATATTCATCAAAAGTTTGAATTACATGAATAATTAAAGTTTTTCCTTTTAAAAAGCTAATTATATCATTAATTGTATTAAACACAGTTCCATCTTTTAAATCTTGAGTGCCTAACAACTGATTAATTCTTTTACGATTAAACACTTCTGGATTTGCTCTTTCTCTCCAAATATCTTCCCACATAACTTTGTTTTGAAACATTTGGTCTACATCTTGTCTAATTCTATAAGTTATCATTAACTTTTGTGTTCCAGATGGTAAAGTTTTTAATTCAGCATTTTCAATTCTTGCTTCATAATCTCCCTCAGGCATTAATGTTTCAATATTTGTTTTTTGATAAGTATAACTCATTTTAATTCTCCTTAACTTTAATTCTTATGCTTCCTTTTGTTTCAGATGTTTTCAAACAATCCTTATATACATCAGGGTAATCAACTTTTAATTTGCTTGTATCAACTGAATTTCTTACAACAGGTTTAACATAAGTAATTTTCAATTCTTCATTTTCAAAAGTTGAAACATTATTTGAAGTCATAGCTGTCATCATTTCATCCTTAATAACTGCTTCTCTTTGTTCAAGTTCTTCCAATTCTTTTTCTAAAGATTTAATTCTTCTTTCAATTACTGTTAATTCAAGCATTTTGCTTTCTTCAATTATTTCTTGCATTTCCATTTCTCCTTATATATTTCAAGTAAATTATTTTCTTTTAAATAATTAATAAAATCTCTAATAGTTCCATCGATTATGTCTTGAGCTTTTTCTACATCATAATAACTTTCCTTGTGATATTTGTAGCCATCATAAATTAAATAAGTGAATTCTTTTACATTAGGATATAAACAAAAGTAAAAGTTATGTTGAAATGAATTTGCATATTTAGGTCGTGAATATTTTATTACTCGTTTTATGTCATAGATTACTCCAGCTTTTAACACATCCAATATTCCATACATTAAGAATTTCATTCCATCAACTTCTATTTCTTTCATTCCTACAACTTGAAATTGTCCATTTTCAATAATCTTGCTAAATTCAGTTTTTCCATCATAACAATCTTTTTCAAAATCAATTCCAAGTTGCATAAATTCATTAGTAGGTGTTTTTATTCTATTTAAAGCAGAAATAAATCCCTCATAAGCGTTTTTTTGCTTATTGTATAATTTTTCATCGAATGAGATTTTATCTGTCTCAGCCTCTTTTACGCCATCTACACAATTCCAAATATACGCCCACGAATTCAATAATGATGTAGTTATTAAATATCTATCATTATTTAAATTGTTTTGTTGCTTTATCATAATTAAAACCTAATTCTTTTGCTTTAGCTTGTAGCATTGCCCATGCTTCTTCTTTAGATGTTAAATAATGCTTTTCATTAGCAATTACTTTAAATGTATTATTAACATCTTCTAAAGTTTTGCATTTTTCAATTTCAGCTTTTAATTTAGTTATTACATTTTGATAAAGATTAAACTCATCTGTTTCTTCATTCAAATCATCAATAATCTTTTTAAAAAGTTTTGAAACAAAATCATTAGTTGAGTTTTTTTCCAAAGAAGGGATTTCCATAACACCTTTAATTCCATGAGTTGCTTTTGCATAGTATCTTTCACAATTACTAAATCCAATTGTTCTTTTACCATTTATAATTTCAACAAAACCACCAATGTCGACATCATCCCAAATGTCATCTTTTGAACTACCCTCAAGTCTAATTCTTAAGCCAGTAATATCATTTGCTAATTGAACTTCACTAGCATGAAATACTACAATTAAATATTTATTTAAAGATTTTACAAACTTTACAAAATCACTAAATTTCTTTTTACTTGCACCATAACCTTGTAAAGATAGATTTCCATCTCTTTTTCCATTCTTGTAATCTTCTTTAATTACAATAGGTTTAATTAAATCAAATAGCTTTCCACCAGTATCAATTACAATTGTTTCATAATTAGTTAAATCACTTGTTTTTAAATCATTAACTAATTCATCATAATTATTAACCACACAAGTTGCTTTTCTATATCGGGGGTCAACTCGTGATATTCCTTTATCTAAATCAATTAATAATGGTTTAGGTGAAGATAATGCTAAAGTTGTTTTTCCAATTCCTGGAACTCCAGCAATAATCATGAATAATTTTTTATCATTAAATTTTAAATCTTTTGCTTCAACTATCATCTTAATGCTTCTCCAACTTTTCCAATTCCATTTAATACAACATCAACCAATCCATTATTTTCTTTAATTTCACTTCTTAATATTTCATTGAATACACTTAAGAATATTCTTTTACTTGTTTCACTTGCTTCAATTTTAGAAAACATTGAACTTTTAATATCGTTAATCATTGATTTAATAATCTTGTTATCAACATCAAATTTAGCAATATCTAAAACATTTAAAACTAATTTTTTTGTCATTTGATACATTTCTTCACTATTTGTTCTTTCATCGCCAATACTTTCATAATTTCTAATGCTAATCATTCTATTTTTTTTCATTTCAATAAGTAATTTTAAATCTACAATTTGGTCACTTGTTAAGTTAACTTCTTTTCCATTCATTGCTAAGACATATTCAAATTTAGAAATATCTTCATCTTTCTTTGAATTTTCTTTTAACCAATTTTTGTATTTTTCTCCATCAATTCTTTCAACTGTTACACCTTTAATTTTTCCATTTTCTTTTAAAATTTCAACTTTCATTTTCTTTAATCTCCTTTTTTTGTTTAATTTAAATAGTTTAAAATTTCATCTTCATCTACATCTAAAGCTTTTGCAAGTTTAACAAGTGTTGTCATTCTTGGTTTTATTTTTCCAATTTCAATAAAACAAATACTACATTCACTTACTCCAGAAGCTTCAGCAAGTTGCTTTTGAGACATACCTTTTTTTGCTCTTGCAACTTTAATAAAAGTTTTCAAATCCATCATTTCATATCACCACCTTTCAATAATTCTTTTTCATCAGTTTTCATATTAACATATATAATCTTTTCATTCTTTTCATTTAAAGAATTCAAGATTTCATTTCTATTCTTTTCACTCCATAAATATAAAGCTCTACCCATTCCATAATGATGATAATTATCTTTAATTGGTAAACTATTTTCCCAAGCAAAACCAAATAATCTACTCATAGCACTATGCACAATTGGAAAACATAATCTTTTTACATCAAATAATTGATTTTCACTTTTTATCAAGATATTACATCCTACAATTGTTCTTCTATCATCATCAACACTAAACATTCCAAATAATTCAATTCTACATCTATAACCACTTCTTTCTAAAATTGCTATACTTGCTAAGATTTTACTATACTTTTCAATAATTACATCTGCATCGTACATAGCAGGTTTATTCATTTCAATAAAGAATTTAATTATTCTTGATTTTTTTACATCTTTATAAGAGTTTAACATACATTTTGGTAAGCCTAATATAGCATTTGGAACTATTGGAGCAAATCCACAAACATCAGCATATTGCTTTACAACTTTTTTGTTATCCATCAAATTAATGTTTTTATCAATTTGTTTTTTCATATTTTCTAATTGCTTGTCCCATCCGTTCAATAGATAATTTTCAGCTGTTTCATAATTATCAACACCTATCCAACTTTTGTCTTTTAAATTCCAATTTTTAGTTAAATAATGTTCACTTTCTTTACTATATGTTTTTTCTCTTTCTTTTATTGTTTCAACAAATTCTTTGTAAGATTTATATTTTTCAAAATACATCTTACGATTTTGTCCTTTCAAATAAGAATAATTAGCTTCCATTTCAATTTAATCTCCTTTTATTTACAATACTATTATATCATGATTTAAAACTAATTAAAACTAATTTATAATATTTTTTAAAATCTTTTTATACTCACTATCTTTTATGTCATTTAATAACATTCTTAAAGTATCATTTTCTAAACCTTTTAATAAACAAGTTTTTAAAGCAATTGTTTTATCAAGTTTAGCAACATTAATCATCTTATATAATCTTGACATTTCACGATAAGATACAATTGTATGTGTTCCATTTTTATCATTTGCTTTTCTAAAATCTCTACAAAAATCAGCAAGTTCTAAATCAGGGCAAACATTATCTTCAATTCTTTTGTCATAGTTAACTTCAACTAAAGCAAATCTATTTAAAGTTGCACCATCTAATTGATTTCTTCCGACATATTCTAAACTTGCACCTGTACCGAAAGTATTTGCACAAGCCATTACTCTAAAATTAGGATTTGCTTCAACTCTACCAATTACAGGAAAATCGAAATATCTATTTGCAATAGCACAATTTAAAATTATCAACGCTTCTGGACAACTTGCATCCATTTCATCAAGTAAGAATAATCCACCATTTACAAATGCTTTATAAAATTGAGTTTCAACGAATTTTCCATTTGCATCGCCATAACCTGTGATTTTATATTCTTGTGTAACTGCATTTGAGAAATAGAATTCTAATCCTAAAGCTTCAGCAACTTGTTTAGCAATAACATTTTTACCAGTACCAGCTGGACCAACTAACATAACAGGTTCATCCATAGCAACAAATTTTAAAATTGTATCAAATTGTTCATGTGTTAATCCATTAACTTTCTTTTGTTCTCCTTTGTATTCCACAACTTTTGTTAATACTTTACCTTGAATAAATTCATTAATTTTATTTTCAACTTCTTTACTAATATTATTAGCTAACTCAACACCCATTATTTTAACAATTTCACTACCTAAAGCATTTAAAATAGATATTTCTTGTTTAGGTTCTTCAACTGGTTTAGCTTCAACTTCTACAATCTTTTTATTTTGTTCTAACCATTCTTTTACTTTGTAGCTATCTAAGATTGTCCACAAATCTCCATTTACATTTTCATCATTACTATTTAAATAAATGTATCTTTCAATTTCAGCTTCTCCATAAGTACTACATAATTGTTTAATCAATCTAGAAATAGCACTATCTCCATCTTTACTTACAATTTGAAATCTTGTACCTTTCTTAGCATTCCAATTCTTAATAATTCTTTCTGTTTCCATAAAATTTAATCTCCTTTATTTATCTTACATATATATCATATACTATTTTTATGTAAAAGTAAAGTATTTTTTTAATTATTTTTAATTTTATTTAAAACAATTTCATATAACCTTGTTCTTCTTTTTTCTTTTCATCGATGGTTGTACCATTTAACCATTCAACAGCTTTTTTATAAAAATCTTTTTTGATTTCAAAACCATAAGCACTTCTATTTAATTGTTTACAAGCAATTAATGTACTTCCTGAACCTGCTACAGGGTCAATTACAACATCTCCCTCATCAGTAAATATCTCTATTAATCTTTTCAAAACTGGAATAGGTTTTTGAGTAGGATGAATTTTATTTTTATCTTTTTCAACTTCCCAAGGAAACCAATTGAATATCATTTTTCCATTGTTGTTAAACTTAGGCAATTTATCACGATATAAAACTACTGCATATTCACAAGCATTTACAATTTTCATATTTGCTTTTAAAACTTGAGCACTAAAATTCTTTACAAAAACTAATGGATAACTGTTATTTAATCCATGTTTTTTTCCCTCATCAATAACCATTTGCATCTGTTCAAAAGCACAAAAGATTATCATTGCAGGCGCTTTCCCTTTTTCTTTTGGTTCTTTGTTTAAATATCTTGTACAAAAATCAAAAAAGTTATTAATCTTGAAATCATTATCTGTATCAAAAAATGATTTACCAGCTAGTTTGCTTTCTCCATTTTTGTTATCTCCATCAACATACCATTGTGGATTACTTGCATAAGCATTTTGTCCTAAATTATAAGGAATATCAGCAATAATCAATTGTGCATGTTGTATTCCATATCTTTTAGCATTTTCAAAATGGTCATTATATAATTCTTGTTTAATCTTTCCCATATTTTATTCTCACTTATTACTATCACAAATTGGACATTTATCTTCTACAATCATTATATCGTTGCATGAGATATAAGTTCTGCCATAACCTTTAAAATCAATTCTATATACATTGTCTTGTTTAAAAAAATCTTCTATTTCATAACACATTCTTCTTGAAAACCAATGAGCTTTATATTCAGTTTTACTTGTTAATCCAGTACAACCTGTTAAAGCTAAAATTGTTAAAATACTAATTAAAACTTTCTTCATCTTTCTTAATCTCCTTTACATTAATCAAATTATTTAAATATTCTTTTTTTAAAATCTCACTATATCTATAAGTACAAATGCTTGTTTTTCTTCCTTTCTTAAAATTGTTTTCTTTAAATTTTAATTGCAGAGGACATTCACTGCAAAAATGATTTAAACACCAATCTTTCAATTTCTTTTTTTTAATTAAATAATCAATGAATTCTTTTCTTGTTAAAATCATAATTTAACCTTTTTTAAAACAATTTTATCTTCATAAATTGTTAATTCGATGCTGTCTCCGTTTAAAATCTCATTTCCCATTTTTGTTAAACAAATTCTACCTTTAGCATCTTTTTTTACAATTCTTCTTTCTAAAATTTTTTGTTTCATTATGCAACATTTCCTTTCTTTAAATTTTCAAAGATTTTTTGGTCAATTTCTGTAACAAAATCAACTATTCCTTGGTTTAACATATTAGAAGCAATATTTTCTATTGTCTCTTTACCATCTAAACTTTCATATAATTTTTTTAAAAAAAATTCTTGTTCTTCAGTTAATTCTAAAGTTATTTTCATTTTATCACCACCTTTTCGTTTAAAATATCTTCTTTTAAGATAACTTTATTTTTATAAGCACAAATTGTTTTTACATAACAATTTGGATTATCTAATTGATAAGCACAATAGTTTATTCCAATAGGACATTTTCTACAATTTCTATGATGTCTTTCGCAAATATCTTCACATCTAGCTTTATTTTGTAAAATTGTTCTTAATCTTTCAGCATCCTTATTGCTCCAGATTTCTTTGTAAAAAGCTTCAGGTGTTAATTGATTTGCATTATTTTTACAATGCAATTCATAATCTTTTTTAAATTCTTCAATATCAATTACATCAATATAATTGCTTATGAATTCATCCAACAATTCTTCTTTTAAACATTCCATAAATATTTCCTCATTTTTGTGATTATTTCAAAATCAGTATCGCAATCTTCAACATTAATTATGTTTTCTTCTTCTAATTCTAAATCAATGTATTTTATGCTTTCTAATTCTGCTACAACTTCATTTAATCCATCAGGTATTTCAATTTGCCAATATTTAGTATTGTAAATTAACTTTACAATTCTATATCTTTTACTGTTTAATCTTGCGTTTAATTCTTTTAATCTCTTTTCATATGTTAAATCATCAAATCTCAAACTAAATTTATTCAACATTTTTTTTGCCTCCTAAAATCAAAAATCCTATTGATAATCCACATACGATTGTCGCCATTATTATAATTGCTATTAACAAAACACTTCTAATCATTATCTAATATCTCCTTTTCTAATTTTTCAAGTTCATTAAATGCTTTTAAATAAGTTTCAGCTTCTGCATTATCTTCATCTAACAATTCTAAATATCTATCAAACATTTCTTTTTTTCTGTCTTCAATAAAATTAAACATTTTAATTATTTCTTCTTTTTTCATTTTTAAATCACCAAACTTAACAAATAATCTTTCAATGTTTCAAAATCTTTATTAACATATATGCATAATTCTTTTTTATAATTCATGTCCACATCAATTACATTATAATTTCTTATTTTGTAAGTACATTCATTTTTTAATCGATAAGCATGGCATTTACAAATTGCTATTATCTTTCCATTTTCTTCCAAATAAACATTACAAATAAAATCATTTAACAACATAGGATTAACAAAATCATTGTATTTCATACTATTTCACCTCCTTTACATAGATAATTCTTAAATCTTCTCTTCTTTGCATAACATCCATAACTTCATAATTTTCAGGATTATAGACTTTTAAAATACTAATTGCATACCCAAAATATAATTCTTCCCAACTTTTATAGTCTACAATACTAACTTTATTATCTCTTGATACTTTTAAAAATTCGTTTAATCTCATAAATTTAATCTCCTTTATTTATTTACAATACTATTATATCATGATTTAATTG
>JAERMT010001114.1_pt1 | contig 12393 bp, 6 predicted proteins | sample 9267081 | NCBI WGS metagenome assembly JAERMT01 (sample SAMN17071939, study PRJNA684904) | human gut metagenome | isolation source: diarrhea sample from child under the age of five | host: Homo sapiens | place: South Africa: Mafikeng, Mafikeng Provincial Hospital | collected 2019-09
CAACAACCCATTCTACCAAGACTTCAAGCAGTGGAGCGACGGAAATCCTGACGGTTGGAAAATCGTAGATAACAACGGCGACGGTACCACATGGTTCCAGGACGAAAACCAGGGAGCTGTCCACTACTCACTCAACTATTGGAACGACGCAGATGACTACCTCATCGGTCGCCGCCGCATCCATGTGCCGGAGAAGGGAACCCTGTTCTTCACACGTGGCGTGATAACCCAAGAAGGTGGTGCTATCGGCGTAGAGAACCTGGACGTATTGGTATCTACCAAGACTAACGATATCAACGACTTCCACGTAGTAAAGCGTTTTTCTTTTGCCGATTACTTCGGCGCACAGCACATGGAGGAGGTAGATCTGAGCCAGTTTGCCGGCAAGGACATCTACGTAGCCTTCCGTGTATGCTCAGAGAGGTTGCAGAACGACCTCTGGCTCTGGGACGTGATGGTGACACAGAAGCTCGACACGCCACAGAACGTGAAGCTTGAGCGCACTGCCGACAACATGCTCACCGCATCATGGTCGCCAGTGGCTGGTGCAACAGACTACTATCTGTGTCTGGCAAGAGAGACCACGAAGACCAACTCTGTGTCTGGGTTCACGCCAATCGATTCATACCAGAACGTGAAGGGTAACGTGGTATTGGGCACAGGATCCGTAGAGTTCCGTGGCAGCGGCTCCGTCACCACACAGGATTGCCCAGAGGGTATCACGGGCTGCAACTTCATCGTCACCACATCCGGTCCTCTCGGTACGTCAGAACTTACCGTGGAGGGAACCCAGGACGGCAAGACATGGACCGCCGTAGGTGCCAAAATCAGCCTGAAGGAGTATGACTCCGAGGGTCAGGAAGAACAGTACAAGGACTACCTGGAGGGCAAGAAGTACAGACAGCTGCGCTTCAACTTCAAGCATGGTGGCAGAAACGGTCGCATCAAGTACCTCACCCTCATCTACAACGATGGCAAGGAATACGAGGAGTTGGCTGCCGGTTCTGTAGGAAATGCCACAGCGGTGCCTATCAAGAACAAGGAAGACGGCGAGTACGATGAGGGCAAGTACCGTGTATGGGTATCATCCGGCTGGAACGGTCTCTACTACGACGAGTCTGCCCCTGCCTACTATCAGGCAAGCACTTCCACAGCCATCACCGATGTGATAGGCGATTCAGGCATCAGCTTCAGTGTGAACGGCGGCAACGTACAGGTGAACGGCATCAAGCCAGGCTATACCGTAAACTGTGTTTCGGCAGCCGGCATACAGCTCTTCTCTGGCGTGGCTAACTCTGGCAGCATGAGCTTCCAGGCACCTGCGGGTACAGGCTTTGCTGTCATCTCCGTATCGGGCGAGGGAAAGACGTATCGCACCAAGATTATCATCAGATAATCGTGCAAGTTTTTTAATAATAACTCATAGCATCAAATAGAACATTTATGAAACATTATAAATATTCTGCCATCTTGTTGGCGGCAATGACCTGCGGAGCTGTATGGGCTTCGGTGGATGCGCTGACTGATGGAAAGAAGGGTGAAGGCGAAAAGGTGAAGCCATCGGAGAATTTCGTGGCTCAGTCTCGCAAGGCACCTGTCGTTCGCTATACCAAGATGAAGATGGAAGGCAATGCCGAGGGCGTGCCTTACGGACTCCAGCTGATGGGCGTGAGCGACAAGACGGTGAAGTTGAGCTGGATTTCACCAGAAAAGACCGATGGCTACTTCGATGATTTCGAGAATCATCAGGACTTCGCCATCAATTCAGCCGGTAACGTGGGCTGGTCGTATATCGACGCCGATAATAACAATACCTATACCTGGCAGGCTTGTGCCTTCCCAACTCAGGGTCAGAAGATGGCTTTCGTGGTCATGAACCCTTGGGAAACCTCTCCTGCGGTGAACGAGAATCCAAATTTCCAGCCTTATTCTGGCAAGAAGATGCTGGTGGATTTCAGTTCTATCGACGATAAGAACAACGACTACATCATCTCGCCAGAGTTGAACTTCGACCAGGACTTCCAGTTCAGCTTCATGGCTCGCAGTTACAAAATCGAGGGCGACAACTTTGCCGCTGAGCGTGTTCGCGTAGGTTATTCTACCACCGGCAAGCGTCCTTCAGACTTCAAGTATGTGAACGAAGGCCCATACGTGGAACTTCCTGCGGCTTGGACACTCGTGAAATATAACATTCCTAAGGAGGCGAAGTATGTAACCATCAACTGCGTTTCTGAGGGTGGATTCATGATGATGCTCGACGATATCTTCGTGGGCACCAACAAAATTCGTCCTTCTCAGAGCAAGAAGAAGCTGGCTGCTGCCAACCCTGTGGTGGGCTTCAACGTATATCGTGACGGAAAGAAGGTGAACGAGGCTCCTATGGATTCTGCACGCTTCACTGATAATGTGCCAGACTATGCAGACTATACCTATACGGTGACTGCCGTTCATCAGAATGGTCAGGAGTCTGCCCAGAGTGAACCTCTGAAGGTCACCGTTCCGGATATCCGTCTGTTGCCTTTCGAGGACGACTTCGACGACTGGACACTCCATGCCGACAAGTGGACTACCGTGAACCTCGACAACAACAAGGAGAGCAAGTGGTCTATCGACTACTACGAGTATGGATTGGTTGACCCATCTGCCACCTACAGTTGGTCGGCTTTGACCAATTACAACCAGGCACTGGAGAGCCGCGAGCTGAATACTCCAAACAAGGACAATACCTATCTGCGCTTCAACCTGCGTCTCCGCAACAGCGAGCAGACCAATGTTGACTACATGGAGGTAGAGTTGAGCTGCGATGGCGGAAAGACCTGGGAAGGTCTCGATGTATTCGACAACTACTCTGGTGGCTTCGATTGGACAACTTATACCTATCCTATCGGTGAATATCTGAGCAATAACCTGTTCAAAATCCGTTTCCGTGCGCATGGCGACGATGCCAAGTGGATTAACTATTGGTACGTAGATGACGTGAAGGTATGGAACCCGGTTTGGGCGAAGGGACAGCTGAGTGTCAAGACTCCATCTGGCACCATCTCTAGATGCCCTGTTACCCTGACTGGCGATAACGGCGCTGTAATCAGCGAGACCACCGATAAGAATGGTGTGCTCAAGCTCGACCAGATAGAGGAGGGTACTTATACCGTAAGTATCATCCGTGAGGGCTACAACGAGTATAAGGGTACATGGACCGTCAAGGCCGATGGTACCAACAACTTCACTGCCAATCTGGAGGCTCCAAAGGTAGCGCTTTCTGCCAACACCGTGAGTGCAGACCTGGAGGCTGAGGCTAACATCACCAAGAACTTCACCATCAAGAACGAGGGTAACGGTCCTTTGACCTGGTATCTCAAGGAGAATACCAACAAGGGCACCGGCGACATCTCTCACCGCTGGGAGACCATGCCATCATGGAACACCTCCGGCGACTTGCAGAAGTCTATCGCCTTCGATGGTGAGTATTACTATACCACCTCTTCCATCGAGTTGGGTAAGTTCTGGAAGTACGACAAGAACGGTAAGTTCATCGAGCAGTTCTCTATTCCTGAGATGTATTACAAGCTCTACGACATTACCTTCGACGGACGTTACTTCTATGGCAGTGACTGGTCTAACCGTATCTTCAAGCTCGATTTCGACAATCGCCGCATCGTGGATATCATCACCGTGGGTGGTGTTTCCGACCTGAAGATTACCCACTGTACCTACGATCCTGTCTACGACGGCTTCTGGATTGGTACCTTTACAACCATCGGATTGGTTGACCGCAAGGGTAAGTTCATCCGTAAGATGTCTGCCTTGACTTCTGATGGCAACATCGCTGTATATGGTTCTGCCTACGATGACGTAACTCCTGGAGGTCCATACCTCTGGTTGTCTGATATGACTGCCGTGTCTTCAGATAAGTTTGATAAGCTGCAGCTCCGTCAGTATGACATCGCCAAGGGTACCCTGACCGATGAGAAGCACGTATTGACCGATGTTCCTGGTTATGTACTGGGTGGTCAGACCACCGGTCAGAACTATGTCTGCGGTCTGTTCTCTTCTATGGATGTAGTTCCAGGCAAGCTGGTTCTGATGGGAACTCTCAACCAGAGTCCTAACCTGGTGTTCAGCTATACCCTGGCAGAGACCAACAAGTGGCTCAACCTCTCTCCTAAGCATGGTACGCTGGAGCCGGGTGCCGAGCAGGTAATCAACGTAGGTCTCGATGCTCTGGAGGCAAAGAAGGGCGACAGCTATGCTACAACAGCTACTCTGTTCACCAACCCAGAGTTGGAAGCACAGAACATCAGCTTCAAGCTGAATGCCACATCTGAGTCTTCTACTCCACGTCCGTTGAGCCTGAAGGCTGCGCCTAAGGCAGCTTCTACCGTCCTTACATGGGCTAAGGGTAATGGTGCTGCCGTGGCAGATGGATATAATGTATATCGCAACCACGTGAAGGTGAATGCTGCTCCAGTGAAGGAGATGCAGTTCACGGATACCAAGCTGGTTTATGGCAAGTATTCTTATCAGGTGACAGCGGTTTATAATGGCAAGGAGTCGGCAAAGAGCGATTCTGTAGTAGCCTTCGTCAACGAGGGCGCTCAGTATTATGCTCCTCTCAACCTCACTTCAAGCATCAAGAACAACAAGAATGTTCACCTGAACTGGGATTCTCCATTGGTAGAGGCTGCTCACCGTGATACCATGAGCTGGGCCACCGGCAAGCACGAGGATGAGCTGGGTCTGGCTTCAGGCGGTTACTTCTTCGCAGGTGCCAAGTGGGATGCTGAGGATTATGTGCCTTACCGCAACAAGAAGGTTTCTTCTGTTTCCATCCAGTTGGTTAACACGGTTACCTATCTTGCACCTCGTATCTACGAGGATGGCAACATCATCTACAGCAAGAAATATAGAGGCGAAATCAAGTATGACGGTTCATTCACCGATATTCCATTGGATAAGGATATTATCCTGAAGCCAGGACATTCTTATATCTTCGCATTCCAGATTATGAATGATGCGGATGTACATCCTCTGAGTCTCGACGACAGCAAGGCTGTTGACGGCAAGGGTAACCTGCTCTCTGTGGATGGAAAGAACTGGTTTACTGCAGCTGAGTCGGCTATTAGCGGTAACTTGAACATCCGTGTAAACGTGGCTCCTAACAGCAACGATACTGAGGAAACCCCTGTGGGTTACAACATCTATCGTGATGGCGTGAAGGTGAACAGCACTCCTGTGGCTGGTCAGTCATTCGATGACGTTCTCTCTAACGCAGGTACCTACAGCTATCAGGTAACATCTGTATATGCTGATGGCGGTGAATCAGAGCTTGGCGGCAAGACTTCTGTTGAGGCTTATGCCATCGAGAACCAGACGGCTCCTCATCATCTGGATGCCACTGTAATCCGCAACCGCGACATCTCACTCCGTTGGGATGCTCCTACCGTTTCAGAGATGTCAATCCCTGCAGATTTGGCTAAGCGTCCTGTAACAACCGATGCAGCTATGCCTGAGTTCGTAAGAGAATTCGACGGTGCGAAGTCTTCTATGGCTGTGGCTACCGACGGCAAGTACATCTATACCTCTATCTATAACGAGGATGGAAGAATCGACGTTTACTCTATGGATGGCAAGAAGGTGAAGAGCTGCGTGGTAAGCGATATCGACGGTATCCGTAACCTGGCTTACGATGGTCAGTATCTCTATGCAGGCGACTACAGCACCAAGATGCATGTCATCAATCCTGTTACCATGAAGTTGATGAAGAGCATCGATATCTCTGAGTACTCACGCCACTTGGCTTACATCCCAACACTGGATGGCGGCAAGGGCGGCTTCGAGGTTGGTGACTGGGAGACCAGCATCTACATGGCTAAGGATGGCAGCAAGTTGGCTACAGGTCCTGTCCTGAAGGGTGCTTCCGGCACAGCTTACTACGATGGCAAGCTCTATGCTTTCGAGCAGGGTAATGAGGCGAATGCCTATACCATCGGCATCTATGATATGGCAAGCGGTGAGCGTGTAGGCTCGCTCGATATGGGCAAGTATCTTGAGATTGACAACATCTCTTCTTACAAGGCAGGTGGTATGTCTTCGTTCGTATCTCCTGAGGGCATCACTTACATGTTGCTCGCTCTGCAGCGTCAGGGTAAGGCTACCAAGTTCATCGTTCTGGATATGGGCGGCTTGAACACAGTGGCTGGTTACAATGTATATCGCAATGGCGAGAAACTGAATGGCGAACCTCTTACCCGCCGTTTCTATCAGGAAACCGTGAGCCAGGAGGGTAATTACGACTACAGCGTAGAGACCGTTTATATTGATGGTACTACTTCGGCTAAGTCGGCTGTTGCCACAGCTGCTATCGTGGCTTCTGGTGAGGCTAAGGTTCCTGAGAATGTACAGGCTGTGCAGTCAACCTATGGTTACAACGTGCTCCTCTCGTTCAAGGATCCTGATATGTACAAGGCTGCAGCTTCCGTGAACTCATTCGAGTCTTCTGTAGATGGTACAGAGGTATTCGGTGCTGAGGGCGAGAGCTACAAGTCAAACTGGATGGTAAGTTCCGGCTACTCATTCGATGGCAGCAAGTCGATTGTTGCCGGTCAGAAGGCAGAGGCATTCGGCGTTGTGAAGGCAGAGGGCATGAAGTATCTCCGTCTTGCAGCAAGAAATGCTGATGACCACAAGGGTAATGGTACATTCGATATCTATTATTCTGTAGGTGGTACTCACCGTGACAACTTCATCCGTCTGCAGACTGTGACAACCACAGAGCAGTGGCAGGATGTGATGTGCGAGTTGCCTGAGGGTACAGAGTACATCGGCTTGGCTAAGGCTGCGGGTAATCCAGACCAGTATATCGACGGTGTAAGCTTCTACAAGGAGGCACCTCAGACCGATTGCTACGGATTCGATATCTATCGCAACGGCGAGAAGATTACCGCATCTCCAGTACAGGGCATCTCTTATGTAGACCACAACCTGCTGATTGGTCATTATGATTATCAGGTGAAGCTGGTTACCAAGAACTCTGCCGAGAGCGAGTTGAGCGATGCAGTGAGCCTCGATCTCTATTATGACAATGGTAGTCTGGCTCCAACCACCCTTCGTGTGGAGAACAATGGAGACAGCAGAAACCTGACCTGGCAGACTCCTGCCCTGGGTGAGCCTATCTACTTGCGTTGGCACAATGGCAACTGCTACGATGCAGCCGGTCAGCCTAACGGTGGTGCCTTCTTTGCAGGTGTCAACTGGTTTGCTGAGGATTTGAAGGATTACGGCCATCTGGCATTGAGCGATGTAGAGGTTTACATCAATCAGATTCCTGATGCTCTCTATGTGTTGGTATATCAGAACAACACGTTGGTTCGCCAGCAGTTTGTTCCAAGCCTGAAGGAGTATGCCTTCAATACCATCCATCTGGACGAGCCACTCGCTATTGACCCTACCAAGAGTCTCCGTGTGGCAGTATATGTAGAGCACAATAAGATTACAGTGCCTCTGGGTTACGATAAGGGCCCTGCTCGCAGTGGTCGTGGCGACCTTTATTCTTCTGATGGTGTATCATGGAGCACGATGGAGGATTCTGGTGCCGATATCGATGCCAACTGGAACATTTCCATCGGTTTGAGCCCATACGCTCCTTCTGGTTCAATGAAGGCAAGAAAGCAGGGTGCAGAGGTTCTCACATTCAAGCCAAAGGCGAATGCATCTGCTGCATCATTGAAGGTGGCTCATGTGGCTCAGGGCGCAACTTCTCAGAAGAATGCCTTCCTGGGTTACAATGTATATCTGAATGGTGACAAGCTGAACCGCAGCTATATCTCTGGTAATTCATACACAGATAAGTCTGCCGTGGTTGGCAATTATCTTGAGTATCAGGTAGCAGCCGCTTATTCTGTTACGGGTGAGCAGTATTCTAACAAGGTAACTCTTGTTGTTACTGGCATCGAGGGTGTAACAGCCGATAAGCTGAAGGTTACAGTTGCCGGCAGCACATTGCGTATCGTGGGTGCTCATACAGGCGACAAGGTAGCTGTTTATGCTGCTGATGGCAAGATGGTAGCCCATAGTGTTGTAACCGATGATTATGTTCAGAACATTTCATTGTCATCATTGACAGCCGGCACATACATTGTGAAGGTAGGTCATGATACCGTGAAGGTTCGTGTATCTCGCAGATAAAATTCGGAAATAAATCTTTTCGGATATAGATAATTAAAAAGGGTGCGTCATGTATTTTTGACGCACTCTTTTTTTGTTCCGGGAATATGGTAAAGTTGGTTAAAAGTATATCCGTATCTGGCTTCATCGGTTGATGAAGAAAATGAATGAGGCGCAGCTGAAGGAGGAGAACATCTGGATTATCATCATCTGATGCAGAAAAAAATATTTTTCCTTAAGGCTAAAAATATTTAGCCTTAAGGAAAAATATAATTAGCCTTAAGGCTAAAAATATATGAGGGTGTGCCATGGACTTATGACACACCCTCTTATACTTTGTAGTTTTTTAAAAGGAAAGAGGCTTACCCCAGTTCTTTTATTGGTTCAGCTTCTCCTTCAGTTCCTTCACACGGTCACGGCTTACCTCGAATTCTACGTCTGGGAATCTACGTAGTTTGAGGATGAGCTTGGCATTCCATGTGCTTTCTATTTTGACGATGTCCTCGATATTGATAAGGTATTGTCGGCTACAGCGAAAGAACATTTTGGGGTCTAGCTCATTTTCCAGTTCGTTCAGACTCTCAGGAATGTTTATTAATGAGGTGTCGCTTAGGTGAGCAATGGCTCCCTTGCCGTCTACCTCCAGGTAGCTGATGGCAAAACTGTTTACTATCTGAAATTGATCACCTTTTGGTATAAGGAATCGCTCACGGTATTGCTTGGCAGGAGGCTGAAGCATGGCAAGGATTTTGTCAATCTCGTTTTCTGGAGATAACATTTTCTTGGCTTTCTCTAGAGCTTCTCTAAGTTCTTCCTCTTCCACAGGCTTCTGTACGTAGGCAATACCGTTGTTTTTGAAGGCTTTGAGCGCATACTCATCGTAGGCGGTGACGAAGATTACTGGCATCTTGGGACGTACCACCTCAAAGGCATTGAAGCAGGTGCCACCATTGATTCGTACGTCGGAGACGAGTAGATCGTAGTGCTCCTCATTCTGCAACGTATCTCTTAATTCTGCTACATTAGTAATTGGACCTGTTATGTCATAGCTGGCATCTATCTTTAAGAGCATCTTCTTGAGATAGTTGTACATTCGCTTTTCGTCTTCTACAATCAATATTTTTATTGCCATGTTTTGTTTTCCTTTTTTGTATTGTTACATTTGTTCCCCTTTCGTATTATATAACTTGATTTTATGCATATTATTGTGTATGTTACAATTATTCAAGTTTTTTTGTCTTCTTGACGATAGGTATCTGTACCGTGTAAGTAGTATCGGATTGTAATATGATAGGAATCTTGTCGGTGAGCAACTTGTATCGGTCGAAGAGATTCTTGATGCCGATGCCTGTTCCTTCTTCCTTGCTATATCCGATTTTCGTATAAGGGGCAAGCTCATTACTTACACATACGAAGTCATCGTCTCTATAGATTCGGATGTGTAGCGGATGTTCCTCTGAGTGTTGGTTGTGCTTTACTGCATTTTCTACCAGAAGCTGAAGGCTGAGGGGAAGTATCAATTCCTCGTCATCGTGGCAGATGTTGCTGGCAATATCAAATACGAAATGATTCTTATATCTCATTTCTATATGTTTGCAATAGTCTTGGATGAATCGCATACCTTCTCGTAAGGTAATAGAATCTTGGTCAAGATGTGCCACGATGTATTTGTAGATGCGGGAGAGTCGGGAAGTGAAGTCTAGCGCCTTTTGAGGATTCTCTACAATGATGCCCGACAGTGTGCCAAGGCTATTGAACATAAAATGTGGATCAAGTTGCAATTTGAGGGTATTGAGTTGTGCACGTGCCGTCTTCTCTCTTTCGCTCTTTATTTCCTCTACCATTTTCAGTTTTTCCTCATTTCTCTGTTTGATGATATTTCCACAGGCTTGAATGATAGAGACTGAGGATACTAGAATACAAAAGATGAGGTGAATGTAGAAACTGTTATTATCGTATATTCTAGAAGTCCTTGCCCAGTCAACCCATATACAAATAGGAATGCATATTGACCATGTAATCAGGCAGAATACCAATATCTTGTTGATGGTAATTTCTCCTTCCAGGAATCTCTTGGTTGAAAAAAGGCAAAACTGATAAGTAAGCATGCCTAATGCAGCAAATTCAAGCCATAAATCAATGAGAACCCATCCAATGGTGGTCTCATTGAATATGTGTATACCACTAATATGTAGGGTAAGTACATATAATATGCTAGTAATCAAACCGAGTCTAAAACCTCCTGGCTGATTACAGAAATTGTTTAATTTAATACAGAATTCTTTTCTTGTCATAGCTATTCTATTTTTTTTGTGTGCAAAAGTACAAAAAACAAATCAATTAGCGAACTTTTGTGCAAGTTAATCGTGGTAAATACGCTGCGAATGGCTAAATCTTTAGGGTGAATCGTTAGGTTCAGGCTTTTCACGGCTTACGCTCTCAAAATGACGATTGAAAGCGTAAGAATGACGAATCGTAGAAAAGGTTTTTTGCAGGAAAAGGAAAAACCAATACCTTTGCACCAGTTAAACAAAGTATGAATCATTTAAAACGATTGTGATTATGAAAAAGATTATGTTTTTATTTAGTATGATGTTTACCATCATGTTGGCGATGTCATCTTGCTCTGCAGAAGAGACAGAATTGTCGGAGACTATTGCTGTAAATCAGATTAATAGTCTTGCTATAAAAAAGTTACAGGAGTATAATGAAGTGTTGATGGCACAGAAACCTTTAAACGGTAAAGATTTTAAGAGTGAAGTAGATAAACAAATGGTTATTCTCAACAGTTTTGTCAGAAATGGTCAGTTTGATGTGGATAATTACATGAAAGCGAATCCCATTGGTGATGTGAAGGTGGAGAATGCCATTAAGGAGTACTTCAAACTTTTCACTACTTATCCCGAAAATGTAGATGATTTAGTAAGAATTACCAATGATTATATTGAAAATATTGAGTTGAACAATGAGTTTAATGATGATTAAAAGGCTATGATATATGCTGTTTTGATGGCGTCAATCTATAGTCCTCAAATTTGGAATGGGTTCGAATAGTTATACTTAAATGGGATTAATAAATAAGCTCCCTTGGCATTTCCTAGCCAAGGGAGCTTTATTTGTAAATAGGTCAGCCTGAAAAGGCTGACCTATAATAAGATGTACTTAGTTTCTTAACTCATGCAGCTTGTCACTCCGAGGGAAGTTCCAACAGCTGTCAAAATAGAGATTAAAATCTGAATAACCAATTTCCATGTTTCCTTTTTCATCTTGTTTTAGTGATTAATGATTAGTGATTAATTTTTCGTGATGTGATAGGATATTTGCGAAGTGATAGGCGAGGAGAGAAGCCCCTTTCGGGGCTAACTCTACAAGGTTATGTGCTCGTTGTCGCCGCCACTGTCAGTTCCGCTGCCCGTGCCGCCGCCGGTCGTGCCAGAGTCTGAGCCGCCGCCCTGACCCGTGTTCTCACTTCCGGTTCCGCCAGAGGTACCTCCGCCCTGGGTTCCGCTGCCGCCCTGGCTGGTATTGCCTCCGCTGGTTCCGCCGCCCGGATTGGTTCCGCCGCCATCGGCACCCTCAGCTCCGTAGCTGTCGTAGGCAGTAATCTTGCAGAGTTTCTTCAACTCGCTGTTGCTCCAGCTACGGGTGTTTCTCACAATCAAGTGGATGTCCTCCACGCTGGCTGCCGAAACCTTGTCTTTGGTCAACTCGCCATGAGATTTCATGCCGATGGAGAAGAGACCGAGGTCGCCGAGACGAACGCTCTTGCCGTCGAGGATGAGCTCCTTCAAGCAGTCGAGCATGTCCATCATCACACCGTGCACGGTGCCTCGGCTGTAAGGCGAGTTGTGCGAAGAGATGTGGTCCACGAACTCCTCGAAGTTCATCTCTCTGTCGGTAACCACGGTGGCATACCAGAGTTCCTTACCTGCGTTCTCACCCGTCTGAGGAGTACGCTTTACTTTACGATACTTAATGTTTCCCTGTCCCATAAGCTTTTTAATGATTAGTGATTAATGATGATTGATTAACTCTTGCCATTCCGAGAAACCAGTGTGGGTGGTATCTCTGAATGACGGGTGCAAAGGTACGGCTTTTTTCTGAAGCCACCAAATTTCGGGTGGCGATAAGACGCGATTTTCAGCAGCCGCTGATACCGGTTTTGGTTAAAAAAGCTAACTCGCTCTAAACTTGTCTTTAATTGAATATCAAGAAGTTGGGCGTTTACCT
>JAERMT010000801.1_pt1 | contig 12386 bp, 7 predicted proteins | sample 9267081 | NCBI WGS metagenome assembly JAERMT01 (sample SAMN17071939, study PRJNA684904) | human gut metagenome | isolation source: diarrhea sample from child under the age of five | host: Homo sapiens | place: South Africa: Mafikeng, Mafikeng Provincial Hospital | collected 2019-09
TAACGATCCCTCGAGCGCTTGTCGTTTGGGTGTTCTGCATACGCAAGCTATACGTATATCGCCCGCCCTCGTAGACGTTGCGCGGGTAGGCTTCTTCCTGGCCATTATCATAATAGCCGTCGTTGTTCACGGAGACACGCTTCAACAAACCAGTTACGGCGCTCGTGTTCACCAGCAAATCCGTTTTGCAATTCGCATACGTAAAACTGTTCGTATCACGGTCAGGATCCAGATCGGTCATAAGGTCTTCCACGCCCGTCGTCGCATACTTCGAGGAGTGATGATTTCCGGCCTTGGGGTCGTCAGGCTCACCTGAGTAGTTCTTAATCGTTCCAAGCTGGTCGTTGCCGGACTCGAAAGAGATGACGTTGTTCAACTCCTTGCCATAGTCGACAAGCGCTGTCCAAGCGTATTTCGCATCAAACGACATGGTGATCGCGTCGCAATAGCCAGAAAGACCCGCCACGCCGTTCGACCCATACGTCGCCTTGGGCGTTAACTTCGCCTTCACTATCAGCATCGTACGCCCGCTACCCTTGTAATCCTCGATCGTCTGAATGCTTGTGATAGTGTCATCGGCACGCAGTTGCACGGTATCGGCAAGGGGCTCCACGCCTAGGGGGAGCAGATCATAGAACGTCCCCTCTATTTCCTTTCGAATCGCACCTGCTTGAACCGCCTGGCGATAGGAATCCTCGTCAGTTAGATTGGACTGCTCGTATACGGTTGTCTTGTAGTGGATGTTGACGCATGCCTCGCCCGGATCAGATTCGTAGTTCGCCTCTTTGCTCTGGCTTACCGCAAGGGATGCGCCATCAAGCCTATCGTTGCCCACGGAGGACTTCTGCGAATACGCTGCGCCATCTTCGCCGGTCGAAATAAGCGTCGCCTTGTTGGAAACCTTCGTCGTGGGTTGATCGCCGTTCGCATACAGCTCTTCCACCTGACGCTTAACGGCATCCGTCGCCTTAAGCGTCATGGTCGGGTTTGCAGAAAGAAAGATGCCATCGCGCTTCGTCGAAAGCTCTATCTTGTAATCAACGGTTGCTGCAGGGAACGCGACCGTGGAACCCGACACCGTAGCGCCGTTCTCAGCAGATGCGTTCAAGCTGCCGTTCGTCCAATCAAGGGATGCATAACGAATCCAGTCGCCGCTTTCCGTCTTGCCATACACATAGAGAACAGGAATATTGGCCGCATCGTTATCGAAGGTATAAGCATAGGCGCCCGCAGGTATCGTACCCGGGTAAAGAGACTCGCCCGTATAACCCGAACCCGTTTGCGAGAACTTCTTGTAAACGAGCATCGAAGGCTTGCCCACCTGAACGGACTTGAATTCGAAGTCGGCAGCCGCCAAATCCTTAGTCGCAAAATTGAAGTGCGTCTCATCATCAACGAGCTTCAGGTTGACGGCCTTCTGATTATACGTGGCGGGATCCTCCGGATCGCCCGCGGGATCGGCGGTATCAGGCATGGTGAACGACTTCGATTCGATCGAATAGGACAGGTCGACGTCCTGACCGTCGCGCAACTGGTTAAGGGCATAACCATAGACGCCTTCTCGGCTACCGTCAGTGTATTTCGTTGCCTTACCGGAGCCGCTCTTCGAAACGTTATAGCGCCCCTTGGGCTTTTGGAACGGCAAAGACGCATAGACGACCTGCGCGGATGCCGTTGCAGCCGTCACCGTGCCGTCATCCGCGCTGGTAAGCGTGTATTTCACCGTGTTATCAAGCTTATAGGTGTTGTCGATTTGGAAGTTGCTCTTGGGGTAGGCGACGTATACATGACCGCCCAGCGAGCTGCCGCTGCCTCGATACTCGCCCGTTAACAACGTTTGCTCCAAGCTCACCGAACCGTTCCCTTTATACAGGACACCTGAAGTCGAATCCTTGTATCCGAGCAGCACAGTTCCCTGAGAGACATTCGTGCGAGCGTCTTCTTCGATCTTCAAGTCGAAGGGCTGGTTGCCGGAAACCGTCGCGGAGGTATACCAGTCAACGTAGATATAATCCTGATCGTTTTCAGGTTTGAGGCTTGTAGGCCAGGAATCAGGCCACTCCTCGCTCAGCGACGATGAGCTTTTATTCGCGCTTGTAACTTTTTCAGAAGTGTCGATGGCGCAATCGATCTTGTTGCTCGATTTTGCGATGGTGTTGCCCAAATGCGTGGTCACCTGAACCGTCCCCTCGAAGGGGGCGGAAGTATAAACGTTATCATAGCCAGGCTCGTTGTCGCCTTTAACGCCGTCCACGATGGTATGCGGAACGATGTTTTCCAACGAGAACTCGAACAGAGCGGAGGTTGCCGCGGCAAGCTTGCGCGTATTCGTCAGCAAATAGTAATCACCCATGTCGGTGTAATTGAACGTGGCGCGGGAATCGGGCGCCTCGGGGACGGACAACGAGAGTTTGCCCGTCATTTTCCCGTCACGCGTCTCAAAGATCGACTTCGGGATAGTGACCTGGATATCGCCCGCTTCATAATCATGCTCGCCCGAAAGCGCCAGATTCAAGCGCATGCGCACGTCGAACGGATCATCGTTGCTCGGAGCAAGCGACAGCCTGCTGTCATCGCCATCTTCCTTGGTGTCGGAAGTAATCCATTCCACGCTGATTTGCTCGATCTTCGAGCCATCAAGCTCTTCGGGATAATCGACGGCGGGCTCGCCCTGTTCGGAAAGAAGCGAAGGCGGCGCGGCGGCGGGGGCCGCCGCGAGCATGGCCGTCAGCTCTTCGCGCGAGACGGGGTCGATCTCAACCAAACCGAGCTTCGTCAGATCAGCCGGCAGCGTCTCCCCTGACGTAGCGGATTGAACGACATCAGCGGAATCTGCTGATGCCTTGGCGTTTGAATCGGAAGAAGCAGCGCCCTTCGAGGCGCCATCGGAGGCATCAGCGGGCTGAACCGCGGGAGCTTCCTCCCGTGCCTGCACCTCCCCCTGGGCCGATGCCTCCGATGCGCCCTCATCGCCGGTCGCCACCGCGCCCTTCGATGCGGCGCCCTGTGCCGCCGAAGCGCCTGATGCCCCCTCAGCAGAGCCGACCGCAAGGTCGGCTACTGCAGTCGCCGGAACCGACGTGAACACGAGGCACGCCGTGACCGCCACAGCAAGCACCTTGTTCAGCAGTTTGTTGTTTCCACGCTTCATGTCCGCTTCCTCTCCCAGGAGGCATCCGCCTTGTATAACCGCATCAAGCGCCGCATGCCACGCCGCCGAAACCTCTACTTCTTCTTTTCGCGCTTCCTACGGGCAAGCACGTAAACGAGCACGCCCGCAACCGCCACGATGAGCCCCGCGACAAACGGGAGGACCCTCGCGTTGGTCGCGTACGCCACGGCTTCCTGCACGGGCGTTTTACGCTCAAGCTGCTTGTCAGTGCGGTGAGCTGTCACCAACAGCCGATGGTCGTTCACCCCGTAGGGCGTGCACGTGAGCAGCGTGCACAAATCCCGACCCGGAACGATCGACAGCGACCCGACATCTTCAGGCAGCACTACCGAGATGTCCTCGACCTCGTAGACAAGCTCCTCGCTCAGGGTGTGCACCGCGAAAAGGTCGCCCACCTTCATCTGCCGAAGGTCATCGAGCATCCGGCTGTTGTACATGCCCGAATGGCCGGTGAGCACGCAGTGGGAGCTCTCACCGCCAACGGGAAGGGACGTTCCCCCCAAATGCCCGATTCCCGAGGAGAGCGTCTCCTCGGAAGTCCCCCGATATACCGGCAACTTGAGGCTCAAGCTGGGGATCTCGAGCCAAGAGATGGCGCCGTCGGCGTTCCATGCGAGCTGCTGATCGTATGGAAGCACCGCCTGGGCGGCTTCTCCTTCAAGCTTGCCGGCAAGTTTCGCGTTGTACGCATGCGCCTGGTCGAGGACCTCCTGAAGCCGCGCATCGTCTTGCGCGCTCGCCGTATCGGACATGGAGCTGACCGCTTGGCTGTTCCTCCACGTTTCCGCCAAGTCCAGGGCGATCGGCGAGATCAAAAGGCCGAGCCCTAAAACGATCCCCATGATTTGCACTACAGGAAGACGGCGTTTCCTCCGCCCTGCCTGCTTGGACTTGCCGCGCTTCACCGCTGCGCCTGATCGCGACGACGCTTTCTCCTTACCAGCAATGCAAGGACGACCGCCAGCCCAGAGACCAGCGCAACAACGGCAAGCGCAACGAACGCCCCCATGGCGCGGTCGCCCGTCTGCACGGTTGCGCCGGCAATCGCCTGCTCATTGCCGATCGATAGCGAAATCAGCCCCTCATCCGCGTTAACGGAAACGACTTTCGCAAAATCGGACGAGATGGAGGCGGACAGGAACAACGTCTGCACATCCGCGCCGATCTCAACCTTGATGGGGCCCATCGGCGCCTTGTACCCTGCCGGCGCCGCCGTCTCCTCGAGCCGATATACCCCGGGCGCTAAGCCCGCAAGGCTCAGGAAGCCCGAATCATCAGTCATTCCGGAAGCAATGACGGTTCCTTGCTCATCCTTCAACTCGAAACATGCGCCGGACAACGCCTTCTGAGAGTCGGTTGCATCGACCTTGACCAGGTTCAGGGCAAAAGCAAACACCTTCGCAACGCCCGACTTCGTCGTTGCCGTCTCGTCGAACGAAGGGGAGCGGCGATACTCGAGCACGACGTTGTTCGCATTGCCCTGGCTATAACCTAGCTGCGCCTTTTCGACGTCGAGCTCGGCGCGATATTCGAGCACGATCCTGTCGCCATGCGCAGCGGCGGGCACGCTGTGCTTCAAGTCCTCGAATGCGACGCGGAGGACGCCTTGCTCGTAGGACGCCGCATAACCTTCGGGGATCGCGGCCCGCTGCCCCTGGGCATCCACTCGGTAGACGAGCACGCTCGAAGGATCGATGACGATACCTTCGCTAGGCGTGTCGATAAAGGCGTAGCTATACGTGTCGAACGCCTCGAAATTCGACGGCAAGGTACCGGTCACGCGAAACGCCATCTGCTTGCCGACGCCCGCGGTCGCCAGAGAGCCGAACGAAGCAGAGTCGATCTGGGGCGAGCCCTTCGACACGGACGCAACCTCCTTCGTCACGGAAGGAAGCGTGGACTTCTCGTTCACCACCACCGCGCTACCACCGATGGTGACCAAGATAGGCTGCGCATCATGGCTGACCAGGAGATAGATGCCGGAATCGAGGGCGACTTCAACGCCCGTTTGGAACTCGCGCGCAACGGCACCCTCGCTATGCGCAACCACCGTGCGCGAAAGCGCGGCGGCATATGCGCTTGCCTGAGGACCGTTTATCTGGCGGGAAATCTCCTCCGCCATCTCCTGGGGCCTTGACGAGGTGAATGCGTCCTCATAGAAATCCGTAGGCATGCAACCATCCGTCGAGACGTTCGAGATGCAGTCATCGGCATCGACGTCGCACGCGAACAGTTTGTATGCCTGATACGAGTGATCCCCTTCTTCCGTCACCACTTTCAACGAGCCCGAAGCAGCGAAGGCTGAAGTGGCGCAAGCGCAAGCAAGCACAAACGAGGCGATAATCGCGAAAACGCCTGTCAGCCAGCTGATTCTCATTGCTTTTTGTGCCACACTCGAACCTCCCCTCATTCTCCTCGCAGCGCCTTGCCCGCAACCGCGGACAAGGCGCCTCTCAAACAGCGCGGACGGCAATCACGCCGCTGCGCCTTCTTCCATATGGTTATTCCTCGTCGCGACGACGCTTGTTCAGCGACACCACGGAAGCGATGACGATCACAAGGCCTGCTCCAACGGCGAGGGCGATGCCCTGCTGGCCAGTGAGCGGCATCTTAATGGTCTTCTCGTTCGCAACGGTGACGTTCACCTGGCCATCACCAAGAACGACCGCGGAGTCGGCATCGGCATTGAGCGTGTTGTCGTCGGAGGAGTCGAGACCCGCGATGACGTTGGCGTTGCCCGCGACGGTGAGCTCGAGATTAGCAAGCGCCTGGGTATCGGTCGCCGTGCCGTACGTGGGGACAATCGCGAACGTGAAGTCAGCAGCGAGCGGCTTGTACGAGGGGTCATCGCTGTCCGTAGCGGGAGCCTGCGTCTCCTTCACGGTGTACGTGCCCGCATCCAAACCGGAGATGTCGATCACGCCGTTGGCGTCGGTCGTGAATTCGTAGGCGGTGTCGCCCAGCGTGCCGTCTGCCTGCACATAGAGGTTCTTAGACGCGCTGTCATCGGCGCCCGTGGCCTGGATGGTGAACTTCGCGCCCGCAAGCTTCTCGTTGGTGGCCTTGTCGGACTTCACCAAGTGCAGCTTGTAGGTGTAGTTGCGCACCGTGGAAGGCGTGGAAGAGCCTTTGCTATCGGTATTGGGGTTGTTGGAATACGTGAGCTTAACGGTATTGTCATTGCCCGCGCCGCCGATGACGGCACCGGTAGTGAGCTTCGCCTTGTAGGTAACGGTAACCTTGCTGTCGGCGTTGATGCCGTCTTTCGCAGCAAGCAGGTTGTCGAAGGAAACGGTCAGGATGCTGCCAGCCCACGTGATGGTTGCCTTGTCCGTGACGTCGGTGCCATCAATGGCAACCTTGACGTCATTGGTGCTGGTAAGCTCAAGGCCCGCAGAAAGGGTATCGGTAAAGGTGTAGCTATAGGTGTCATACGTCGCGATGTTGTTGGCGACGGTGCCCACGAGCTTGTACTCGACAACCTGACCGATCTGGGAATCGGCAACCTTGCCGAACGCATCCGTTGCGTCGCTCTTGACGGTCTTGTCAACCGTCGGCGTACTGGTCTTCGGGGTAATGGTCAGCACATCGTCGCCGACAACCGCGAAAATGGGAGAGGTGCCGACAAGGTCGACCTTCCCCGCAGTGGTAGCCGAATCCGTGACGATAAGCCAATAGCCCTTCTCGAGCGACTTAGGCTTGCCCGAAACCAGGGTTTCCGTTGCGGTGATATCATCAACCGCTTTAGCAATCTTGTTGGCAACGCTATCAGCAGCGACCACGGTAGTCGCATCAGTGCCCGTCACGTGCTTTGCAATCCATTCTGCCGCCGCTTGAGCGGTAGTGCCGGCATAAGCTGTATCCTCGGCCTTGATGACGCCTTCAACAGCTGCCTTCACGTCGTCGCTTGCCCATGTGATATCCGAAACGCTGTCATCGGCGTTCTTCGTTGCGTTGAACAACTTGAACGCCTTATAGGAAAGCTGATCGGCTGCAGATTCCGTAGCGATCTTGTTCACGGTCACGTTGCCCGCATACGCCGTCGAGACGCCGCTCAGCATGCTGCCGCCGCAAAGCGAAACGGCCAACACGCCGGCAAGCGCGACTTTGGATGCGTTCTTCTGGATTCCGGCGATCTTACCCATGGGACCCCCCCTTGTTCTAGTGTTTGCTTAGCAGCGAATCGCGCATTTCGCGCGTGCAAAAAACGCTTCGCAGAGTACACGAAATCACGCAAAAAAGTAGCGGAAATCAGGGGCATCTGAAGCTATCTCCGAACAAATAACCCAAGGTCAGAGGCCTAGTCACGCATGTGTCACGCTTACGTCACGCACCTTGAACGGAAGTGTCACGCATCCTCGAAAAACCCCTTTTCGCACGAAACAAAACAGCCTCCCAAAACTGCCCGTAAAAGAAGCTTTGGGAGGCCTATCCGCAGTTGCAAAACAACGCCGTTGTTAGTCGATTCTGATGTACTCGGACCAGGAGTACTCCGGCAGCAAAGCGTCCGTAGGCTCCTTCAGGCCGTCGCGATAGCCATAGTAATCGCAGTCGATATATTCCGGGACGATCCTTCGCGCACCGCGATCGCTCTCGACGATGTGATCAACGCCGATCTTACGTAGTTCCGCCATAAGCCGCGACGCGATCTTTCGATATCGCGCCCTTGACTTATCATCCGGTTCGCACTCCCACAACAACGCGATGGCCTCTCGCGTTGTCACGAACGCCCCGCGGCGCTCGATCAGAAGCGCGAGCAACTCCCTGGCCTTCTCGCACCTGATGTGAACCGCCTCGCCGCCGACCGTCAGGCTGAACGGCCCAAACAACCTTGCGGACACGACCTTGCGATTTCCCGCAGACGCAGAAGAGGATCCTGGAGCCACCAAGTCAGGCAGGGTGTTCAGGCATATGAAGCATTTCGTGCTCGAGACGGGGACCCTAACCAACGAGACGGACTGGGTTGTGCCATCTTCCTTCTCCATGGCAAATCGAATCTTCATCGGCTCGAAACCTCCTGAACCGGATTTCGATACCATGACGTTTCTGCAAAACTCGTCGACCTTTTCCCTATCTTCAGGCAAAACGCGCCCAAGGAACATTTCCTTAAAATCCTCCACGAACACCCTGACGTTAAGCGCAATGTCGATAAGCCCTTTGTTGCGGCAGATGTACTTCACGGAGTTTTCCGCCCAATCAACTTCGAGCACGTCTTCTGCAAAATTAGAGAACAGCTGCTTGCTAAAAGATAGCTTCGCCTCGCAGCTCTGCTGATAGGCCGACTCGATTTCCAGCTTGATGCAAAAACGGCTGTCCTCAAGAGTTTTTCCAGGTCGAATGCAATCAACCCATAGGCTGCACCTAAACGCCTCCCCGTCCGCCGACACGAAGGCAATGGTCTCCTTCCCGGAATACGCAGCAGCATAGGCTCGCTCCACGGCCTTCCGCACGACACCGCGATCGCTCACGGCAACGAAGTCCATAAAGCGCAGCTCATCTCGATTGATTCCAGAGAAGATCACCTGTTCCGCCGCCGCATCGTTCATCTGCTCTATCGGGGCATAGAGGTCGCCGGAAACCTTCACGACGGCCATCCGCTCTTTTTGAACCATCGAGCGCGAAGGCGACTCGTCTTCAGGTATCTCACATACCACCGAGTAGCCCCTGGTAACGCCCTCGTCATCCGTGATCGACGTCATGGTGTCCGCGACCCTGACCATCGACCCATCACGCTTCACTAGACGATATTTGACGCTTTCACAGCCATCCGCTTCCGCTAACCGATATACGAACGCATCGAAAGAGGTAGCATCATCAGGATGCATCACGGCCGTATAGCACCCTTCGATCAAATCATCTAGTTCCGACTTTTTATAACCGAGCATAGAGCACAGGTTATCGCTTACGAATTCAACATGTATAGGGTCCTCCAGATAGCATCTGTGATATCCACCGAGCCTGTTCGCGATGTCCTCCTCTAAGTCCGCAATGCCGATATCGCTGAAAAGTCTTCCTCCGGTCACAGCCAACACCCTCTCATCTGACACGTGCGGAAACGATTTATTCCCACTCCATCCCGCACATGCATTGCTTCCCTCAGCATCCGAGACGGCAAAACGTTCGCTATCCGCCATCCGTCAAACGCGTATTCGACGGATGAAACGTAGATTGGATAGCGCATTTAACTGGACGGCATTGAATATAGACTCTCCCCCCCCCGGACATGCAAGGCTTTATTGGATATCACCTTGATACCTCCACCGCGAAAGGCTGTGTTCATAGAGTAACTTGGTATATTTACCCAGGCTAACTGTAAAATAATGCCTATATCTCATAACGAACAGCCGCCGCAAGCGGACATTCACCTATACGCACGATCAAACTCTGTCAGGGGTCCGGCAAGCTGGTATCACTCATCAACGCCGCTTTTCCTAGGCCGCACCGCATGCGCCACCAACTTCGCCAGCGGCCAAACAACAAGCGCAACCAACAGCACACGACCGATAACGCGTCCGCAATTCTCCACGAACAGGGCGTCAAGACCGCCATCCGACGAGATAGGACCCACAGCCATATCAAGGGAGCGAACGCTTGGGAGCAACCCCCCATCGGACTTGCCAGGGATATCCGACACGGCGCTTTGGTCGCGTTCGCAAACCACCAAGTATCGATAGGTGTTGTAAGGGTATGGGTGACACGTGGAGAGCGTTACCAGATCGCGCCCAGGCTGCACCGACACCGCCTCCACATCGGAGGGGCTTATCACCTCGAATGATACCGCGCGATACCCGAACGTCCCCCAAATTGTGGAGAGAACGACCGGGTCCCCAACCTTGATATTCTCGATTTCACGGAAATACAGCGCACTAGAATACCCGCGATGAGCGGCGATCACGCAATTCGAATCAGCTTCGCCGATAGGCGCCGACGTACCCGACACTACCCCGGCTCCCAGGGCCAAATGCTCCCGGGATGCACCCAAATACAATGGAAGGTCGCAATCCATCGCAGGAACGCAAATACGACCCACGGGCGTGTCGGACAGGCCGGCAGAGGACAGCGAGCCCTCGGAAGCGTCGAGGCCGAAGGGATCGCCCACCGCAGCGCCCATGCCTGAGCGAACCTGCTCGTTGTACCGTTGCAACCAAGGCAGCGAATTGGCGGCGCGACGAGCGGCTTCCGCCGTTTCCTGGTCGGTCGAAGACGCAAGCTCATCCGAGGCGGCTGACGATGCCCCGTCCGCCGCCTGATCAGCAACCTTGTCGACGGCAGCCATTCGATCATCTGCGGAAATGCGATAGGACACCTCGAGGATATCGGGGGCGAGCAGCATCAGGGCACCAGCGAACAGCAGCACCCATGCCACCACGCCGGCAAGCGCACGCGGCCATTTGCGGCGCCGCAGCTTAACCTGAGCAGTATCAGCTTCGCCTGCCGCAAATCCGTGATCATCGCGCATGTCTTCGCCTCCACAATCGTCGGGCAATATAAGCGACAAGGCACACCGCAAGCACCGCCACCGCAACGAACAGACCGATTACGAACGGCGAGAACGAACCGCTGCCCGCACCGTACGGGAACGGCAGGCCAGTGTCGCCCGAAGCCTTGCGATCGTACCAATCCTGGGGAACATCGCAGCGTTGGGCGTGGACAAGCAGCCTATGGGAATTTACTCCATAGGGCGTGCACGTGACCAACGTCGCAAGATCAGCGCCCTCCTGAATCGCCAGGCTTGTCGCGTCGTCGGGCAACACAACCTCGATTGACGTGACGCGATACGCATGGTCTTCCCCAAGCACCTGGATTATAAAGTAGTCACCGTCCGATAACCGTTCCAGTTTGTCGAAGATGACCGCCGACGGCAGCCCAGTGTGACCAGCAAGCACCGTATGCGTGGAGGCGCCACCCACCGGAAGGGACGTGTTGACCAGATGTCCCACGCCATGGCTCATGCCCTCGCCCTCGGTGCCGTGGTAAATCGGCAGGTTCACAGAAATGGAGGGGATGACGATCTGCCCCATAACCCCGTTTCCTTCAAGGTTCAGACATGAGAGGTACTCAGCATCGTCCGAGTTAGGCGCATTTGGATCGAAGGGGTCGACGATATAGGTTGCGCCCGACAGTAGGCGAGCGTTATACTCCTGCGCCTGCCGCATGTAAGCGGACAAGTCCTCCTTCGGGGTTTGCGAGACGGTTTGCGCGTGCTCTTGGCTGACTTTTGCCTGCTCAAGCTTGTTGAGGTAATCGCTTGCAAAAGGGTATCCGATCATACAGGCGCCTATCAGCACCGCCAGCACCGGCACCGCAAACCCCCAGCCCAGCTGCTTATACCAGGCATGATTCGCTTGATTTTCGCCGTTCTTTACCAAGGAAGGGGCTCCTTGAGCCCCTTCCTGAGTCGTGCGATTCCGAGTCCGAATCAACATCGGGAAGCGGATCTGCTAGTTCTGTTTACGATTGCGCTTGACCGAGCGCAGGGCTACCACCGAGCCACCCACGATCAGCAGCACGCCGCCAGCCGTCAGCATGATGGTGCCCGAACCACCGGTGGTGGGCAGCTGGCCGACTTTGGGGTCGATCTTGTCAGGCGTAGAGGTGTTGAAGTTCGTCTCTACGATCGCAGCAGTGGCCCCAGTGTCGCCCGCAGCGGTGCCCTTGTTGAGGGTGACCTCGAAAGGCTCGACCTTCTGATAACCGGAAGGGACTTTGGTCTCGGTAACCGTATAAGTACCAGCCTTCAAACCATTGACGTACACCCAGCCGTCGTCATTAGAGACGACCTTACCATCAGTATGAAGATTGCCCTTAGCGTCGATATAGGTGACAACTTTACCGCTAGTATCCGTCACCGTGAACTCAGCACCGGGAAGAGGCTTGGTGTCCGGAGCGCCGAGCTTCTTGAAGCTGAAGCCGTACGTTTGGTCGATCGGATCGACCTCGTCGGTATCGCACTTCTTATCCTCATACGGGTTGGGGTTAAACGTAGCCTGCGCCTTGTTGCCAACCTGACCGGTAGTCAGGTTGATGCTGTCAACCGTTGCGCTATAGTCGATAGTTACGGTAGCGCCAGGATTCTCCAGGATGAACTTTTGAGCAAATTCAACGGTATAAGTATGATTGCCGTTATCAATCACCTTATATTGCGCCGCTTCGCCCTCATTGCTCAGCGTGGTATCGCCGTTCTTGACAAAAAACGAATTCATATCGACCGACA
>JAERMT010001127.1_pt1 | contig 12314 bp, 8 predicted proteins | sample 9267081 | NCBI WGS metagenome assembly JAERMT01 (sample SAMN17071939, study PRJNA684904) | human gut metagenome | isolation source: diarrhea sample from child under the age of five | host: Homo sapiens | place: South Africa: Mafikeng, Mafikeng Provincial Hospital | collected 2019-09
GAGACTTATGCGTGAGGGCTCTCCCGAACGCATTAGTCGCAGTTAGCGATTAGTTTGCTGGAGCGTTGCGCCGGCGAGTGAGTAATACACATTGTCCAAATGCGTCCCTCCTGAAGAACTTTTTAACCATAAAAAAGCCCCTTAGGAATTTTTATTGACTTCCCAAAGAGCTTTCAATATATAATCTTATTAACCTGCCAGGTGAAGGATTCCAATGAGAAATACCCAGCCAAGTCCATAATATGTCACAACAGCAACAAGGTCGTTGACGGTGGTGATCAATGGGCCAGAGGCTACGGCGGGGTCTACACCTACTTTTTTGAAAAACAGTGGGATACAGGTACCTACAGCACTGGAGATCAGCATTGCAAGGAGCAGGGCAACTCCGATGCAGCCGGATACGGCGTATGCAAATACCAAAGTCTTTCCTTTAAATAAGTAAATGTAAAGTCCAATGAGTACAAAGGACAATATACCAAGCAACGCACCATTGCAAAGACCAATCCGCATTTCTTTAAATACAAGTTCCAGTTTCTGCTTACCGGTGAGGGACTCATCCATCAGAACACGGATGGTAACAGCCAGAGACTGTGTACCAACGTTTCCGGCCATGTCCAATATAAGGGACTGGAAGGCCATGATGATAGGAAGCTGGGTAACTACGTTCTCAAAGACACCTACCACAGAGGATACAACCATTCCAAGACCAAGAAGAACGATCAGCCATGGCATACGTTTCTTCATACTCTCTTTCAGCGGCTCCTTCAGATCCTCCTCTGCGGTAAGACCTGCCAGCATGGCGTAATCCTCTCCCATTTCATCATCAACCAGGTCGATGATATTGGAAGATGTGATAACACCTAAAAGGCGGTTGTCATTATCCAGCACGGGGATGGAATCCTCGGAATACGCTTTCAGTTCTTCGATACAGTCGTCAATATCCTCTTCGGCATATACATATGGGTAAGAGGTTGCCACCAGATCTTCCAGGGATTTATCCTGTCTTGCAATGATCAGGTCTTTCAGATCAATGGCTCCGTAAAATTTCTGTGACTCGGTTACCACAAAGATTGTGGAAATATTATCGTTCTTAGCAGCCTGCTCTACAAGGCTGTTCATAGCCTGCTTCACAGTTAGGTTCTCACGAATGATAATGCAGTTAGTCGTCATACGGCTACCGATTTCATCCTCATCAAAGGAAGCGATCATCTCAATATCGTGGCGGACATCATCATCCATTAATTCGAACAGCAATTTCTTTTTGGCTTTATCAATCTTATGAAGAACCTCTACAAGGGCATCAGTCTCCATGCGTGAAAGAATGGCTGCACCTTTTTTTACATCCATTTCTTTCACATATTCTGCTGCATTATCTGAGTCCGTATACTCAAAAATATCGGACAGCATATCCAGTTCCAGAATACGGTACAGTTTGCAGCGTTCCTGAACAGTCAGCCTCGGCATTGCATCTGCAATGTCATTGGCATGAAAATCTCCCAGCTTATCGCTCATAGCTGCCGGAGAGGTATTACTTCTTACTACAGCCAGAATATCCTGGGTGTAGTCCTGCACTCTTTTCTCCATCCTACTTTCTCCAATCTGACAATAAGACAGTTCACCATTTCTAGGTGTTTATCTTATGTATTTTTGACGAACTTATACAAAGTCCATTTTTACGGACAGTAAAATCCGTATTTAAACAGAATATAAGCGTATAGCTTTTCTGTTCTTTGAGCGTGTTTGAAAAAGGTTTTCTGCAAGATGTACGTCACAATTTGTGGGAAATTTTACCAGAATGAGGGCACCATAGTGGGCTACGGCAACCGAATTCGGGTAAAATATACTGCAAAATGGAGCGCAGATTGCGGAAATGCTTTTTCAAACAGGTTCTAGGGAATATTGGATTCTTCTGAAGAACTCATAGGATAGAAAAAAGAAATGAAACAGTGTTCTTAAGCGCAATGCGCCTTTTACATGAAAAGAAGAACAGAATGTGCGCGATGCTCATCTGTCATTTCGTTTTTCCATCCTATGCAACTACTTCGCCCATGAGAATCGCAACTATCCATTCTGTTCACCTGCCTTTGTTCTTAGATTTTGTGGGAATATATTTTATTCCCACAGGTCATTCTAACTGCTTTTATACAAAAAATCAATTCCTATTTTGCTATTTACCTGATTTTTCACCTGATTTTTTCAGGTTTCTTTCCATTTCTTTACATAGCTGTCATTTTTCTGTGGGCAAATAGAAAAAGAGAGACGGCAAAAGCCGTCTCAAAATAATCAACACGCTATAAATTACAGTAACTGGCGCAATGGTCTTATTATAATTCTTAATACTCCATAGAACAGCTTCTTCTGCCAGTTCAGCTCTTTCGTTTCGTACTGTCCCCCTTCGGTCTCCTGTCCGTTTGACAGAACTTCTTTACTTTTTTCTATGTAAGTACCTTCCGTAAACTGAATCTGCTGATTCAGTTCTTTGCTGTCGATAACAAGCATTAATTCCGTATCCAGATAAGTACTTCTCATGTCCAGGTTATAGGATCCAACGATAGAGAGTCGGTCATCAAGCAGGACTGCTTTGGTGTGAACTGGAACCTCGTTCATCAGCTCATAGACATCGGCACCGGTATTCAGAATTTTCTTTTTCTGATTCAGGTAGTCGGTGCAGCCCCAGGGGTTGGAGCCTTTTTCTACTGCGTTAAGAATGATCTTTAACTGGGCATGGGACGCGATCTCATTTAAAGTGTCGTACATGTATCCGTTGCAGATCACATATGGGGTCTGGATCGTTACATTTTCTGCGTTCTGCGCCAGATAGCGGATTGTCTGTAGTACCAGGGGCGTTTTGGGACCTGCATGGGTTCCGTTGTTGACAAGCGTAATTTTATTCGCCGGAATGGTATCCTCCTGCCAGGAGCTGTAATCTTCAATATCGGTGTATTTTTCTTTCAGGGAAGCGTAACGCATTTCTAAAGACTGGTACTGTTTTTCGTACTTTGAAAGCTTTTCTTCTGTCTCGTCTGTTATCTCATTTTCAGCCTTCGATTTTCCATTCACAATATCAGAGTTTTTCAAATTACTTTCTGAACCCTCACTGTCGTCTGCTGCTTCTTCTAACACAGAAATTTCCGAACTATTCTTTTTTCTTCCCCCCTTTATTTTCACGCAACCTTCATTCCAAATCTGCTGAAAATATGCTTCCAGATCCTGCAAGGATTCACCCTTGCCGTTTGTTGTATCGCATACCAGAATATCCCGATCCACATTGATATCTGTGGTATAATCTCCAAGGAAAATATCATTGCTGTTGCGGCCACCAAGCAGATACATTTTGTCATCCACAATCACATATTTATCATGCATACGGTAATTGAGCTTAAATAAGCCAACCGGGCTCACCGGGTTGTAAACACCTACCTCCACATTTTCCCGCGACGCAAGTGCCTGAAATTCCTTGCTTCCATTCAAGAACAACTGCTGGTAAATTCCGTCAATTAAGAGCTTGATTTCCACACCTTTTTCAGCAGCGTGATCCAATGCTGCAAGAAGATCTGTTCCGCTTTCATCTGCCCGCAGATCAAAGGTTGCCAGAACAATACTCTTCTTCGCTGCTCCAATCATCCGCAGTCTCCACAAAAGTGCCTCTTCATTGTCATCAATACATCGGATCCGTTCGCCCCCTGGCGTATCGGAAGTAAATTCTGTCTGTTTCAGCGTTTCCGCAAATTTTTCATCTGGCTTCCTGCAATACAGCGGCGCAAAAACATTTACCAGCACTACAATAAGCAAAAACCATAGCAATATATTCCGTATTTGTTTTAGATTTTTCTTTATCGTTATACACCCTTTCTAACATCAATGCTTCTCAACATTCCCATAAATATTTCTTCAAAGTAAATCTGAAAAAGGAGCGTCTATCATATCATTTGCCTCGGTTTTGTATTATACGTTTCTCTATCATATCACGCTTTCATTTTTTGAACAAGAACAGATAAAAATAGATTGACTAAACCTCATAAATATAAAAAGACAATATAGAATTTGCAAATGTTTTACAGTAAATTATGCAAAATCTTATATTGTCTTTTATCTATTCGGCTAATCTGGAATCAGATGCAAGATTAGCCGAAATTCTTATTTTTTATTTTCTCTTCTTCCAAGCTACTTTGTAAAGTCCGAAGATTATAAGTGCCAGAAGCAGTACATCTACAATGCCCATTACATATACCCAGGTGGATAAACCAGATTTACTCAATTCCTGAGCATTGGAGTTTGCGATGGTGTAGAGGATATTGTGGCAGGCTTTTCTGAGAGCCTGCTGACCGGAGTTGTTATCCAGAACAATATCGGTTACTTTCTCGCCTAATGTAGACAGCATCAGATCGCAGCCATTGAAAATTGCGATATCTGCATCCTTGAAGTTATCACCGATATAGTCTGTGATAACCATTCCCTTAAAGCCCCATTCGTTACGGAGAACATCATTGTTCAATGCAGAGCTTCCACCGCACCAGTCAGTTCCGATTCGGCTGTCAGCGTCCATAACAGCAGTTGCATTTCCCTCTTTTACTGCCAACTCGAAGGCTTTCAGATATATCTCACGAATTGCCTGTTCACTTGTCCATACGCACACATTTTCACGGTTTGTTTCCTGATTGTCCAGTGCGAAATGTTTGATGTAGCAATAGATTCCATTTTCAGCAGTTCCTCTTGCAAAACCAGCTGCTGTTTTTCCAGCAAGAATGCCATCCTCAGAATAATACTCAAAGTTACGTCCGCCAAATGCAGTTCTGTGAATATTCATAGCCGGAGCGTAAAGACCGCTTACTCCGTATACTTTTGCTTCATTGCTCATGCTCTCGCCTAATTTCTGGGCAAGTTCCTGATTCCATGTTGAAGCCAGTGTTACTGCACTTGTATACTGAATTCCGGAAGCTCCGTTTACAAGACCGTTAATGCCAGCGGGACCATCGGTATCCATGGTTTTATATTTTCCAACAGAACTTACTTCTGCTGTTGCAAAGCCACCGAATCCAGTCAGCTGAACCATATCATCCAGGGAAAGCTGTTCCAGAAGCTTATCCCACTGAGGATCGTCGTAGTCCAGCCCCTTCATGTCATCTACTGTTAAACCATTCTTTGCAAATGTGATCGGTTCGTCAGAATCATCAACCGGGAATTTTGGATTTTCCAATGCATCAATAATTTCCTCAGAAGCATCCTTCCAATCAGGTCTCTCTGTTACATCAGTGCCTTCCCAGTCTGCGCGGGATACATAGGTAATACTGTTACCATTACTTACATTGTCAAAATGGTTGATTGTCTCTGTAACGTCAGACTCACGTTTTCCATCATTAGCTTCGTTGTAGATCACATCCTCATCTACATCAAAGCTCTTGCTGTCCAGCACATCATGTGCATTATCCATTACCTTAATTTCATAGGTTCCAGCTTCCAGTACATATGAACCACCATCAGCTTTGATTCCCTGCCAGTCATAAGAAGCCAGATTTTCCACTGGAATCTCAAAGGAAACAATTTCGGAGGCACCAGGTTCCAGAATCTGTGTTTTTCCATAATCAATCAGATTTACATGGGATTTCTCAATACCACCTACATAATATGGTGCAGTCTCATAAATCTGTACCACATCTTTTCCACTCACATCCCCAGTGTTGGTTACTGTGACATCCATTTTTACAGTAGTTCCGTCATTCTCGAAACCTGTTATCTTCTGTGTAAAATCTGTGTAGCTTAAACCATATCCAAACGGATACTGCACAGCTTTGTGATATGCTTCTTCATCACATTTTCCAGTTTCGTTGTCTACCCAACGGGTTTCATAATATCTGTAACCCACATAGATATTTTCCTGATAATCAAGATACAGATAATGCTCCAGTTCAAACCACTGTGTCTGAACAAGGCTGTCTGTATTCGGATATTCAAAATCTCCTGAATTATAATAAGCAGGATTAGCAGTTACATCATAAGCGTATGTATCTGCGAGACGGCCAGATGGGTTTACCTCACCGCATAATACACTTCCGATTGCATTGCATCCTGTGGAACCAGGATTTCCAATCCAGAGTGCTGCATCAATCTGGTCTTCGTCCAGGAAACCTAATTCCATTGGATTTCCAGAATTGATCAGAACAACTACTTTGTCAAAATTAGCCTCTGCAATATCCAACATATCTCTTTCATTATCTGTAAGCTCAAGATAATGTTTACCAGCTGTGCCGCCAACCTTATCCGCCATGTCAGTAGGAAGGTCGCCACCCTCACCACCGCTTCTGCTGAATACTACAACTGCTGTATCAGAAAAATTCTTTGCATTATCAATGATGTCGTCTGTGAACTCATCTGCGGAAGGCTCATAGTTATTATAATCACCGCCAGTCAGATGGAAAATGTCTGTTCCTGTTTTCTCTGTCAGTCTTTCTTCATAAAATGTTTTCAGTTCATCATTTGTTTCAAATCCAGCATTCTGAAGTCCTGTGTACAAGTCCACGTTATTGGATTCATCTCCTGCACCGGAACCAGTTCCGCCATATGCAACAGACAGGGAAGAATAACCAAATAAATTGATCTTTCCCTGAATTGGAAGTGCATTGTTCTCGTTTTTCAGAAGAACAATTCCTTCACTTTCAATTTCTTCTGTAAGATCTTTGGCATCATCCCTGGCCTGTTTGATTTCCGGGGAATCCATATTGATCTTATTGAAATAAATGTCAATAATGTTATTAAAATTGTAGATTGCACCGTTTGCCCCCACAATAATTATCAGCAGAAGGCTTAAAAGGACTGTTCCAACTGTACGTCCTTTTGTAAAAGTCCCCTTTCCTTTCACACCTGCTCTGATGGTCATTGCAATTGCAAGTACTGCAAGCACTGCCACGATGACAGTAAAAATAAGCACTGTCTTTGCTGTCATGATTTCTCCTCCTTTTTCTTTTCGATGAGATCATTTTATTGCAAAAACAGTGCTAGAAATATTTTTTTCATTAAATGTCGATTTTGTTCACAAACGACTTTCTTCTTTGGCAGAGTGCATAATTAGTCCATTTATTTTTTGTGCAGTATTCACATTCAGTTTTTTTCACAGCTGCTGTCCAGAAATTTCATAATAAACTTGCTTCATTGCTCCAATTCCAATTTTCTTATCATTCTTTAACCGGAATCAAAATCTTCAACTCAAACCAATGATTCTGCACACCGCAGGTAAGCATTCCATCATATTTTTCCACAATGTATTTCATGCTCCGCATGCCAAATCCGTGAAAGTCTGTGTTATCCTTTGTCGTCTTCGGCAAGCCATCCAGCAGCTCCGGTTCTTCTTCACAGTAATTTTCTACCTTTATAAGAAGAAACTTTTTCTGTGATGCAACCAGAAAATGAATCACCCTTTTTTCTTTTTCTTCACATTTTTCTACACATTCAATGGCATTATCCAAAGCATTTCCAAAAATGGAGCACAAGTCCATCATATCCATAAAATCCAGTCTGCTTCCATCTGCTACAGCAGTCAAGCTGATTTCATGCGCCAGGCAGTAACGTTTCTTTTCACTAAGAATCGTATCCAGTACCTCATTTCCAGAATCAACCCTAACCTCCTGCTGGCGAATATCCGCTTCCAATTTTTCCAGGGATTTCATTCGTTTTTCTGAATTATTTTCTTCTTTCAAAAATTGGATCTGATGTTTCAGATCATGATATTTCATATTGATCAGCTCAGCACTCTCCTTTGACTGCTGATACTGTTCATAACGGCTTTGCATCAGATATTGCAAGGTATCATTTTCCTGTTTCATATACATTTCCCTGCGTACCGCATGAAACGCATAGAGAAGCGCCACGCTTCCAAATGCCATAAGCGCTCTGGTATTATAAAATCCAAGAGAGATGGCCTGTCCGCCCGCATCCGGTATTTTCACAGAATTTCCAAGATAAAATCCGGCATAAGCAAATGCAAATGTATATACCAGATCACGAAGCTTCACTGGTGCCAATTCGTAATTACACTGCACCAGGTACTCCAAATAACAGGCGCTGCCATACAATACTCCATATATGACCATCATAAATATCACAGACCATACCGGGCTGTAAATTCCAGTCTCTCTGGCGAACCAGACATAAGCCAGCCATTCTGCTGAAGCTGCAAATTCACCAAGCATGAACCCTCGGATACAGCAATAGGCAGCTGTTACAGGCTTGGTATTTCCCAGGATCCAGATATACAGGAATAATAAAATAATAGCAGCAAGAAGATACAGCATACCAAATCTTGGATTTTTATTCTTCGTAAAAATAAGCAAAACAGCAAATAATACAAAAAATAAAATATTTAAGAGTACTGCTTTCGTCCCTTTTAACCGCGTCTTCATCTGCATAATGTAAATTCCACAGCCAGCAGTAAGTGCTATCACAGTGTACAATAAAGGTATTTCTTTGATATCCGGCATTTATTTAACCACCTTACTTATGTAGTTTGTCAACGCTTCCATAAAAGCATTCTTTCTGGTTCTTCCTATGGAGAGCTTCTCATGATTGATTTCCACGTAGCCGTCACTGACTCCATCCACAAATTTCAGATTCACCAAATATCCTTTATTGCAACGGATAAAATCATATTTTTGCAGCTTATCTTCATATTCCTTCATTGTTCCATTTCCACTTATTACCTCTGTCACAGTATGAAAAAGAAGAGTGTGTCCCTGGCTTTCCAGATAGCAGACCTGGTTTATATCTACCTTTTTCATTCCACCTTTTATATCCACAAGAACATACTGCGCATTGCGGTTCTGCATGCGCAGAACAGCCCGCTCGATTTTTTCACTGAACATGAAGTAGCTCACTGGCTTTAATACATAGTCCATGGCTTCCACTTCGTAGCCTTTGGTCGCATACTGATCCATATTGGTAATAAAAATAATCACTACCTCTGGATCCTTATTCCGGATTTCCCTGGCAGCGGACATACCATCCATAAATTTCATCTGAATATCCATAAGAATAATGTCATACTGCATATGATATTCCTCTACCAGCCCATCCCCGTCTGTATAAAATGTCACTTCTATTCCACGACCGCTTTCTTTCTGATAGCGTTCCAGATATTCTTTCAATGTGTCGCGGTAGGATTTTTCATCTTCAGCAACTGCTATCCTGATCATATGTTTTCACTCCGGTTTCCACTGTCTCAGACAGCCTTTTCTAGAGCATGTTTGAAAAAGACTTTCTGCCGGATGTGTGTCACAATTTGTGAGAGATTGCAGGAATGATTTTTCAAACAGGATCTAAGGATATTTTAACAAATTTCTTTAGAATTTCAAGGCGTCCGGACAATCTTACTTACCAGTGAACAGTAATAGTTACTGTTCACTGGTAACATTCCGCGAGGTGTTTTTTGTGAACAAAGTTCACAGAAAACCCGAGAGTTGCGGCGCGAAATCATGCAAAGCATGATTTCTGTGCATCGCGAAGCGTGTTACTGTGAACGGAGTGAACAGTAACCAGTAATACTCTAATTTTGAACAAAACTGCCAACCGGCATATTCATACTGTCCTATACAGCCAGTCTGCCCAGAACAAAAACGCTCAGAGCTGTAATTGCGGCTGTCAGAATTCTTTTCTTACACGTTGCCATTTCGCCAAAACATGTAATTACATATTTTTCTTGACAAAATTTTATCCTCTTTTTATAATTACCATTGTTAATTAACAGTGGTAATTATTTTTTTGTAAGGAGAAATACCTATGGACATTGAACTTATCAAGCGTATGATGGATGCCTGTTATCAGGGCAAGCGGATCCGGGATATGCTGCCGCCTCTGCCAGATGGAGTTGCATCTTCTTATATTCAGTATCTGGATATCATTGAAAAGCTGGAAAAGCAGGGAATCCAGGTGAAAGTATCAGATGTAAGTGATGCTCTTTCCCTCCCACGTCCCGGTGTAACCCGTACAGTGAAGGACATGGAAGCCAAAGGTTATGTGAAAAAGTTTGCATCTGCAGAGGACGGCCGGGTTACTTATCTTACTGTCACAGAAGCCGGAAAAGCCCTTTCAGAGAAGTACAATAAACAGTACTTTACTATCCTGTCCGGTTATGTAGGCAGTATCCCGGAAGAGGACATTCTATGTACCATCCGGACCATGGAGAAATTTTATAAGATTATGTGTGAAAGGAGAATCGACCTTGACAAATGAAAAGAATGATTTTACACAGGGAAGCATTCTGAAAAAGCTTGCCCTTTTTATGCTGCCGATTCTGGGTGCCCTTGTACTGCAGGCAGCATATGGTGCCGTAGACCTTCTGGTAGTTGGACGCTTTGGCTCCACCTCCGGATTATCTGCCGTTTCTACCGGAAGCCAGGTACTGAACCTTGTTACTTTTGTGGTGACACAGTTTGCTATGGGAATCACAGTCCTCATAGCTCGCTATCTTGGCGAAAAAAAGCCTGAACGTATTGGCTCTGTTATTGGCGGTGCTGCAGTTGTTTTTGCTGTTATTTCTGCCATACTTTTTATTGTAATGATTGCTTTCGCCCACCCTATTTCCGTGCTTATGCAGGCACCTGCGGAGGCTGTTTCACTTACCACAAGCTATGTAAGAATCTGTGGAAGCGGTATTTTCTTCATTGTTGCCTATAACCTGCTTTCTGCAATTTTTCGTGGGCTGGGTGACAGTAAATCACCGCTTCTATTCGTTCTGGTAGCCTGTATTGTAAATATTTTCGGAGATTTGTTTCTGGTTGCAGGGCTTCATCTGGATGCTGCCGGCGCAGCTCTCGCAACCGTTTTCGCACAGGCGGTCAGTGTAATCTGTGCAGTTATCATTTTGCTGAAAAAGCAGCTGCCCTTTTCCATCAAAAAATCCGACTTCCGTTTTAATTCCCAATGTAAACGGTTTCTGGGAATCGGACTACCCTTGGCTCTCCAGGAATTTCTTACCCAGATGTCCTTCCTGGCACTTTGTGCCTTTGTAAACAGATTGGGACTGGAAGCCTCCTCCGGATATGGGGTTGCCTGCAAAATTGTAAACTTTGCCATGCTGATTCCAAGCGCACTGATGCAGTCCATGGCATCCTTCGTTTCCCAGAACGTAGGCGGAGGAAAGCCAAAGCGTGCAAAGCAGTCTATGTTCACCGGAATCGGAGTCGGACTGCTATTCGGATGTCTGGTTTTTGTTCTGATTCTATTGAAGGGCGATGTACTTGCCAGCCTGTTCTCAACTGATACTGCAGTTATCCAGAAAGGCTTTGAGTATCTGAAGGGCTTCGCGCCTGAAACAATTTTAACAGCAATTATGTTCAGTATGGTTGGTTATTTTAACGGAAATAATCAGACCTTATGGGTTATGTTTCAGGGATTGTTCCAGACACTTCTTGTGCGTCTTCCAATGTCATATTATATGAGCATTCAGCCTGATGCCAGCCTGACAAAAATCGGTCTGGCAGCACCTGCTTCTACACTGGTGGGAATTTTGCTGAATACGGTTTTCTTTCTTTACTTCAACAAAAAAATCAGAAATAAACTGTGATTCAAAAAAGGCTGACAGTTTTTAGCTGCCAGCTATTTTTTTAATTTGGTTACAATATAGTTTTATTTCACCTATAAATTTACTCATAATCTATTGACAACTTAAGAAAATAAATATATAATTCCAAATATAATAACAGTAATTATTATTATTTTAGGGAGGGTTTAATCATGAAATATGTATGCGACGTATGCGGTTGGGAATATGATGAAGAACAGGGATATCCAGAAGGCGGAATTGCTCCTGGCACGAAATGGGAAGATGTTCCGGAGGACTTTGAATGTCCGTTATGTTCTGTTGGAAAGGATCAGTTTTCTCCGGAATAATTGTATAACAATGCCACTATATTGCTAAGTGAATGAACGAGTCCCCTGCGCAGTCTGCAAAATATACTGCGTAGGGGACTTTTTTAACAGGGTATTCTTATTACGCCCGTTCTGCTTTTTTTTCGGTTTCCGGTTTTTCCAAAAGCTTCTTAATACCCTGGATTGCAACCAGCACACCTAATATTAACAGTAATACTGCAAATATCAGCTGTAAAGAATTTCCAAGATCCAGACCTGTTGTTACAAATGCTTTAGAAAGCTTTACAATTGTCATTCCAAGTGCGGTAAAGGTAACTGCCATCATAAATACCATTGGTCCCCAGAGCATCCATCCCTGACGTTTTGTTTTCTTTAAGAATACTGCACAGGCGACCAGTGCCAGTACCGATAACAACTGGTTTGCAGAACCAAACAATGGCCAGATTTCTGCGTAACCG
>JAERMT010001128.1_pt1 | contig 12290 bp, 10 predicted proteins | sample 9267081 | NCBI WGS metagenome assembly JAERMT01 (sample SAMN17071939, study PRJNA684904) | human gut metagenome | isolation source: diarrhea sample from child under the age of five | host: Homo sapiens | place: South Africa: Mafikeng, Mafikeng Provincial Hospital | collected 2019-09
TAGGCAAGCGCCCGCCTAGGGTTGCTTGCCGAAAACCAACCTTCATATCGACCGCATCGTGCGCGGTCCGGTTCCGCGCACCAAATTTCAAGGAAGTCCGGCAACACCATGAGAAATATCAATCTGCGTTACTGCGAGGAAACCTACGACGAGCAGGGCGTGCTCACCGATTTCAAGGTGAAGTGCCCCGATACCTTCAATTTCGGCTACGACGTGGTGGACGACATCGCGGAGAACGACCCTGACCGCCGTGCCATGATGTGGTGCAACCCCGAAGGCGAGGAGCACCTGTTCACGTTCGCTGACATGAAGCGCTGGTCGGATAAGACGGCGGACTACCTTGCCGCCCACGGCGTTGGCAAGGGCGACATGGTCATGGTGATCTTGCGCCGTCATTATCAGTTCTGGTTCGTGGCCACCGCCCTTGCGAAGCTTGGCGCCGTCATGGTACCGGCCACGTTCATGCTCAAAGAGCATGACCTGGAGTATCGTTTGAACGGCGCGTCCATCAAGGCCGTTATCTGCACTTCCGTCGGTACCATCGCGCAGGTGGTGGACAACGTAATCGATCAGTGCCCCTCGGTTGAGCACCTGTTCCTGGTCAACGGGGCCGGCGGCGGTTTGACCGAGCAGGATGCGGATGGCAACTGGCTGGCAACCGACGGCCCGGTGGGTGCGGCGCTCTCCGGCCCCGAGGGTGTGTGCGCCGTTCCCGCGCAGCGCCCGGGTTGGCACGACTTCAACACCGGCGTGCGCAACGCCGATGAGGGCTTCTCGCATGTGGAAACCCATGTCGGCGACCCTATGCTCATGTACTTCTCCTCCGGCACCTCCGGCAACCCCAAGATGGTGCTGCATGATTCCTACTATGCCTTGGCGCACCTGGTCACGGCTAAGCACTGGCACAACGTCAAACCCGACGGGCTGCATCTGACCATCGCCGATACCGGGTGGGGCAAGGCGGTATGGGGCAAGTATTACGGCCAGTGGCTTATGGAGGCCTGCGTGCTCACGTACGATTTCGATCGCTTTCATGCCGATGAGATCTTGGATCTGATCCCTCGCTACGGGGTCACCACGCTGTGTTGCCCGCCCACCATGTACCGCATGATGATGCAGGCCGACGTGGATGCTCATGATTTGAGCACTCTCACGTATTGCACCACCGCCGGCGAGGCGCTCAACCCCGACCTGTTCGACTTTTGGAAGGAGCATACGGGGCTGACCATCTTCGAGGGCTTCGGCCAGACGGAGACGCCGCTGACGGTAGCCAACCTCACGCATGCGGTGCCCAAACCCGGCTCCATGGGCCATCCTTCCCCGGCATTCCATATCGAGGTGCAGCGCGGCGATGGCAGCCGCTGCGACGTTGGTGAGACGGGCGAGATCTGCATTGACGTGCATGAGAAGGCCCCGGGCATCATGCTGGAGTACTATCGCAATCCCGAGAAGACCGAAGCCGCCGTGTACGACGGTTGGTATCACACCGGCGACACCGCCTGGGTCGACGAGGACGGGTATCTGTGGTACGTCGGCCGCAACGACGACGTCATCAAGTCGTCGGGATATCGCATCGGTCCGTTCGAGATCGAAAGCGTGCTGCTCGAGCATGAGGCCGTGCGCGAATGCGCCGTCACCGGCGTGCCCGACCCCGTGCGCGGCAAGGCGGTCAAGGCCACCGTGGTGCTCGCGGAAGGTTTCGAGGGTTCCGAGGTGCTGGTGCGCGAGCTGCAGCAATGGGTCAAGCAGCGCACGGCGCCGTACAAATATCCCCGCATCGTGGAGTTCGTCGATGCGCTCCCCAAGACCGTTAACGGCAAGATCCGCCGAGCGGCCATCCGCGAGGCCGATGAGAGCCAGGAAGGCACGCCGAAGACCAAGGTGCCCGAGGGCTTGGTGTAGGTGCGGCCTTGAACGAGTTCGATGTAAAACGGTTGAAAGCGGTCACCGTTATCGCGGGACATTATGGGGTCGGAAAGACCAATCTGGCCATCAACCTGGCCCTTGATGCCCGGTATGCTGGCATGGAAGTGCGGGTTGCCGACTTGGATATCGTTAACCCGTATTTCCGCAGCAGCGACTACCGGTGTCTTCTCGAGGATGCCGGCGTGCAGGTGATCGCCCCGCGGTATGCGGGGACCACGCTCGATGCGCCCGCCATCTCCGGGCAGGTTTCGGCCGCCTTGGATTGGACGCGCGGGGAACGGGGAAGGCTGCTGATCGTCGATGCGGGCGGCGACGATGCCGGCGCCACGGCGCTCGGCAGGTTTGCAGGCGGCATCGCCGAGGGGGATTACGGCTTGCTGTACGTAGTGAACCGCAGCCGCAACCTCACGCACGATGCGCACGAAGCGCTTTCCGTGCTCCGAGAGATCGAGGCGGCCAGCCACCTGCATGCCACCGCGGTTGCGAACAACACGCACCTGGCCGACTTCACCGACGGTGAAGTGCTCCTCCGCGGCGTCGGATTCGCACAGGAGGTCGCCGCGCTGGCCGGTTTGCCCCTGGCGTTTTCCGCGGTGCCCCGTCGTATGCTCGAAGATGCCGATATCCCCGGTGTGCGCTATCCTGTTTCGGTGTATGTGAGAAAACCCTGGGAGTAAGGGCAAGGTCCGCTCCGGTGGATTCGGACTGGGCCATGCCTCTGTTCAAGGAGCGTTTTCGGGGGAGTGTTCGATAACCATATGCCGGCCTTTTTGGGCCGGCTCAGACGAGAAAGGAAGGCTCATGGCAGCGATAACGGTCGATGACGGTTTCTGCAAGGGCTGCGGGTTGTGCGTGGACGCATGCCCGGCCCATATCATCGAGCTTGACCGTTCCCACATCACGGCGAAGGGCTATCATCCGGCCCGGCTGATCGATGCGTCCAAGTGCACGGGCTGCTGCTCGTGCGCGCTTATGTGCCCTGACGTTGCGATCGAGGTGATGCGCTGATGTCTCAGGAAAAGGTGCTCATGAAGGGCAACGAGGCCATGGCCGAAGCGGCCATCCGCGCAGGATGCCGTTTCTTCTTCGGCTATCCCATCACGCCGCAGACCGAGGTTGCCGCTTACATGGCCAAGCGCATGCCCAAGGAAGGCGGCACGTATCTGCAGGCCGAAAGCGAGATCGCGGCTATCAACATGGTCTACGGAGCATCGTCGGCCGGCGCGCGCGTCATGACCTCGTCGTCTTCGCCGGGCGTGTCGCTTAAGGGCGAGGGCGTCTCGTATATGGCGGGCGCCGACCTTCCCGGCGTCATCGTCAACGTGCAGCGCGGCGGCCCGGGCCTTGGCGGCATCCAGCCCTCGCAATCCGACTACTGGCAGGCCACCCGCGCCATGGGCCATGGCGATTTCCAGGTGCTCGTGTTCGCTCCTTCCACCGTCCAGGAGATGGCCGATCTGGCGTACCTGGCCTTCGAGAAGGCCGACGAGTACCGCATGCCCGCCATGATCCTCTCCGACGGCATGCTTGGCCAGATGATGGAGCCCGTCGTGCTTCCCGAGCGCGTGGAGCAGCTGCCGGAGAAGCCTTGGGCCACCACCGGTCATAAGGGCGAGCGCAAGCACAACATCGTGGACTCGCTCTACCTGACGGCAGACGAGCTCGAGCGCCTGAACATCGAGCGTTTCGAGCGCTATGAGACGGTGAAGGCCCGCGAGCAGCGTGCCGAGACGTTCATGTGCGAGGACGCCGACATCGTGCTCGTGTCCTTTGGCGCCACCGCGCGCATCGCGCATTCGGCGGTCGTGCGCGCCCGTGCCGAGGGCATCAAGGCAGGTCTTTTGCGCCCCATCACGCTCTGGCCGTTCCCTGTGGACGCCATCGAAGGCTGCATGGGGCGTGCGAAGGCGTTCTTGTCGGTGGAGATGAACATGGGCCAGATGGTCGACGACGTGCGCCTGGCGGTCAACGGCCGCGTTCCCGTGGAGTTCTTCGGGCGCACGGGCGGCATCATCCCCACGCCTGATGAGGTGTTGGGCGCGATCCGCAAGCTTGCGGGGAAGGGCGGTGAATAACATGGCTGAGCAGAAACAGGGCGAAGGCCGCGTGGCATTCTCGCGTCCGAAGTCGTTGCTTCCCGTGGTCACGAACTACTGCCCGGGTTGCCCGCATGGCATCGTGCACCGTTTGGTCGCCGAGGTCATCGACGAGCTTGATATCGAAGGCCGCACCGTCGGCGTCGCGCCGGTGGGCTGCGCCGTCACCGCGCCGGATTTCTTCGGTTGCGACATGATCGAGGCGGCGCATGGCCGCGCCCCGGCGGTTGCCACGGGCGTCAAGCGCGTGCTGCCGGACAACGTGGTGTTCGCCTATCAAGGCGATGGCGATCTTGCCTCCATCGGCATGGCCGAGACCGTGCATGCGGCTACGCGCGGCGAGCATATCACCGTCATCTTCATCAACAACGCCATCTACGGCATGACCGGCGGGCAGATGGCTCCCACCAGCTTGCCGAACCAAGTGACGCAGACCAGCCCCTATGGCCGCGATGTCTCCACCGCCGGCTACCCGGTGCGCGTGTGCGAGCTGCTGAGCAGCCTTGACGGTCCGGCGTATCTGGAGCGCGTGACCGTGGACACGCCCAAGCATGTGCGCCAGGCCAAGCGCGCCATCAAGAAGGCGTTCCAGAACCAGATCGACGGCATCGGCTATTCGCTGGTGGAAGTGGTGTCTACGTGCCCCACGAACTGGGGTCTCACGCCGCAGGACAGCTTCGCGTGGATGCGCGAGAACATGCTGCCGTATTATCCACTGGGCGTGTATCGCGATGTGGTTGCCGATGGGTTCGCCGATGCGGCGCAGGCTGCTGCCGCGCGCAACGCCGACTGCCCGGTCGCCCATCCCGAGAAACGCGCCGAGGGCAAGGAGGGTGCGCGATGAGCGAACCGAAACGTTGCATGCAGGCCGTGCTCGCCGGGTTCGGCGGCCAGGGCATCCTGTTCGCCGGCAAGATCATCGCCAACGCCGGCCTGCTTGAGGACCGCGAGCTTTCCTGGCTTCCCAGCTACGGGCCCGAGATGCGCGGCGGCACCGCCAACTGCAGCGTGTGCATCTCCGACGACCCTATCGGAAGCCCGCTTGTGCTCAACCCCGACGTGCTGGTGGTCATGAACCAGCCGTCGCTCGACAAGTTCGAGCATAGCGTGCAACCCGGCGGCTTGGTGATCGTCGACAGCACGCTTGTGCCTCGCATCCCGGATATGCCCGGCGTCACGGTGTGCGCCGTGCCCGCCACGGCCCTCGCCGAGGAGGCGGGCCTGAAGGGTCTGGCCAACGTCATCTTGGTGGGCAAGTTGTTCGCCGAAACCCGCTTCTGCAGCGAGGAGACCATCCGCGCGGCTGTGGCTGCCGTGGTCCCGGCGCGCAAGAAGGACAAGCTGGCAGGCAACCTGCGCGCCCTGGAGCTGGGTGTCCAGGCATAGTCTGCGACTGACATCGCAGGTCAATCGCATGGGCGCGAGGCGCGCTTGGCGTGGGGTGCCGGGGATGCAGGTGCGATCCGCGCTTGATGCTGCCTAGCTGTGCGCGCATGCATGATCTGCGCATGGCGTGCAGTGCCGTGCCGTGCCGGGGATGCAGGCTACATTCGCGCTTGATGGTTCAAAGCATCGCGATAGCCCGGGTTTGCGGGTGCAAGCCGCGCTCGATATCGCGAGCTGCTTGATAGTCCGGGTCCTGTAAACCGATTCGAAACCCAACCGGTAACCGATGGTTACCGGTTGGGTTTCGTTGTTTTCACATGCGGTAGCTTTTCTCTTTCGGTGAGAGGGTTTTGCTTCGTTCGCTTATGGCCACCCTCCCTTTTCGCCGAAAAGGTTTCGGAATCGTAGCTGCCGGCTAATGAAATCACAAAGCCCTTTCCCTAGCATTGACATCGTTTCAGCACGTCAGTGCATTGTTTAGGGAAAGGGAATGCTCATGGAAACCAACACCGTGCAAGCCGCGCCGGCGTCACAGCCGTCGAAATCGGGGCTGGGGATCGCCGGCTTCGTTTTGGGGATCATCGCTTTAGCGACATCGTTTCTGCCCATCATCAACAATTTCTCGGCTTTGCTTACCGCAATCGGCTTTGTTCTCGCGCTCATCGGCACGATCGCGTGCGTGAAGGGGAGGAAGTCGGGCAAGGGCCTGTCCATCGCCGGCGTGGTGATGAACGTCATCGCATTCGCCGTGGTGCTGGCCACGCAAAGCATGTACAGTTCGGCTATCGATGATGCCTTCTCCGGCGCCTCGGTGGCGCCGCAGCCGGCAAACGAGCAGCCTGCAACTACCGCCCCTGCTTCCGATGACGCGGCAGAGAGCAGCCAAGCCGCGGCAGCGGGCAATTCCATAACGTTGAAGAACGGCCTCGTGCTCACGGTGGACGGCGTGGTCACCGGGCTTCAGAGCTACGATGGAAAGCCGATCACGCAGGTGAGCGTGACCTATCAGAACAACGGCAACAGCCAGGCGTCGTTCAATCCCTATGATTGGAAGGCCGAGGATGCCCAGGGCGCCCAGCGCTCGCAAGCGTTCTACACCGATGGCGACAACGAGTTGCATTCCGGCACCCTTGCCGCAGGCGGCACGGTTTCGGGCAATCTGTACTTCGAAGGCGATGTGGTGAAGGCGCTGTGGTGAAGGCGCTGTACGAAAACGCCTTCATTGGCCGCGGTTCGGATGTCTCCTGGAACATCGTCTAAGCTTCGCGAATGGTCGTGCCCATCGGGTCGGGCGGTTGCGTCTGTATCCGATGGGCATTTCTTTGCTGCTATGGAATCAAGGAAACCAAAACCGGCGAAGCGCAGAAGGAAGCGGCGAGTGAAAGAACCCATGACCGAGGACCTGCTCAACGAGCTGCTCGATTCGCCCGACCCTGCCGCATTCGCCAGCAAACACAAGCTTGCGTGCCGCAACCTGCCCGAGTATCTTCAGCAGCTGCTCGACGAGCGCGGCTTGAGGCGTCCCGAGGTGGTGCGCCAGGCGGGCATTGGCGAGCTTGCGTATCTGCTACCATCGTCATCGTTATGAAAGAATCCCTGCAACAACATCTGGAAAGCCTTGCTCGCGATGAGTGCTATCGCGTCGATGCGGTTTTGAAGGAAGGTCATCTCGAGCGCACGGAGCGCGTGTTCTTCGTCGGGGCTAACGGTGCCGAGCAGGATCCCTACGTGCGCAAGGTGTTCGAAGCCGAATCGGGGTTGGGCAGCGCGTACGGGCGGGTGCTGGCAGCGCAGCGTCAGGGGCGACGATTCCTGCACTTGCCGCGCATCATCGATTGCTATTCGTTGGGTGAGCAGGATGCGGTGGTGATGGAGTTCGTGCCCGGGCGCACGCTTGCCGACGAGCTCTACGAAACCGGGCCGTCACTTGATGCTGCCAAGCGGCTGTTCCCCGGCATATGCGATGCCATCGCCGAGCTGCATGGCCGTTTCGACCCACCGCTTATACATCGCGATATCAAGCCATCGAACTTCATGGTGGAGGGTGACGCGGTCCTGGTGATAGACCTGGGCATCGCCCGCACCTTCGACAAGGACGCCGTGTGCGATACCAGCCATTTCGGAACGCGCGCGTATGCGCCGCCCGAGCAGTTCGGCTATGGTCAAACCGATGTGCGCAGCGATGTGTACGCGCTGGGTATGTTGCTGTTCTACCTATTGTGCGAAGAGACGCCCGTTCCCTCAACGGTTCAAGGACGCCTCCGCGCGCATGGGGTTCCCCGATCGGTGCGCGATGTGGTTGCACAGGCGACGGCGTTCGACCCTGCCGATCGGTTCGGGTCGGTGGGAGCGATGCGCGCGGCGTTCATGTACGCGGTCGGGTGCCCTGTTGATTTTCGAAGGGGGTCTCTCGCTGCTGATACGGGTTGTGCGCGGGGCGCTGGCGATATTCGGCGTGGCGATTCGGCTTTCGAGGCAGGTTGCGCGCAAGATTCCGGATTCCAGCCTGGTCTTCGAATGGATGGTGCTTTACGGCCCGGCAGCGTTGGGCGTGCCGCTGATTCTGATCTCGCCGGCGTCACGCCTGGTGCGGCAGAGCCGGTTTTGTCGTCTGCAGCACCTGGTGCATTAACGTTGCGTGACGCCAAAGAGCGGGGAAGTTCCAAGGCTTTTGCGCGTGGTGCAGAAGCCGCCTTTCGATGGCTGTGGGAGTTTTTGTCCGGCATCGCGCACCGCTTACCTTTGGGCGTGGGGGTGGCTTGGGATATCCTGCTGGCCGCCTGGGGCGTGGTCATGGCCTTCGCGTGCGTCGCCTCCGGCATGAGAACCCGCAAGGGGACATGGCTCGTTTGCCTGCGGTCGCTTGTGCGGTGTCGTATGTGTGCGTGTGGCTGGCCATGGACTGGCCGATCCCGTTGCTCATCGACACTCGGCCGCTGGAGAAGCTGTTCACGTGGTTTGAACGGCCTTCGCTCAAACCACGGGTGATTGCGGCAGCGGGCATGGCGGGTGCCGCGTTCGCTGTGCTCACGATGATAGGCATTCTGCTTCTACGTGAATCCTAGTATTTGCTACTGCTATCCAACCAATTTTTGGAAATAACGCGCCGTTTATCGAATAGGGCCGCATCAGATTACGGTTCGGGTACAATACAGGATGAAGTCACGTGGAGATGGATGGGTCCTGGTGGGCCCCGCGGCCTTCAAAGCCGTTGTGAGGCGCGCAGAACGTCTCGGGTGTGTTCGATTCGCACGCGTCTCCGCCATATTTGACGCAAAAAGGAGCCTTCTAGGGCTCCTTTTTATATTGTCGGCTTTCGCTTGCGGGGCGATTGCGGGTTGATGAGGCAGACCTGGCTTATAGGACACAATAGCGTGTCTGATTTTGAGGCGTCAGCGCAGGCTGATGCCTCTTTTCGTTCGTCTGAAAGCAACAACGCCTCCCTTCCATGTCTAGCGGAAGGGAGGCGTTTTGAGTTCGCGAATCGTGCGTTTGAACAGGGGTTCGAATTCTACGGAAGGGCCGCTTAATCGGTTTATCGCTGCTCCGATCGGCGTATTTTGCTTAGTTTGCCAGCTCGCGTGCGTCGCCGATGCGGCGCGTGACACCCGTGTCGTCGAAGTGCTCGAGCACGGGGATGGCGTGCTTGCGGCTCAGGCCCATGGCGTCCTTGAGGTCGGCAGCGGAAGCGGGGCCGTTGGCCAATGCGGCTCGCACGGCCTGCTCGAGTGCGTCAAGCGCGGCGGCATCGAAGTAGAACTCCTCGCTGGCTTTGATGGCCCGGCCTTGCTTCTCCAGCAGCCCGAGCGCCTTGTAACCCTGCTTCGGCGCCAAATCTGCTTGCTTGAGCAGGTCGGCAACCGCAGGTGGTTTCGGGCCCGTCGCAGCCAGCAGCTCGGCCAGCTTCTCAGCGTTGCCTTCCTCCAGCTTCCGGGCGCCGGCGCCGGCTTGCGGGTGGCTTATCATGCCGCCATCGGCCACGGCTTTGCCTTCCGCGCATGCGCGTGCAAGCACCGCATCGAATGCGTCGGGCGCGCAGCGGGGCATGCAGGCTTGGCGCAGCGCCTCTTTCGATATGCCCGTTGCGGCGGGATTTGCGCTATGGAAGCGAAGCAGCGCGTTCTCGATCGCCCCCGAAAGCTTCTGCAGCATACGTCTGGTTGCGAATCGGTTGCTCGCGCCCGCGGCTTCGGCCAGCTTCTCGGCGGTGCCGCGCTCGGCGAGCGCTTCGAGCTCATCTGCGGTTTGCGCAAGGGAAAGCCCGGTTGCATGGGCGATATCGGCGGGAGTGGCAGGGAACTCGGCAGCATCGAAGGCGGCCTGCACCGCCTTCGCGCCATTGCCCGAGCGAAGCGCGTCGAGCAGCGTGCGGTCCGCCTGGGTTACCGTGGTGGTGCGCTTCGGGTGGGCACGCAGCACCACGCCGCCGCCGATCACGTGGACGGGGGAGTATGAACGGATGACGAATCGGTCACCGTATGCAACCGGTAGGTCGCACTCCGTACGAATCTGCGCTGCGGCCGTTTGACTTCGGGAGATGCTTTTCACACCATCCATGAGCAGCACGCGCCCGATGCATTCCGTGGTGCCGTGGGCAACATGCACGCGGCAGCCGGTTTCCAGCGGCTTGTCCTGGTCGGGCAGGCCCAGGTAGGTGATGTCGACGTCGAAGTGGTCGGTGGGGGTGACGGCGTCGGGGGTGCAGATGAAGCTTCCCGGCCGCACGTCGTCGGTAGTCACGGCGTTCAGGTTCAGCGCGGTGCGGTGCCCTGACGAGGTCTGCTCGACCGCCTGCCCATGCACCTGGATGCCGCGGATGCGCGTGCGCAGACCCGATGGCAGCACCTCCACCTCGTCGCCGACATGCGCGATGCCGCTCCAGAGCGTGCCCGTGACAACGGTCCCCGCTCCTTTGATGGTGAAGCTGCGGTCCACGGGCAGGCGCATCGCCTCCTGCTCGGCGCGGCCGGCGGTGCCGCGGGCGGCAACCTGTATGGCTTCCCGCAGCTTGTCCAGGCCCTGCCCGGTTCGGGCGGAAACGGGAACGATCGCGGCCTGCGCATATGGCGTGCCGGCCAGGCGCGTGCGCACCTCGTCCTCCATGAACAGCGCCCATTCCTCGTCCACCAGGTCGCATTTCGTCAACGCTACCACGCAGGTGGGCACGGCCAGAAGCTGCAGCACCGCCAGATGCTCCTCGGTTTGCGGCATGATGCCGTCGTCGGCGGCGATGCACAGAAGCGCCACGTCGATGCCGGTGGAGCCCGCGATCATCTGGCGCACGAAGCGCTCGTGTCCCGGCACGTCGACCACGCCCATGGCGCTTCCGTCGGGCAGCTCAAGCTGGGCGAAGCCGAGCTCGATGGTGATGCCTCGCTGCTTCTCCTCGCTTAACCTGTCCGGGTCGGTGCCGGTGAGCGCCTGGACCAAGGTGGATTTGCCGTGGTCGATGTGGCCGGCGGTTCCGAGCACCAGGTCTCGTTTCGATTCGGTTGCCATGGCGCGCTACGACTCCTTTCGCCCTTCGATGGCCGCGAAATAGCTGGCTGCGGCGCAGGCGATCTCGGGGATATCCTCTTCGGTGATGGTGCGCGCGTCGAACAGCACGCATTCGCGCTTGATGCGCCCGATCACGGGCACGTCGCGGTTGCGCTGCAGGTGCTCCTCGCAGCCTTGCGCGTTGCCGGCCTCGAAAAGCATGCGTACGCAGAACGTGGGGATGTCGCACATGGGAAGCGATCCTCCGCCCGCGCGCCCCGTCTCCTCTACGATCTCCAGCTGCGCTTGGCCGGGCGTCACGCGCTCGGCCAAGGCCGCCATCAGCGCCTCGGCGCGTTCGCGCACCGTTTCGGCATCCTCGGTGAGCATGCGCAGGGTGGGGATGCGGCGAAGCGCGTCCTCAGGGTCAAGATATAGGCGCAACGTGGCCTCCAAAGCAGCCAGCGTCATCTTGTCCAGGCGCAGCGCACGGGCAAGCGGATGCTCCTTCAGGCGGTCGATATAGTCCTTGCGGCCTACCACGATGCCTGCCTGAGGGCCGCCGAGCAGTTTGTCGCCCGAGAAGCTGACCAGGTCGCATCCTTCGGCAAGCGATTCGCGCACCGTGGGCTCGGCGTATTCGCCGAACACATCCAGGTGCATGAAGGCGCCCGAGCCCTGGTCCTCATATACGAGCAGCTCGGGGCGGTCTTCGCCCGCGGCGGCGCGTCGGGCGTTTTCGGCGTCGGCGATGCGTCGCAGGTCGGTCTTCGAGACGCTTTCGGTGAAGCCGATCATGCGGTAGTTGGAGGGGTGCACCTTGAGCAGCATGGCCGTATCGGGCGTGATGGCGCGCTCGTAGTCGAAGGCGTGCGTCTTGTTCGTGGCGCCCACCTCTATCATACGGGCGTTCGACTGGGCCATGATGTCGGGAACGCGGAAGCTGCCGCCAATCTCGACGAGTTCGCCTCGGCTGACGATGGCCTCGTGGCCGGCGGCGAACTCGGCGAGCACCATCATGACGGCCGCCGCGTTGTTGTTCACGGCGATGGCGGCCTCGGCGCCGGTAAGCGCGCAGATGAGGTGCTCCACATGGTCGTGGCGGCTGCCGCGCGCCATGTTCTCGATGCTGTATTCGAGCGTGGAGTAGCCGCGCGCGGCTTCCACCACTGCCTGCACCGCGGGCTCTGCCAGCACGCTGCGGCCGAGGTTGGTGTGGATGATCACGCCGGTTGCGTTGATGACGCGCCTGAGGCTCGGGCGCAGCGTGGCCAGCGCGCCGTTGGCGGCATCGGTCAAGATAGCCTCGACGTCGACCGCTTCCACTGCTCCCGCCAAGATGAGCTGGCGCTGCCCGTCTACCGCCGCACGGGCGCGGTCGACGAGCATGGAACGGGGGACGAT
>JAERMT010000599.1_pt1 | contig 12261 bp, 10 predicted proteins | sample 9267081 | NCBI WGS metagenome assembly JAERMT01 (sample SAMN17071939, study PRJNA684904) | human gut metagenome | isolation source: diarrhea sample from child under the age of five | host: Homo sapiens | place: South Africa: Mafikeng, Mafikeng Provincial Hospital | collected 2019-09
TCTTACTGATACACCTTCATAATTTTCTCGTAATACTCATCGATGGTATCGAAGCTGATGTTCTTGCAGTTCGCACTGTACTCCGCACACCGCTTCTTATCACCCCAGAGCTTCTCGATCTTTCTCCTCAAATCTTTCCCGTTACCGCTTTCAAACAGCTCGCCGGTCTTGCCAACCTGAATCAACTCCGGGATACCACCTATCTCAGCTCCCAGCACCGGCGTGCCGTACATCTGGGATTCCATCACGGAGAACGGGCAGTTCTCATACCACTCAGAAGGATAAATGGAGAACCGTGCCTCACGGATCAGCTTCTCCAGTGCCTCGCCTTTCTGGAAGCCAACGTTCTTGATGTTCTTAATACCATTTACTGTCTCTTCCAGCGGGCCAGCACCGGCGAAGATGAACTGCACATCCGGCAGTTCTTTACAGACCTTGATGAGCGTGCCGATGCCCTTCTCCTCCGAGAAGCGGCCGAAGTAGAGGACGTAATCCTTCTTCGGAGTCTCTTTCCACTCCACCTTATCGATGAAGTTGTGCATTGCCACGGTCTTTGTTGCAAACAGAGGATTGCTGTCCATCTTGGTCTTCATGAACTCCGAGCAGCAGATCATGGTGTCAATGTACTTGTAGGTACCCTTCCACTTCCAGAACTCAGCCTCCATCATACCGATAGCTGATTTCGCCGTGGAGCCGTGGATGCACTTGTCTTTCATGCAATTCACGAAATAGCCACCGAGGCACTTCTCACAGTTCTGGTGCGTGTTCGGATTGTTCAGCATGTGGTTCGGGCAGACCAGCTGATAGTCATGTGCCGTGAAGATGATCTTACAATCCCTTCCGGTCTCCTTGCGCCACTTCACGATTTCCATGATGATGGAAGGAGTCAGTTGGTAGTTAAAATTGTTCAGGTGACAGACATCCGGCTTGAAGTCATCCAGAACTTTCCGCAGCTGCACTCTTGCTTCCTTGCTGTAGATAGTTTTGATCGGGTAGGTCAGCTTGCTCAGTTTGCTGCCGCCGTGGAAGTCCATATCAGATGTATAAGCATTGACACGATTGCCCACGCAGCGGCCTTCGTGTTCCATACCGAAGTACTGAACTTCGTGTCCGTGCTGCTCCAGTGCCTCACCCAATTTGAATATGTACGTCTCGCTTCCGCCGTTTCGGTGCAGGAATTTATTCAAAATCAGCGTCCTCACGTTAAAATTCTCCTTGTTCTATGTTCTATTTCACTACCTCTGTTCAGATGAAGCACTTCCAATGTATTGTTCATAAACCAGAGTGCTCCATACAAACGCAGGTAGTGATACTGAAAGTTCTTATGATAAAATCATCTGCTGTTGCTGAACCTAGGTAGCGAGATTAAAACTGCTCTTGCAACTTCACCCGTCTCTCAAAAAATGCCGTAAATACGCTGTTTTTCTGGCATTTTCACTATGTACATCTCACTACCTGCGTTCGGTTAGAGGAGATTATTTATCATTAATATATTCATATACTATTTTCTCCTGTACAGTTTCATCGTTTCCTTTACGACTTCATCCCAGTTGTATTTTTTGCAGATAAAGTCAGCTGCATGCTTCTTCATTTCCATAACCATTTCAGGATGGTCACAGGCATCTTGCAATTTTTCTTGCAAGTCCTCTACATTCGACTTTTGGAAAATTAATGCCTTATCTTCCACAACCTCAGCGCATTCTGGAATATCAGAAACCAAACAGCAATTGCCATAGCTCATAGCTTCTAGCAGGCTCAACGGCATTCCCTCCAGATCAGAAGGTAATGTGTAAATATACGCATTGCTATATAATTCATCAAGCATCTGCCCCTGAACAAATCCGGTAAAAATGATTCTACTATCATCCTTTGCCAACTCTTTCAATTCCACCATAAAAGAATCCGTATCGCTAGAGCCACCAGCAATAACCAATTTTTTATCTGTTTTGACGTCTTTAAATGCCTCAACCAGATATCGAATGCCCTTTTCCGGCACCAAACGACCAAGAAACAATATGTAGGAATCCTTTGTTAGACCAAATTTTTCTGTTATGAATTTTGCTTCTTTAATCTCTGCTCGATTCACACCGTTGGGAATAAAGTGAGTCTCCCTACCATAGGTATCTTTAAAATAGTCCTGAACACCTTTACTCAGAACGATGATTTCATCTGCATACTTTACAGCATTCTTTTCACCCTGCCGGATGAATTTAGAGCTAAATCCTGACTTCCATTTTTCCCGTTGCCAGTCTATGCCGTGAATGGTAACCACAACTCTTTTCCCCAGAATCTTAGGTAGCCACGAGAAAAAGGCTGGCCCTTCTGCATGGATATGTACCACATCATATTTTCCGAAAGCACTGTACAGAGCTGCAAAGAAAGAGGAACTCACCGCTGCAAGACCTTTTCTTTCAATAGTTGGAACAAATTTCTGTCGGATTCCATCATATTCAATTTTATTATCATACTCTGCACCACTAACATGATGACCAGATCTGTTGTAGCAGGTAACCTGACATCCATCTTGTGACATTCTGGTGCATAGTTCTTTTACAACAATCTCTATCCCGCCCTCACGGGACAGTCGTTTTTGTCCGAACATGGACACTGCAAATTTATCTTTCATAATGTTCTCCAACCAATATTGTCCCCTCTGCTCCTTTATATCTGTGTACACATCTGCTCTTCACAGATAGTATTTCTTTTATCTCTTGCCGCTCACACAGCTAAGTGTTTTCTTAATCTGTTCTTTGAATCCCTCAGCCTGTTCTTCATTTGATGCTGTCAATACAACATAATCCCATCTCGCAAAACGTTCTTTTTTCAGTGAACGACTATAATCAGCCCAGGCATCCTGATATGACTGGGCTAAAAATAATGATGGCTGTAATTCTTTATTTTCTTCAAAATGTCTTTTTTCTCAAACCGATCCCTCACTCTTCACTACCGACCTAACCGTCTTCAACAAAATCCTGCAGTCCAACCCAATTGACCAGTTCTCGATATACTGGGTATCGAGTCTTACGACTTCCTCAAAATCTGTGATGTCGCTTCGACCGCTCGCCTGCCACATTCCTGTGATACCAGGTTTAATTGACATACGGCTTCTGTGATGCAACTCATACTGTTCCCATTCATCTACTGTCGGTGGTCTTGTTCCCACCAGGCTCATATCGCCTTTCAGGACGTTCCAGAACTGTGGAAACTCATCCAGTGATGTCTTACGGATAAAATTTCCGATTCCTTTTGGATTGCCGTTTTTATCTTTCTTCTCGCTGCCGATGATTCGCGGATCGTAGTCCATCTTGAACATCAGGCCTTCCATCTTGTTCTGGCTCATCAGTTCTGCTTTTCTCTCTTCGGCATCCATATACATGCTGCGGAATTTATAGATTTTGAACTTCTTTCCATTCTTGCCGATGCGCACCTGTGAGAAGAAAATCGGTCCCGGGGATTTGATATAGATCATCGGTCCTATGACAACGATCAGTATCACGGTAAGCAGGCAGCCGACAATTCCTCCGGCAATATCCATCAGCCTCTTGTAGAGCAGCTCTTTCGGTGATGCGGTATTGATACTGGATGTAATTACCGAATAGCCGCCGATTTTTTCTATAAAATTCTTTCCGCTGAGTGATTTTTCCATCTCACCCAGGCTGAGATGTACAGTCAGTCCCATGGTGATGATTTCATCGATCAGCTTCTGTGGATATGGTTCTGTCTCGCTGATCTTGACAAAGACTTCATCAACCCATTCATGACAGAGATATTCACTGATCGTGTCCATATTTCCGACAACCGGTATGTCTGCGATTTCTTTTACTCCCGGATTGTCATCAATGAGCGCAATCCCATTGATAGAAAAGTTCTGGATCGGACTGCTCAGGATTTTTTCAATCGTTTCTTTTGCTTCGGCGAGGCTTACCACAACGACCATGGACTTTTCTTTCTTTTTGGTCGCATTCTTTTTCAGGACATATTCTTTGTGCCATACCCTGCCGACGTAGTCAAAGCATAAATACAAAAATGCGGTATGGAACAACGTTAATCTGGAATAGCTGACTGCCTGCTGTGTTGCAAAAAGATACAGGACAGACAGCAGCATGACCATCAATACATGCTTGGCTGTCTTGGTAAATTCTATGTAATAGCCCCGTTTCAGTATATCCTGATAGGACTGTCCCAGAAACATGACCACGATCTGGCACAGCATAAATACAAATGCGACTGTGCGGTAGATCTGATCACTGTACGGGTTTTCCAACCCCTGTCGTACTAAGTATGCAACCACAAAGGCAAGCTGAAGGCAGAAAATATCCAGAAGGATAAAATCCCAGTGTTTCAGCCACCCCTGTGGTGATTTCTTATACATACACTTCCCCCTTACAAAAATTTTTCTATATTTTACAGATTTCGGATTCTGCTGTAGTCCCGAGATCATCGCTGCCATACAGTTCCCTGCAGCAGTCTCTGCACAGCTGTCCGGCTCCCGGAATATAGCATTTCCGTTCACTGACCGGCATCTGTACCGGTACATCAGTAACGGCACCACATAGCACGCATCTCTCGAACGAATTCTCTTCAGAATCTATCTGTAAATTTTTCTCTTTTCTGTCGAAGAAAAATCTCTTTTTCATATTTAATCCTTATATTTATAACTTATCTAATATGTAACAAATTTAAAATCTGAATGATTTCAGATCTTAAATTTGCTGCATATTATTTACCTGTGTTCTGTTTCGTGAATTTCTCTCTGGAATTCTTCCACAGACATATTTTCATTGCCGGTCGGCTTATTCCCTACCGGATGGAAAGTCGGTACGATTTCTTCTACCATCTCAACGATGTGAGGACTGTTTTCGTAACTTGCCTGTGCCAGTTCGGTCAGCTGTCCGAGGAATTTACTGATATCAAACGGAATTGGTTTGCCGATATGGATCAGATCATTGTCGGTTTTCTTCATTCCCTCTTCTGCCATCAGCTTCTCTTCGTAAAGCTTCTCACCAGGACGTAATCCTGAATAAACGATTGGAATTTCCACATCCGGTTCATATCCGGAAAGTTTGATCAGGTTTCTCGCAAGACTGTCAATCTTGACCGGTTCACCCATATCCAGAACGAAGATCTCACCGCCCCAGGCATAGGTTCCTGCCTGAAGTACCAGGCTGACTGCCTCCGGGATCGTCATGAAGTATCTCACGATATCCGGATGTGTAACTGTCACCGGACCGCCCGCTTCGATCTGTTTCTTAAAGAGTGGAATAACCGATCCGTTGCTTCCAAGAACATTTCCGAATCGAACTGCCACAAACTGTGTTCCCTGTCGGTCTTTGTTCTTGACGCTCTCGATATGTACGCTGGAACGTTCTTCCGGCCGGTTCTTCATGGCCGCCGTCGTCCTGTCTCCCGGAATCTGATCCTCGAAATATTTATCCATGTGTGCATGAAGAAGTGGAAGGACATCCATTCTGCCTGCCTTGCTGACTGCATCCATACTCTGGATGACCATTTCGCAGAGACGTTTGCTTGCGCCCATGATGTTGGTCGGATTTACTGCCTTATCCGTACTGATCAGGATAAATCTTGATGCACCGTGCTTCAGTGCCGCATACGCTGTTTTGTATGTACCGATCACATTGTTCTTGATGGACTCGTTCGGGCTTTTCTCCATAAGCGGCACATGTTTGTGTGCTGCTGCATGATATACGATTTCCGGCTTGTATTTCTCGAACACCATATTGATTCTTCGGCTGTCTCTGACAGATCCGATCAAAACAACAAGGTTGAGGTTTTTGTACTTACGTCTCAGTTCCTGTTCGATATCGTATGCATTATTCTCATAGATATCAAAAATGATCAGCTGCTTCGGTTCATGACCTGCGATCTGCCGGCAAAGCTCACTTCCAATAGAGCCACCGCCACCGGTAACAAGGATTGTTTTTCCTTTAATGTACTGGAAGATCTCTTCCATGTTTACTTTGATTGGATCTCTTCCAAGCAGATCTTCGACTGCTACTGCTTTCATCTTGCTTAAGGAAACCTGTCCGTTTGCCAGCTGGAATACTCCCGGCAAAGTCTTGAGTTCACATTTTGTTTCCTTACAGATATTGAGGATATCTCTTCTGTCCTCCACCCGTGCGGTAGGGATTGCAAAAAGGATCTGGTCGATGTTGTATTTCTCGACATTTGCCATGATGCTGTCACGTCCGCCGACGATCGGAACTCCTTCTGTCAGACGTCCCCATTTATTCGGGTTATCATCGATCACACAGCATGGCTTCGCAGTTGCCTTGACGGATGTTTTCAGTTCTCTCAGGATCATCTGCCCGGCTGCACCGGCACCAATGATCATGGTTCTGTGTGTTGCCATCGCATCCTTTTCGCGTTTGGCACGCTCCAGTGTGATATAACGATACATAAAGCGGACCGCCACGGTCAGGATAAACTGTGAAATGCAACCTACAACATAATAGGAACCGGGCATTCGCTCATAAAATGTCGTGATTCCGACTACCTGAAATACTGTTGTGACCACCGTTGCCACAAAAATGCGGTTCAGCTCGGTAAAGCTGGCGAAGCGCCATACGCTGTTATACATATGTGCCACATAAAACACGATCAGTGAAAATGCCGTATAAAAAGGCGCAAACCTCAGGAATGCACTTAAATAATTCTCTGGTATGCTGGAATAGGCCAGATCAAATCTCAGTAAGAGGCCAAAAAAATACGAAAAGTTGACTGCGACAATGTCGTAGATGATCAGATAAAATGCGATAATTTTCCAATGTTCGATTGATTTTCTTTTTCTTACGCTGCTGCTCATTTTCTTCCCCCGTCTATTTTATAAACATCTGCATTCTATCACATAAATATATTTCTGTAAACCCCTTGGAATCTGGTTTTACCCCCCCCCCCGATGCGAAAATTTCTCGAAAAATCACGGAGTTTTTATGCCAAAAACCAAAGAAGATCAGGAACTCCATGCCGGTTCCTGACCTTCCTAGTTTTTATATAATAATACACACCATGCCGCCTTTGCTGTCGTTGACGATTTTCTGCATGGTATCCTGCAGTTTGGACTGGCTCTCTTCTCCAATGGAAGTCAACTTGCTTCGGATGCCGTCCTGCACCAGCTGTTCTATGGACTTTCCAAAGATGTTTGTTTCCCAGATGCTTTCGCCGCGCTGTCCGCTTTCGCCGATATACTGGATCAGATCCTTCGCCTGCTGCTCAGTTCCCACGATCGGAGCGATTTCTGTTTCTATGTTGGCTTTGATCATGTGGATGGAAGGACTCTTGGATTTTATCCGGACGCCATACTTACTGCCCTGTCGTATGACAGACGGTTCTTCAATCTGGATTTCGTCAAGTTCCGGCACCACCACGCCATAACCGCTTTCTCTCACGGACTCCAGTGCCGCCTGCACCTTGACATATTGTTCTTTCATTGCCGCAAGTTCTTTCATCGTATGGATCAGATCATATTCTGTTTCCATCTGGATGCCGCTCATTTCACTTAAAATACGATAATAATATTCGTCCCTGATCTGAATTCGTATACGCACTTTTCCACTGGACAGACTGACCTCCTCCAACAGGACATCCTGCACAAAAGGAGCTGTCAGCTGAACAGATTCCCGGGTTATATTTTTAATATGAAGTAATTTTTTCATCTGTTCGCGTATCTGCTCCAGCAGCTTCAATTTCAGCTCATGATCATTCGGCAGCATTTCCACCCATTTTGGTACAAAGAACTGAATCTCACTTACCGGAAATTCATACAGTATATTGGAAAGGATTCTGGTGACATCTTCTTTTCGTAGCTGTTCGCAGTTGGCTGCCATGGTCGTCACACCATATTTATTCTGCAGATTTCTGACAAGTTCCTGCGTTTCTTCTTTATATGGCATCTGGGAGTTTACAAGAATCAGAAATGGTTTGCCCTGTTTTTTCAGAAGGTTTATAGTCAGTGCCTCTGCATCAGTGAAATTTTCTCTTGGAAGTTCGCCGAAGCTTCCATCTGTCGTAACCACCAGTCCGATCGTTGCATGTTCCTGAATGACTTTACGCGTGCCAGTCTCTGCTGCCTCATGAAAAGGAATTGCTTTTTCAAACCATGGAGTTTTTACCATGCGTTCTCTTCCGTCTTCAATGTGGCCGCTGGCATCTTTTACGAGGAATCCCACACAGTCGATCAGGCGGATCTGCACTTTCTGGTCATCACCTAAATTTACATTCACTGCCTCTTTTGGAATAAATTTAGGTTCTACGGTGGTGATCAGTTTGCCGGAGCCACTTAAAGGGAGCTGATCACGCACTTCCGCCTGTTTTGCCGGTTCCATGTCCGGCAGTGCCACCAGCTCCATAAATCTCCGGATAAATGTGGATTTTCCTGTACGGACTGGGCCAACAACGCCTATGTATATGTCACCACCGGTGCGTGCCTGAATGTCCCGGTACACCTGAAAATTTTCCATATAAAAAAGCCCCCTTGCATATATTCACACAATCCCATGTATTGTTATATTTATATGCATAAGGGGGTTCTGTTATGATTTTTTATTATGCTCTTTGAGGTAGGCTTCTCTTCCCTGCTCATAAAGGTTGTTACCTTCACAGTCAATGATGACCACCAGCGGCATCTCTTCTACATAAAGTCTGCGGAGTGCTTCGGACTGGAGATCTTCGTAGGCAACAAGTTCTGCTTTCTTGATGCACTTTGCAAGAAGTGCTCCTGCCCCGCCGATTGCTCCGAAATAAACGCCACTGTATTTCTTCATAGCCTCTACGACTTCCGGAAGACGGGCGCCTTTTCCGATCATGCCACGGACTCCTACGGACATCATGGTTGGTGCATAAGCATCCATACGGCCGCTGGTAGTTGGGCCTGCGGAACCGATGACCTGACCCGGTTTTGCAGGGGTCGGGCCTACATAATAGATTGTGGCATCCTTTGGATCAAACGGAAGTTCTTCTCCTCTGGCAAGTGCTTCGCACATTCTCTTGTGACCGGCATCACGGGAGGTATAGATTGTTCCTGTCAGATAAACGGTGTCACCTGCATGGAGTGTCTTCGCAAGTTCTTCGGTAAGTGGTAATGTAATATGACGTTCCATCTTAGATCACCTCCGTTTTGTGTCGTGTTACGTGGCAGCTGATGTTGATCGCACATGGCATACCGGCAATGTGAGTCGGCATTGTTTCGATGTTCAGACCGATTGCAGTCGTCTTTCCGCCAAATCCCTGTGGACCGATCCCAAGCTGGTTGATTTTCTCGAGCATTTCTTTCTCGAGGTCTGCATAATATGGATCTTCGTTCTCGGAATCTACCGGGCGCATCAGAGCTTTCTTCGCAAGTAAAGCAGCCTTGTCAAAAGTACCTCCGATTCCCACGCCGACTACCATCGGCGGACATGGATTCGGTCCGGCTGTCTCGACAGTCTCGATGATAAAATCTTTGATTCCTTCGATGCCGGCAGACGGCTTAAACATACGGATAGCACTCATGTTTTCGCTTCCGAAGCCTTTGGGGCCAACTGTGATCTTGATGTTTTCGCCTGGTACGATTTCTGTATAAAGCATCGCTGGAGTGTTGTCTCCGGTATTTCCTCTGCGGACCGGATCCTTCACTACGGATTTGCGGAGGTAGCCGTTGGTGTATCCTCTGCGGACGCCTTCATTAACTGCTTCGGTGAGGTCTCCGCCTGCAATATGTACGTCCTGTCCGATTTCGAGGAATACACATGCCATTCCGGTATCCTGGCAGATTGGCACCTGTTCATTCTCTGCAATCTGGTAGTTCTCGATGATGTTGTCGAGTATTCCACAGGCAATCTGTCCGTCCTCGCTCGCACGACAGGCCTGAATAGATTTCTTGATGTCGTCCGGAAGCACCTGATTGGCTTCGACGCAAAGCCGTTCGATGGTGTCCGTGATCACTGATGCTTGTATTTCACGCATATCCTTGCACCTCTTTATATTTTTTCTTTATATTTTATTGTATCGTATCGGGAATTATTGTGCAAGGGAGAGTTTACTACCCGGAGCTCCTAATGAAATGCGGCATAATGAACTTAATCATATTAATCTTGAGGGTATGATTGAAAGAGCTATATATAAAAAACAGCCGTGGCACTACAATTTTTGAGTACAGTAACCTCACGAGGCTTCCAGAAATTTTTTCGTTCTAGCGATAACTGCGTTGCACTGTCTGAGTGCTGCAAGCACGAGTTTGCAAAAGCTGTTATCCATAGGCGAACGAAAGAATTTCGGAAACGCAAGTGGGTTACAGTTACTCAAAGTTGTAGTGCCCCGGCGTATTATCTCTATATTACTCTCTCATCATACCCTCAAGTTAAAAATCAATAAAACTCATTATGAAGCAGTTCATGCTCCTTGCCTTTGAGAAGTCCCTGGTAAAGTTCGAGTACCATCGGGTTCTCATCGGATTTCTTAATAATCGTTGTATTATCCGCATTGTACAGACCTCTGGCTCTGGCAGCTTTTGTTCTGTCACCGGATCTTGTCGGCTGGCCACCACCCATGATACAGCCACGACGACATGCCATAACTTCGATCAGATGATACTCTGCTTCGCCGTTCTTTACACGATCCATAACGATTCTTGCATTGGCAAGTCCGCTGGCTACGCAGATCTTGATTTCCATTCCTTTGTATGGTACAGAGAATTCCTTGATTCCCTCGTCTCCACGTACACCACACTCGGAGATTTCTCTCATTGTTTCTTTACTGTGGTCCGGAGTCAGACGACGAAGAACTGCCTCTGTAACACCACCGGTAACACCAAAGATAACTCCACCGCCGGAACCGAATCCAAACGGCATATCACATGCTTCTGGCTCAAGTCCTGCAAAGTCAAGGCCAAAGTTGTCGATCATACGAAGAAGCTCTGTGGTTGTGATAACGATATCGGTATCTTTCTCACCATGTGTATAGCTGTTCGGACGAACGGCTTCTGCCTTCTTAGCCGTACATGGCATAATGGAAACCATTACAGTCTTCTTTCCCTGAGCATGTTCCGGATCACGGAAGTATTCCTTAATAACAGCAGAAAGCATTCCCTGTGGGGATCTGCAGGTAGAAATATTCGGAATATAATCCTTATACTGATCTGTAATAAATTTCACCCATGCCGGACAGCAGGATGTCAGGAGCGGGAGTTTCTCACCTTTTTCAATACGGTTAAGGAATTCTGCACTTTCTTCCATAATCGTAAGGTCAGCACTGAATGTGGTATCATAAACTTCATCAAATCCCATGCGATGAAGCGCATTGACGATCTTGCCCATTACACTGCGGCCCTTCTGGAGTCCGTAATGATCGCCCACTGCAACACGTACTGCAGGTGCAATCTGCGCAACTACACGGATATCCGGATCTGCAAGTGCCTTAAAGACTTTGTCTGTATTCGTGTGGATAGATATAGCTCCTGTCGGACAGAATGCACGACACTGTCCACAGTTTACGCACTGTGTCTCTGCAATCTTTTTATTGAATGCAGGCATAACCATTGCTTCTGTTCCACGGAATGCAAATCCAAGTGCGCCAATTCCCTGAATTTCCTCGCAGGCACGTACACAGTTTCCGCAGAGGATACATTTATTCGGATCGCGAACGATAGACGGAGAACTGAAATCCAGCTCATGCTGCTCTCTTGTGTTCTGGAAACGTACGGTTCTTACGCCGAGACGATGTGCCAGTTCCTGAAGGACACACTCACCACTCTTGATACAGGTTGTACAGTCACGGCAGTGTGCTGCAAGGAGCAGTTCCACGATCAGTTTACGATAGTTTCTTAATTTATTTGTGTTAGTATGAATAACCATACCATCGCGCGGTACTTCTGAACAGGAAGCAAAGGTTTTGCCTCTGTCGTCCTCTACTGTACATAAACGGCATGCTCCAAATGTAGAGAGCTCTGAATGATAGCACAGTGTCGGAATATCAATGCCTGCGTTACGGATAACGGTCAGGACGTTTTTTTCATCGGTAAATTCAACTTTTCTACCGTCAATTGTCATTGTACCCATAATTCAGCCTCCTTCCTATGCTTCCACATAAACCGCATCAAAGTTACAGTTATCTTTACAGGAACCGCATTTGATACATACGTCATTGTTGATGTGATACGGAGATTTGATCTTTCCGCTGATTGCACCTGCCGGGCAGTTCTTCGCGCACTTACCGCAGCCAATACAGAATTCCGGATTAATGTGGAATTTACGAAGTGCTGTACAGACT
>JAERMT010001137.1_pt1 | contig 12233 bp, 10 predicted proteins | sample 9267081 | NCBI WGS metagenome assembly JAERMT01 (sample SAMN17071939, study PRJNA684904) | human gut metagenome | isolation source: diarrhea sample from child under the age of five | host: Homo sapiens | place: South Africa: Mafikeng, Mafikeng Provincial Hospital | collected 2019-09
AAAATTTTAAATATAACCAAAATTTTAGCCGATTGTAATTGTAACCTGTTTTCAAGTTTTTTTCAATACATTTCGTTTTTTTTGTTAATTTTTTAACCCTAAAAATTATTTTATAACAATGCAAAATTTTTGGTCAAAAAAAGAAAAGCCCTCTCCTCGCGGAAAAGACTTTTTGCCCTCTTTCATCTCCCTAATGAAAAAATCTATCAGAAACATGCTCCAGCGTCCGGCTGAAAGTTCTCTCCCCGACAGACTGTTCTGCCAGTACCGGGTAAGCAGAGAGCAATTCCCCATTCAGCCGGAATGTCACCTGTCCGATCTCGTCTCCCCGGCTTATGGGAGCCTCGATCGAAGACGGTACTTTTACCTGACAGGTCACATTTTCCCTGTCAGAAAGAAGTAGCCGGGCTTCCTTCTGTTCTTCGGAGACATCCAGGAGACCATGCAGATATATCTTTTTTCTGCCGACAGGGTCTCCCACGAATCCATTTTTGACCTGGATCAGAGGAATGTCGGGTTCTTTCCACCAGCTGCGGTATTTATAGTTCTCTTCGCCGTAGTTAAGAAGCGCTGCGGTATCCTTCCATTTATAAGTTTTGTGGTTCGGCCAGCCGCTTCCCAGAAGTACAACAATGAAAGTCCTGTCGTCTTTTTTCTCCGCACAGACATAACAGTAGCCCGCATCCCCTGTGTAGCCGGTTTTTCCTGACAGGATGCCTTCTCTCATATCCAGGAACGCATTCGCATTGTGGAGAGAAAATGTCCGATTCTTCTCAATATCTGAAAAAGAATAGTCCCTTGTCTCGGTGATCTTGAGGAACATCGGATTCTGTATGGCATAGCGCATGATAAGCGCCAGGTCCCGTGCCGTTGTATGATGGCTGCCTCCACTGTCTCAGGCGTCCAGCCCGTTCGGTGTCACAAAATGTGTGTCCGTACAGCCGATCTCTTTCGCTTTCTGGTTCATCATGGCTGCAAATCCTTCCACAGAACCTCCGATATGTTCCGCGATCGCGACCGCGGCATCGTTGTGGCTCTGCAGCATCAGAGAGTACAAAAGGTCTTCCAGATAATACTGCTCTCCTTTTTGGATACCAAGCCGTACATCTGGCTGCGCGGCAGCATTGGAAGAAACCTGTACATAATCATCGCCTTTACCGTTTTCCAGGGCAAGGATGCAGGTCAGGACTTTCGTGGTGCTTGCATTCGCTCTCGGTGTTTCGCCCTCTTTTTCATACAGGACACGCCCCGAATCCCCATCCATCAGAACTGCCGAAAGCGCATAAAGATTTCCGGGCGCACTGCTTTCCCCGGAAGCAGCACAGACTGTGGAATTTATCAAAAAAACTGCTATGACCAGAATCGTGACCATGATATTATATCTGCGTTTCATATCCCACCTCTTATTCTTTATAGGATATTTTATGCAGACCTGTCCTCATTATATGTCTCTGTTCCTTCCGGTTCCAGTAAGCCGGTCAGCCGTTATAAGTCTTATACCATCTCTCGCCCAGCGGTCTGTCTTCTTTTGAAAGTCTGAATAATTCCTCAAGGTACTGCGGTGCTTCCTTTATCTCCCTGTCATACAGTCCGTGCAGGGCATGGACCGGAACTGCGCTCCCCGGGACCGGGTCTTTCGCCATGAAATATTCCATCATGGAATCAGACAGCTTCTTGCCGGCAAGCCTCGAAAGCACCGTGAGAAATTTCTTACGCCTGCCCTTGTTATCATAAACCAGACAGTTTGTGATCAGCTTCATGCGCCTCAGAGATTTCAGGATATCTCCTGTCGCTATTTTGGGGATCGCACGGTGGATCACTCTGGCATAGGTAATCCTCGGAAATACACCGCATGCCGGGTAATAATGATATGGATTTTTATGAGTTTCCAGCATCAATGTCCGGTCAAATTCTTTCTCAAGAAGGGTATGCGTGATCACTTCCTTCGCTGCCATATCCTCGATATAGGGATGGCAGGCGCTGTCCAGAAGATAGTGGCATCCGAATCCAAGAAGATAGGCAAGAAGCTTCTCATCGTGAGTTTCCCGCACGATCGCCATTCCCCTCTCAAAAAAAGGAGCCGCTTTTTCCTTATGCATGCGGATCCCTGTTGTGGATACCTTTGGTTTCAGCATGTGATAAAACAGGATATCCGGTCCATGAAGACCGATCCGGTACAGATTAACATTTCTCTGAATGACCATCTGCATCTCCTTCGGAAGTTTGTGATAGATTTTTTTGCCAAATAAGTCATGTGCATAGGTCGTAGGCATTTTATTTTCCTCCTAAACATCCAGGCGAAGCTGTACTTCTTCCTCGGCTTCCGCCTTAAAATCTTCCAGACGGACCGGATCTACAGCAGGAAGTTCTTCCAGCCCCTGTACGCCAAAACAGCGCAGGAACTCTTCGGTCGTCCCAAGGAGGATCGGTCGTCCCGGCGCATCCAGTCGTCCAAGCTCTTTTACAAGCTCATATTCTACCAGTTTGTTGATCGCATGGTCACATTTTACCCCGCGGATCTTCTCGATCTCTGCCTTTGTGACCGGCTGTTTGTACGCGATAATAGAAAGTGTCTCCAGCATGACATCTGTCAGTGCCGGTTTCTTGGGATGCAGGGCAAGACGGATCAGACATTCGTAGTATTCTTTTTTGGTGCACATCTGATAGGACTGCTCCAGTTCGATGATCTGGATCCCTCTGTCTTCCTCCTGATAACGGTCCATCATATTGTTGAGAAGTTTTCGCGTTGTCTCCTTGTCCTGCTGGATCGCACTGGCGATCTGCGTCAGCTCCACGGATTCTCCCATGGTAAAAAGCACCGCTTCGATCGCCGCTTCTAATTTCTTTATTTCCATATGATTCCTCAATCTCTGTATTTATTCGTCTGCAAATTCTGTCAAATGTGTCCATTCTACAGGGTCCCTGACAACATCCACCTGAATATCATCGAACAGCTCGTCCTGCTCCACGTGAATATATCCCATCTTCATCAGTTCCAGAATAGAAAGAAAAGTCACGATAAGCTGCACTCTTGACTTCTGCCCGACAAGTAGCTGACGGAAACTGAATTTCCTGTGGTTTCCTGCATATTCCTTCATTTCGAGCATTTTTTCGGAAAGACTGACTTCTTCTTTCTCGATCGTTCCAAATCTGCTTCGGATCGGGTCGATCTTGTCCTCCTGTTTCTTAAGGATCGACTGATAAATGCTGTGCAGTTTCTCAAGGGTAAGTCCCGCAAGAAGTTCCCTCGGGTCGACCGGCTCCCTGTACTTCATTACCTCGTCCGGAACAGTAGCTCCCTTATAAAAAACTCCGACAGCCCCGTCCATCCTGTCTTTCAGTTCATAGGACATATATTTATACATCTTATATTCCAGAAGTTTCTGGACAAGTTCTTCTCGCGGATCCTCTTCCTCACCCTCTTCGTTCACTTCTTTCGGGAGAAGCATTTTACACTTGATGTCGAGAAGTGTCGCCGCCATGACAAGAAATTCGCTCATGACGCCTAAGTCTTCTTTTTCCATGGAGTGAATATATTCCATGTACTGATCTGTGATCTCCACGATCGGAATATCATAGATATCGATCTTGTTTTTTTCGATCAGATGGAGAAGAAGGTCAAGAGGTCCTTCAAAGACGTTAATTTTTACCGGTATTGCCATTTGCTGTTTTCCTTCCTGTTTTGTGAGAGTCTTCCTTATGGGCAGACGGACAGAATTCGATCACCAGAAGCTCCCTCGGATTGTGGAGACGGATCGGTATCGTATGCTCTCCAAGCCCTGCACTGACAAGCATCGTGCTTTTGCCGCTTTGGAATCTGCCGCAGCAATACGGCGGAAAAAGGAGATACTGCGGGCAGGTCTGCCCGTGATTCTCGCCAAAGCGCAGGATTCCCCCATGATAATGTCCGGACAAAACAAGGTCCGCACCCCAGGAAAGATACGTATTTCCATATTTAGGGTTATGTGCCAGAAGAATATGTATCCCCGACATGAACGGTGTCCCGAGAAGTTCTTCCAGCTCTGTGAGACTGAGTTTTGGAGAATTCGGTTTGTGATAATATTCGATTGGAAGTTCCAGTCCGTGAAAGATAAAATCAGTTCCACAAAAATTCGAAGATATGCGCTCATTATGCAGAAAGCACACACCTGCACTAGTGAGCAGCCGTTCATAATTCAAGTACTCCTGCCGTACTTCAGGATTCAGAAGCATCTTATACTCATGGTTCCCAAGCGTATAAAAAACCGGTATCTTCTCACTCAGACGGCTCAGAAGCACTGCTGCCGCCTGAAGCGTCTCAGTCTTTCGGTTGACGATCATATCTCCGGCGACAAGAACTGCCGCCGGATCATGTTTCAGAACAGCGTCATATAATTCCTGATGATTATTGCCATAGATAAGGCCATGAAGATCTGTCAGAAATGCAAATCTTACTTTATGTCCGTTTTTCAGTTTATCTGTGTGAATCTCATATGTTCTGGTTCTGAATGTTTTTTTCATGTAATTCCCCAATATTTTTTATTTACCGAAACCGCAGTTCGGGAAGGTGCAGGATGCACAGTTCAGGCAGAGTCCGCCCTCTCCGTAGGCTGCGATCTCCTCAGCACGGATCGGATCATCTGCCATGACACGCGGAAGGATCAAGTCAAAGACTGTTCTCTTGGCGTACATGACACATCCCGGAAGTCCGAGGATCGGCACTGTCCGCTCTCCGTCCTTATAATAGGCGAGAAGCAGCATGGCTCCCGGAAGCACCGGAGCTCCGTATGTGACGATATCTGCCCCTGTATCCTTGATCGCGCCAGGTGTGCGGTCATCCGGGTCCACGCTCATCCCGCCGCTGCAGATCACAAGGTCTGCGCCTTCTTTGATAAAGTTCAGAATGTCGGCTGTGATCTGTTTTCGGTCATCACCCGGTGTGGTCTGCCCCATGACAGGACAGGCATATTCCTCCAGTTTATCTTTAAGGACCGGTGTAAAAGTATCCTTGATCAGTCCGTTCTTTACTTCGCTTCCGGTGGTCACGATCCCCGCCTTCTTATTTTTGAAAGGAAGAATGGAAAAGATCGGCTCCTCTCCTGCCACTTCCTCGGCGCGGTCCATTTTTTCCTTCTCGATCACAAGCGGGATGATACGGGTTCCTGCGATCTTGTCGCCCTTTCTGATCGGGAAATCGCCGTGTCTGGATGCGATCATCATCTCACCCAGAGAGTTTACCTTAAGAAGTGCATCTCTTCGGATCTTGAGCACACCGTCGCAGTCCGCGATCAGCTCGATCTTGCCTTCCTTGATGTCACTTCCATGCATATGCTCTCCTGCGGAAATCTTGTAAAGGATCTCTGCTGCCTCGTTTTCGTGAAGGATCCCCTCCTTTTTCTCCCACACGAAAAGATGCTCTTTTCCTACAGAAAGAAGTGCAGGTATGTCTTCTTCCCTTACGATATGTCCTTTTTTGAATAAAACTCCCTTTTTCTGATCTTTGATGATCTGTGTGATGTCGTGGCACAGGATATGTCCCACTGCATCTTGTGTTCTGATTTCTTTCATTGTTTTCTTCTCCTAGTTTTTGCTTTGACCATTTGGATATTATTATACCTCTCACAGTGTATCTTTGTCAAAAGATTCCTGCCCGGCGGTTAGCCACAAATAACCAGCTGTTTTGCGAAGGCAGTCGAGATATCCCGCACGTTCAATGTCTTCCGCATAAAGGATCGTAAGGCGTCCAAGTTCTTTATCACCTGCGGTATAGATCACTTCTCCTGCTTTCGCGCCTTTTTTTATCGGTGCTTCGGTCTTTTCGGGAAGACTTATTTCTTTTTTTACATCGGAAATGCTGTGTCCTTCGGTATCCAGATAACGGAAAGTGCCATCGTAGGAAAGCGAGACCGTTTCTTCTTTTCCTTTCTTTACAGAAAGCTCTGGAAGTTCTGCCGGTTTGTTGTCGATATAGCGACAGCACCTGGCAAATCCATAATCCAGAAGAGAGGCGGCATCTTTGAGCCTTGCCTTATAATCCGGTGCTGCCATGACGACAGAGATCAGCATAAGTTCATTCCTCTCTGCCACCGCGCTCAGGCAGAATCCCGCTTTGCTGGTACTTCCCGTTTTGAGTCCGATACAGCCGGAATACGTACGGATCAGTCGATTCGTGTTGGTGAGTCCGAATTCTTTGCTTCCCTGTCTGGTAACGTGAGTGATATTTTCCATCCAGATCGAAGAATACTGAAAGATCTCCGGATAATTCAGGATCAGCTCCCGGCTCATCAGGGCAATATCATATGCTGTCGTATAATGTTCATCCGAATCCGTCAGTCCACAGCAGTCGACAAAATGCGTATTTTCCATCCCAAGCCCTTCTGCCCTGGCATTCATCTCTTTCACAAAAGCTTCCTCACTTCCTGCGATATGTTCTGCCATCGCAACACTGGCATCATTTCCCGATGCAACGACGATACACTTGATCATCGTCTCCACATCCTGCGTCTCGCCTTCTTCCAGAAAAACCTGCGAACCGCCCATGGATTTCGCATGTGCGCTTGTCGTCACAGTATCGGTAAGTTTCAGGCTTCCGTCTTTCAGGTGATCGAAGATCAACAGGAGCGTCATGACTTTTGTGACACTCGCAGGACTCCTTCTGGTGTCTTTGTCTTTCTCATAAAGAATCGTTTTTGTCTCCGGCTCCATCAGGACACCACTTGGTGCCGAGATCTCCACCGCCTCATTTTCTTCTGCATGTACGGGAATGCAGGCAAGTACAATACAGAATAATAAAAAACATGCCGCCGTTTTTCTTATTTTTCCAGGGAATTTCATACAATACCTCAAAATCCTTTTCCTTACTATTGTAAAAACTTTCCTGCGAAATTATACCATTGCATACAAAAAAGGAATGCGGCAGTTCCCCTCTCGAAAAACCGTCGTATTCCCTTTCGTATCATTTTTATAACAGCGGGGCAAAAAGCCTCAGGATGCTCTGGAATCCGCGCACCAGGATGTTTCTGTTACGGCAGAATTCAATATTGATCGGATCACAATAATTCAGGGTTTCTCTGAAATCCTCCAGAATATCCCCGACTACTTTGTTCTTGTAGAACCAGACGCCGTTTTCAAAATGAAGATACAGGCTGCGGTAGTCCAGATTGATCGTTCCGACAACCGCGATCTCATCATCACAGACAAAAGATTTCGCATGAAGGAATCCCGGCTGGTACTCATAGATCCGCACTCCTGCCTCCAGAAGCTGCTCATAATAAGACTGTGTCAGCAGAAAGACCATCTTCTTGTCCGGGACACCCGGTGTCATGATCCGGACATCGACACCGCTCTTGGCAGCCAGACAGAGGGCTGTCATCATCTCATTGTCGATGATCAGATATGGCGTACAGATATAGACATATTTCTTTGCACGGTTGATGATGTTCAGGTAAACGTTCTCACCGAGGACTTCCCCGTCCAGCGGCGTATCACTGTATGGCTGCACGAAACCGTCATCCTCAAATGCCTCCGGATGATATTTGTGCGGCATATGGAGTTCATGCTCCATCGGCTCTGCAGAGTTATTGACCACACTCCACATATGCAGGAACATCACCGTCATATTCCAGACAGCCTCGCCCTTGAGCATGACTGCGGTATCCTTCCAGTGACCGAAGCGTTCTTTCTGGTTGATATATTCGTCCGCGAGGTTGATTCCCCCGGTAAATCCTGTCTTACCGTCGATCACGCAGATCTTGCGGTGGTCGCGGTTATTCTGAACGATATTCAGAAGCGGCCGAAACGGGTTGAAAATGGTACATTTGATGCTCTTTTCCCTGAGAACTTTGTCGTATCTGTTCGGAAGCGTGGTAAGGCAGCCAAATCCGTCATAGATCAGCCGGACATCCACGCCCTCTTTCGCCTTGCGTTCCAGAATATCGAGGATCGTCCGCCACATCACACCGTCATTGATGATAAAATACTCAATATAGATATAATGCTGCGCCTGTTCCAACTCACGTACCAGGACCGGGAACATGTCATCTCCGACCTGGAAATATTCTGCCGTTGTATTCCCATGGACAGGGAAACTGGAATACTGATGGATATATCTGGACTGCACCGCCGCTCCCGCGCTCTGTTCTTCCAGTTCTTGAAACGTCTGCTCATCCTGCTCCATATAAGGAAGGCTTTCTTCCTGAACCTGTGTGTATTTGTCCTGGATCGCCTGCGCGATCCTGGATTTACCAAAAAGCACATACAGGAGAACACCAAATACAGGAACCGTCATGATCAGGATCGTCCATCCCAGTTTGTAGGATGGATTGATCTTTTTGTTTACGATCCAGAGCACGATCAGAACACTGATGATCCCGATCGCATTGGAAATATATTTCGAGTAAGCTGCCAGCCTCCATGCGGTGATCAAAAGCCAGCCCATCTGGATCAAAAGGGCAAGCGCAACATAAAAGATCCTGTTGAACAGAAGTTTTAAAATTCTCTTAAGAAACTGCATAATACGACCCATAAACTCTTCCCCGTTGCCCTTTCCTCTGTCTCGTTAAATAAGTATCAATTTTAAATCTTAAAAATCCCTGACGGACTTGTCGTCAGGGATTTTTTGCGCACAATTAATTATATTTACGTTTTCTTGCGGCTTCAGATTTTTTCTTACGACGAACGCTTGGTTTCTCGTAATGCTCTCTTTTGCGGATTTCCTGCTGGATTCCTGCTTTTGCACAGCTTCTCTTGAATCTGCGAAGAGCGCTATCTAAAGTCTCGTTCTCTTTTACGATTACGTTTGACATAGACTCACACCTAACCTCCCTCCAGTTGTAGATTGTGCTAAAATACAACTGTCTGGGTATTTTTCTTGCACGAGTGTTATTATATAACATAGCTGTAACATTCGTCAACATTTTTTGGCTAAATTTAGAAAAAAATATTTCATCAAAAAACAGTTCTTATTAGTGGAGCTGCTGTTCCAGAATTCCAGCTGCTGCCTTTACTGCTTCGTCTGCCTTTTCCGGATTTTTTCCACCAGCCTGAGCCATGTTTGGACGACCGCCGCCGCCACCGCCTACGATCGCTGCGACACCTTTAATAAGATTTCCAGCGTGCGCTCCTGCTTTCTGAGCTGCATCTGTAGCCATAGCAAGAAGGTTTACTTTACCTCCGTTTACAGCTGCAAGAACAACAACACCTTCTCCGATCTTTTCTTTGAGCTGATCTCCAAGATCACGAAGTCCGTTCATATCAACGCCCTCAACCTTGGCTGCAAGGAGTTTTACGCCTTTAACATCAACGATCTGGTTCATAACATCACCGAGAGATCCCTGAGCCAGTTTGCTCTTGAGAGATTCATTCTCGCTCTGGAGAGATTTTACTTCTGCCTGAAGATGTGTGATCTTCTCAGTAATTTCTGCAGGCTGTGCTTTGAGTGCTTTGGCAACTTCCTGAAGCATAGTCTCCTGTTTTTTATAGTATTCAACAACGCCGTTTCCTGTCAACGCCTCAATACGACGCACCCCTGCTGCAATACCTGCCTCAGATACGATTTTGAAGAGCATGATGGAACTTGTGTTTTTAACATGTGTACCACCACAGAGTTCTTTTGAGAAATCACCCATGGATACAACACGTACTTTCTGATCGTATTTTTCACCGAACAGAGCCATTGCACCGGATTTCTTTGCTTCTTCAATATCCATAACGTCTGTTACTACAGGAATAGCAGCCTGAATCTCTTTGTTTACAAGTGTTTCTGTCTGCGCAATTTCCTCTGGAGTCATTGCCTGGAAGTGAGCAAAGTCAAAACGGAGTCTGTCCGGAGTTACCAGAGAACCTTTCTGTTCCACGTGAGAACCAAGAACAGTCTTGAGTGCTTTCTGAAGAAGATGTGTTGCACTGTGGTTTTTCTCTGTGTCACGGCGGGCCTGCTCGTTAACCTTAAGGGTTACAGTCTCTCCTGTGGAAAGCATTCCGGATTCCATACGTCCGACATGACCGAATTTACCACCACGAAGTTTGATGGTATCTTCTACTACAAATTTACCGTTTGCTGTTTCAATTACACCGCAATCACCTTCCTGTCCACCCATGGTAGCGTAGAATGGTGTCTCTTTTACAAATACAGTACCTTTCTGACCTTCCACCAGAGAAGTTACGATTTCTTTTTCAGTTGTGAGAACTGTAATCTCGGAATCATAAGTAAGATGATCATATCCCTCGAATTTAGTGGTTACGTTAAGATCGATCTCATCATATACAGTGGCGTCAGCTCCCATATAGTTGGTTACTTCACGTGCGGTACGTGCTTTGACTCTCTGTTCTTCCATTGCTTTCTGGAAGCCCTCTTCGTCGATTCCATAGCCTTTTTCTTCAAGGATCTCTTTGGTAAGGTCAAGTGGAAATCCGTAAGTATCATACAGTTTGAATGCATTTTCTCCGGAAAGAGTTTTTTCTCCGGCAGCCTTCATCTCTTCCTCCATGTCGCCGAGGATGCGAAGTCCCTGATCGATAGTTTTGTTGAACTGATTTTCTTCGTTAGTCAGAACTTTAAAGATGAATTCTTTCTTTTCTTCCAGTTCCGGATATCCGGCCTTGGAACCATCGATCACTTCTGCACTGAGTTTTGCGAGGAAGCTTCCCTCGATTCCCAGAAGACGTCCATGACGTGCTGCACGACGGATCAGACGGCGGAGTACGTATCCACGTCCCTCATTGGTCGGCATGATACCATCAGAGATCATAAATGTAGCAGAGCGGATATGGTCTGTGATCAGACGGATGGATACATCATCCTGATAGTTTTTCCCATATTCTTTGCCGGCAATCTCACATACCAGGTTACGAAGTGCACAGATGGTATCTACGTCAAAGATAGAATCAACATCCTGTACAACAACAGCCAGACGTTCAAGGCCCATACCTGTATCAATATTTTTCTGTTTCAGAGTTGTATAATTTCCGTTGCCATCGTTTTCGAACTGAGTGAATACATTGTTCCATACTTCCATATAACGGTCGCAGTCACAACCTACGGTACAGCCAGGTTTGCCACAACCGTATTTTTCCCCACGGTCATAATAGATTTCAGAACATGGGCCACATGGACCTGCACCATGTTCCCAGAAATTATCTTCTTTACCAAAACGGAAAATTCTGTCTGCCGGGATTCCGATTTCTTTATTCCAGATATCAAAAGCCTCATCATCGTCCTGATACACAGATGGATAAAGTCTGTTTGCATCCAGACCGACAACTTCTGTCAGAAATTCCCATGACCAGTGGATTGCTTCTGTTTTGAAGTAATCTCCAAAAGAGAAATTACCAAGCATCTCAAAGAATGTACCATGACGTGCTGTTTTTCCAACGTTTTCGATATCACCGGTACGAATACATTTCTGACATGTGGTGACTCTTGTTCTAGGTGGTTTCTCTGCACCTGTGAAATATGGTTTCAGTGGAGCCATACCTGCATTGATCAGCAGGAGGCTCTTGTCTCCCTGTGGTACCAGGGAAAAGCTTTTCATTACGAGATGTCCTTTACTCTCCATGAAATCAAGGAACATCTGACGAAGTTCGTTTACTCCGTATTTCTTCATGATTCTTTCCTCCTAAAAGAAAGTATATAAATACTTATTATTTGGCATAAACTCTGTTAAATTTCTTTTTGCCTCGCTTGAGGACAACTCCATCACCTGTAAGGGTATCTTTGGAAACTGTGTGTTTGATGTCTGTGATCTTCTCACCATCAATGGAAACACCACCCTGCTCGATTGCACGACGACCCTCAGAGCGTGTCGGAACAAGACCTGCTTTGATCAGCATGGTAATAAGGTCAATGGTTCCTTCTTCTGCGAAGTCTTCATCAGTCAGTTCTGTGGTCGGCATATGTGCAGTGTCAGCTCCGCCAGAGAAAAGTGCTCTTGCGCCTTCCTGTGCTTTCTTGGCTTCTTCTTCACCATGAACCAGGTTGGTCAGTTCATATGCAAGGATTTCTTTGGCTTTGTTTAACTGACTTCCTTCCCATGTTGCCATCTCGTCGATCTGCTCAAGCGGAAGGAATGTAAGAAGACGCATGCATTTGATAACGTCTGCATCATCCACATTTCTCCAGTACTGATAGAAATCAAATGGAGATGTCTTGTTCGGATCAAGCCATACAGCACCAGACTGCGTCTTACCCATCTTCTTGCCTTCTGAGTTCAGAAGAAGTGTGATGGTCATAGCGTATGCATCTTTGCCAAGTTTAC
>JAERMT010001141.1_pt1 | contig 12218 bp, 8 predicted proteins | sample 9267081 | NCBI WGS metagenome assembly JAERMT01 (sample SAMN17071939, study PRJNA684904) | human gut metagenome | isolation source: diarrhea sample from child under the age of five | host: Homo sapiens | place: South Africa: Mafikeng, Mafikeng Provincial Hospital | collected 2019-09
CGCAGCCCCTTTTCCGCATCAGCCGGAACCAAGGTGTAACACACTAGACTTTGCAGGCAAAGTCGTGTGCCAAAGGGGTGCTGCCTCTTGCCTGTCGGCTCGGTCAGGTGCTTCAAAATGTGCTGCATTTTGAGGTCGCCACTGGCGACCTGCACCCCTTTGGAAACCCAAGAGAAACGCCCATCAACTGCGCTGCTCGTCCTCGGCCAGTGCGCTGATCCGCTTGCCCATGGCCTTGACCAGCGGAACGACGAGCGCATTCCCCATGGTGAAATAGCGCAGTCGTTCCGGCATCCCGGCTGTCCAATCATCCGGGATGCCGTTGAGCCGTTCGCATTCGATGGGCGTTAGCGTACGCAGACGTTGGGTCCGTGGGTCTGCGACTACATGGGTGCTGCGGGAAACGGAGCCTTCGCTGGTGAGCATCGTGCGGGCAGGAAGGTCGGAACGATCGGGGAACGCCATGGAACCCTCCGAAAAGAAATAAGTAGAACCGTTCCTGCGGTGGCGGGTCTCCTGCTTTGCGCCCTTGAGATACCGCCAGTGATCGATGTCGGCAGCAGAGAGGAAATATCGCTCTGCAAGTGGGGTGGTCTCCAACACGGAGCGGAGCGGCTTATATGGGAATTGAAGAGGGATACTCTCGACGGAATAGAAGCGGCCGTTGACCATAAGCCCGGAGGCATAGAAGTGGCAGGATTGTGCGGCAGACAGATCCTTCAGATCGAGGTAGCGAAACTCATCGAGCCATCCCTCGCTGTATTTCCGTTCAAAACCATACAAGTGAAAGATGGGGGCAAAGAAGCCGTCCTGCAGGAGCAACAGGTGAGCACCTTTCAGTCCCTCCACACAGATGAGGTCCGCCGCTTTTCGGAACAGGGCGGTGTCGTTTCGGAAGGCAAAGAGAAAGGTGCGCCGCCTGCGCTGTGCTTCGCCATAGTCGGCGGCATTTATCACCCGCCATTCAACGGCATAGCCTGCTTCATAGAAGCATCGCAGGATGATGGAAAAGTCACGCCCTTTTTGCCAGGCCGGAGATTTGATGAGCCGGTCTACGTTTTCCAAAAGGACATAGCGAGGCCTGTGTGTCCGTAGGATAGCGTTGATCTCCCACCAAAGAACGCCCTTCTTCCCTTCTATCCCTCGTGCGCCCTTTTTGGCGATGGAATAATCCTGACAGGGAAAGCCACCGACCAAAAGGTCGTGTGGAGGGATGTTTTCTTTGGCGGTCACGATGTTCTGACAAACGTGTTCTGGGCGATGCCCGAAATGCCGTTCGTAGCACTCGAAAGCAAATTGGGAACGCATGGATGGTTCCCACTGATTCGCCCAGACAGTCTGAAAGTTGGCAGAAGCCTGTTCCAGTCCAAGGCGAAACCCACCGACTCCGGCAAAAAGCTCAACGACACGAATCTTCTCCATGACAGGCACCTCGTAACGTGTTAAGAAGAAACAAGAAGGATTATAAGGTTTTTCGGAAGTTTTTGTGTGAGAGCGTGATTACCAAGCAGTTCTTATCTCTGCAAATTCATTTTTATCTTGCCCGATTCTCTGCCACCGAAGCAGAATATCCTTCATATATTCAGAAAGTTTTTCGGTAGACAGTTTTCTAGATAATCTGACCGCATTCCTGCGGATATCTCCCTTTTCTGATGCACTCTCTATGGTATCATTGGGGCCAATAGTGCTTCGGTCAAGCAACTGTGCAAGGCCAGTTGTAATCAACTCTAGTTCTTGAGTATCAAGAATATTGGCGGCTAATGTGATGAACTGTAACGCATGGACAAGTTGCTGTGAGCCGCTCCAGGCGCCCCACATAATCTGCTGAGCTGCAATTCCGATACCAAGATGAATTTCCTCTTTGGAAAACAAATCTTTTTCCGGGTGGCAGATTGCAGTAGCGAGAGTTTCGTAGACATAATAAGTGCGTTCTTTGCTTGTGGAATGGATGGAGCGTTCGAGCTCTTTCTGAAACGAAAATCCCCATTCCAATATGGAGTAACAAAAATGTTCTAGTCCGCAATGTCGGATATTACGATCATGGCATTCATTCAGGATGCTTTCTATAACTTTTTTGTCATTCTCAGTAGGTGTCCAGCCGTTTTGACTTGATAAAAGGAGCCATAAGGTATGCAGTGCTTCATAAGTTATCGTAATAGAAAAGTTATCAATCTCCGAAGTTTGTGCATGAGCATCAATATCTTTAAGTAGGCTGGAAAGTTGATTGGAAATCGACAGCAAAATGGTAGTGATTTGTGTCGAATCAAAAGCGTCTGTCTGATCAAGAGAAAATCTCGATAGTGACCAGAGAATGCCACGGTATTCCGGAGTATGTGATAAAATGTCTGAAGTTGATACGATTTGGCTGACTAGCGTTTCACGAAGCCAGCGGAACTCTTCTTCTTTTGGCTGTGCCGGCAGATCAAGACAAAGGGTAGGTCGCCAATGTTTCGGAAGGCGAATATTACCGTTGCTCCAGATATAATTGCCTAACTCTATTTTCTGAGAAGTGGTTAAAAGGCTCTGTTGATTGCAATAAATTAGTCGCTCCAGAAGATTCTCTGTATCCTCACTTTTTTCCAGCATAGAAATCCAGTTCGAGATTTCAGGAAATGGAGTCTTTGGGCTATCGTGCTGATGCTCAGTAGAGGTGGGCGGTAAGAGACTAAAAGGTTCCGGAGAATCGAAAGGACTTTTTCCTTGTTTGATTGGAAAAGACAGCAATGTTCGTAACATCTCATCACGCTTTGTAACTGGATAAATAGGAAGGAGGCGCTTCATTAGTGAAGAAATTTTAGGATAGCATTTCTTATTTTCAGAACAGCAAATGTTTTTCAGAAGATTTAGGAGCTTTTCCATTACATCATCAGAGCATTTGCTGCAAAGTCTGGACAGCACCTCAGGAAGTACATTTGCTGCACGTTTGGAAAAGGTACCATCCTTTGGCCAGTCAGCAGCAGGAAAGTCGGCATCAGCTCGTTCTAAAGCACTAATATAAAGCTGACAGAACAAATCGGCATCCTCTTGAGTCCAAGTGCTGAGAAGACTGCGCGTGAGTGTCTTTTCTACAGTCTTTTCGGCGTCGGCGCGGACGAGTGTCAAAATTGCTGTATCAGGATAATATCGCGCTAGACGTTCAGCCGCTCCACCAGCGGCTTTGTTATCGGAGTACGTATGTCCAATTCGGAACGGAATACCAGTTTCATCACGAAAGCGCAAGAAAGTAAGTGCATTGATTACGTTCTTGTCATCGCCGAAAATAGTAGTTGAAGAAGTAACACCGAAATCGAAATCCGCATTTTTTTGGTGGGTTTGGAAGGAGGTCCATTCTGCCTCTAAGCGAGGTATAAAATTCATGTTCTCATCCTCCCACGAAACCTCATACTGTCTGTGAAGCATCTGACGCTGCCGGTTTACGAATTTTTGGACTTCCTGATTTTCTGGCATCGGTTCACCGAAAGAGTTGGCAAAATGCTCGGCTTGTGTAATGTAATCCAATAACTCCATTATGGCACTTTCCAATGACAAAAGAAATCGGTCGGGTATCGATTGATGCGCTAACCGCTTCCGCAGATTTTTAATGGCACTTTGCAGAAGTACTGTAGCCATGTTGGTATCCGAATACTCGGCCAGAAGACCAGCTTTACGTAGTGCCCACAGAGTCATATTGGGAGAAACGGCCCATTCGTCTAAGTCCTTTTTGAGCTGATTGAACTCATATTGTGAGGCGTGGTAAAGACAGCATTCCCATTTGAACTCGTTTCGTTGCTCTTGTGTGAAGTATGGCTCACAGGCAATCAATTCATTGCGTTGCTTTTCCCATTTTTCTGCGTTGCCATCAATTCGGAAAGTCCGAAGGAGAGAAAGCAAGACGGAAATCTTTTTCTCACTATGCTCATCCGGATGTCGTTCTAGGATTTTTTGGTAGCATTTTATCGTGAAATCAAAAAGGGGAAGAAGCGTCTTTGAGTATAACCAGTCGTATTCATACAGATACTCCAGCTCATGTTTGAAATCGATAGACTCCTTCTTACAATAATGCCATAAATGCTGCTCCGCAGGGGAAAGAATGAAACTTCGCAGTTGGGTACGTCTATCTTCCGAAAGGAAAAGTACGTTCGGCAGAGTTTTGTGATTTTTTTGGAGGACAGGGAGAACTTCTTTTATAGGTAGATAACGTTGCGGTCGAGGAATCGGAACATCACTATCCATCAGAAAAGTTGGTTTTTCGGCATAAATCTCAATGGGGTGCGGTTTCCAGTTGCGCCAGCCATCCTGAGAGGCAAGATACTGCTTCCAGAGATATTCGAGAGCTTTTTGGTAAATTTCATATGGCGTTTTAGCAGCAGGGAAGCACTCTTGCAACTCCACGATGATAATGTTTCGTTTATAGAATCGTTTCCGATCCACATCCGAAATGTGCTGATGCGTCAAAAGATACATCTGCGGTGCATTATCCTCGCCTAAATTATCTCGGATCCAGCCGACCCATTTGTTGAAATTAGGGTCATCTCCAGAAAAGCCAATGAGGCAAAGTGTGTTTTCCAGTAAAGACTGTTGTACAGTGTTCACAAAGGGAGCAAACTTTACCGGATAAGTCCGATAGTCTTCCGACGTGATGATGAACGGATGCTGCGAAGGAAAAGAACCATGGAGCTTGACGATTCGTGTGGCACCGGAAGTGCCGACCAAATCGCTCTTGTTGGTGATAACCGTAAACACCTTTTCCGGAAGCGCTTCAGCAGCTCGCTCCAAAAGGGTATCGTAATTTGTTGTAAAAACGTCACTCCACGGCAACCGTAGCAGGTCGCTATGGAGTTGCGATGGAAGGTAGTCGGCGTCCCGGATATTGTCCAAAAGCAACTGGTCTAGTTCGTGGCGTCCATAGGCAATTTCTACGTTTTCTGCGAGAGTAAGTGAGTCAAGCTGCTGGCCATCAAGGCCGAGTTTTTCCCTAAATTTTGTTGCAAGGTCATTCCACAACGGCATAGCTGGCACATCCGATGTTACCTTATCAGCATTGAGACTGAAGCCAGCTCCAACAAAAAGAGCAGCATGGTTTTCCTGCAAATGCTGGCTGATGATGTTTAGATACTGTTTTGCATTTTCGACCATAAAATAACATCTCCCCGTTTGAATTTCTGTAACTATTGTACCATAAGAGAAAGAAGTTGAAAATACACAGAAAACACCATTGTAAACAGAAATCCGGGATTTTCAAACCGTTTCGGTCTAAAAATCCCGGATTTTGTATCAATATTATAGCGAGACTACTTTACATGTCTCTTGCGGTCCATTTATAATATATTCAATAACTGTTTGCCCATCTCAGTGATGAGAGGGACGACCAGAGCGTTGCCCATGATGAAGTAACGCTGACGCTTCGGCATCCCAGTGTCAGTCCAGCCCGTCGGGAAACCGTTCATGCGTTCGCACTCCTCCGGCAGCAGGATACGCAACTTCCCTGTTTTAGGGTCGGTGATCGCATGGGAGCTGCGGTTCTTGGTGCCCTCACTGGTGAGCATCGTACGACCGGGACGGTCGAGAGGGTCTGGGAACGCAATGGGACCTTCGGAAAAGGTGTAGGAGTAGCCGGTCTTGGAAGTGCGCTCGATGGTCTTGGCACCCTTCATGTACTTCCACTTTTCCAGATCCTCGTCCTCGATGAAGAAGCTCTTGTCGATATCGCCGTTGACAACGATCTCGCCAAGCAGCATCGGCTCCTTGCCGTTCGGGACGGCTTCCAGAGAGAAGATCTTACCGTTGCACAGCACACCGCTGTTGTAGAAAGCGGCTCTGAAACGGTTCGTTACATCAACGGTGTCGGTATATTCATTGAGATCGACGGTGGTCACTTTCTTAGGGTCTGCGACCTCAGAATGCACCGGGAATGCATGGGCAAAGAAGCCCTCCTGCATCAGCCAGACACGACCGTCCTTTGTGTCCGCAGAGAAACACGAGGTCATACGCTCATACTGCTTGGTGGTGTTCTTGAATGCAAAGATGAAGGTACGCCGTCTGCGCTGGACGCAGCCATAGTCTGCGGCATTGATCACACGCCATTCGATGCCATAGCCTTCTTCCTGCAAGCACTTCAGGATGATGCCAAAATCACGGCCCCGCTGAGATGCGGGTGATTTCAGCAGGCGGTCCACATTCTCCAGCAGAACGTAGTTGGGATGGTTCTTCTGAATGATCTGATAGATGGACCACCAGAGGACGCCTTTCTTGCCCTCGATGCCCTTAGCACCGGTGCTGGCAACAGAGTAGTCCTGACAGGGAAAGCCACCCACCAGAAGGTCGTGCGGCGGCACTTGATCGATCACGGTGGCGATATCTGCATTCACACAGTGGGAATCCTCGCCAAAATTTTTGTCGTAGCACTTATAAGCCCATTGACCAGCTTGGCCGGGTTCCCATTGGTTTGCCCAAATCGTCTTAAATCTTTCAGAACAACGCTCTAATCCAACGCGGAAACCGCCGACGCCGGCAAATAGCTCCACAACACGAATATCGCTATTTGCTGACACTTTCATAACACCCCATTCTGTGATATACTTAAATCTAAGTATACACTTTTTTGAGAAAAAGATCAACCACTTTTCGTGATTTTGACCGTTTTCTCACCATTATTATAGCAAAAACCTACCGAGGGATCAACCCCTAAAATTGGAGGGTAAGTCATGGAGCAGCGGAAGTACAAAACGAAGGCGGAAGTCCTCGCCCGTGGACAGGAAGCAGTCGGCAAAACGCTGGGCGAGATCGACAAGACTGGGCGTATCGCAACAGGCAAGGGTGCCATCGGTACCGTTGTGGAGGAAAGCTGGTTTGGATATAAGCCCAACAGCAACCCGGCTCCCGATTTTGAGGAAGCGGGCGTTGAATTGAAGGTGACGCCCTATCGGCAGACCCCTCGTGGCATTCAGGCCAAGGAGCGGTTGGTCTGCGATATGCTGAATTATGATGAGGAATACTACAAGACCTTTGAGACCAGTGCATTCTGGGTGAAGTGTGCTTGTATGCTGCTGATGTCCTATGAGCACCGGGACGGGGTGCCCAAGGTCAACTTTACGATCGACAAGGCGGTGCTGTTCCAGTTCCCGGACGAGGACCTGGAGGTCATCCGCAATGATTGGAAGATCCTGATGGATAAGATCAAGGCGGGACAGGCGCACCTGATCAGTGAGGGTGACACCATGTATCTGGCAGCGTGTCCGAAAGGCCGCAACTCGCAGGATACCCGGTCGCAGCCATTCAGCCCTATCCCAGCCATGAAGCGGGCGTACTCGCTGAAGTCCAGCTACATGACGCAGATCCTACGGCGGTACATCTTCGGGGACGAACCCTGCGAGAAGATCATCAAAGACCCGGCAGCGTTAAGAACGACCAGCTTCGAGGACTGGTTCAGCGCAAAAGTCAGGCCTTATGTGGGAATGAGCAGGACGGAACTTAAGGCGCGGCTGGGCGTAGAAACGAATGCCAAGAACCTCAACGAGCTTTTAGTGGCAGCGATGCTTGGCGTGAAAGGGCATCTGTCGAACACAGAGGAATTCCAAAAGGCAGGTATCCAACCGAAAGCCATCACTGTGGAGGTAGATGGAAGTATCGAACAGAATGTGTCCTTCCCGAAGATGGATTTCTGTGCGATGATGAACGAAACGTGGGAAGAGTCTGCACTCTATGACCTTCTTGCACCGACCAAATTCCTGTTCATCATCTTCCAAAAGTCGAAGGACGGCGAGTGCTACTTCCAGAGGGTGAAATTCTGGAATATCCCGGCAGAGGATCTGGAAGAGGTACATCGCGTGTGGCAGCGCACGGTCGATACCCTGCGGGAGGGCGTTCACATCTGGAAAGATGCCAGCGGGCGGAATCGCAATAACTTGCCCAAGGCGTCGGAAAACCGTGTGGCTCACGTCCGCCCCCATGGGCGGGATAGTACGGATACCGCGCCCCTGCCTACGGGTGGTTCTATGACGAAGCAGTGCTTCTGGCTGAACAACTCGTATGTTGCGGAGCAGATAAAGGAAGTATAAAATGGCAGGATATGTATTTGCTATCGGCGGGGATACCGAGATAATAAAGATCTGTGCAGAACGAGGGGTTTATGCGACCCGGTTGAACAGTTTGGCTTCAAGACCGTTTGAGGCAACGCTGGCGGATTATGTGTCCATGAAACCTGGCGACAATGTTTACTTTTTTAGTGAGCGTAAAATCTATGGTATCGGAGAATTGGTTGCAGTCGGCCCAGATTGCAAGTATTCAAATTTTCCGGGTTCATCAACTTGTGCAGCGGTCGATTACGCAGATGTGAGGGATGACCTGTTGGTCGATTCTGGTGAGGATAGTGTCTGGTACCGATGGTTGTGCACTTTTAAGGCATCGCCGTACTTTTTTGAGGAAGGGATCGACACCGATGAGGTGCTGGTCTACAAACCGAACACGTTCAAGATGCTTCGTGCCTTTTGGAATGTCTCATTTATAAAATTGGGCGATGAAGAAAACGAGTCCCTGAAAGAGATATTATTGCTTCGGCATCAGCAAGAAATGCGAACAGGTCAGTATGTTTGGGAAAGAAATGATGAGATGCATGACCTGATAGGTGCACATGAGTTAGACCGATATTTGATCAAACCGGAGAGTTTGCTTTGCAACTGTGTAAGAGCAGATAGGGTGAAACATGAAATGGCCCTAGAGGTATCGGTCGTTTATGACTTATGTAATGATGGAATCCCGAATCTTGGCAGATGGGATTATGTGTCCCATCAAGTGGTAGCATCCCCGTTCAAGCCTATCAATTATATGGATAAGATCGATGTGTTTGCTGCGAGATATTTAGAGGGGACAAGGATCCCGTGCCAATATTTGACCATTGAACTGAAGAAAGATAAGGCAGAAAAGTCGACGATAGACCAAGTCTTGAAATACGTTGATTGGGTGTGTGCAGAGTATGCGTATGGTGACTATGAAATGATAGAAGCCTGTATCATCGCAGCAGATTATGAGGATGATCTGAACGAGTACTATCGAGAAGTTGTACGACGGTACTATACGCTTGGAAGTCACCCGGTCCGCAATAAACAATGGAATCGGCTGAAGCTTTTGCGGTACAGCTGCATCGACAATAGGATCGTTTATGAGGATGTGACACCTCAGATTCGGTGATAAAACCAAATGAAACATCCAAAATCATATGATACGACCCCGGAAACATCCAAACGGATGTCTCGTGTCCACCTGAAGCAAGGCAAGGCGGAAGTTCTTTTGGCAAAGCGTCTGTGGCATCTGGGGTTTCGATATAGGCTGAACGATAAGCGGCTCCCCGGCTCTCCCGATATCGCTATCCTAAAATATAATATCGCCATCTTTGTGGACGGTGAGTTTTGGCACGGGAAGAATTGGGAAGAACGCAAATCAAAGCTAAAGCGCAATAGGGAGTACTGGATAGCCAAAATCGAGGAAAATATCGCACGAGATATTCGGGACGATAAGAATCTGCGAGCGCAGGACTGGTATGTTATCCACTTCTGGGAGAAAGAAGTGTTGAAAGATACGGATGGGTGCATTGATGTTGTACGGGACTTGGTAGAGCAGCGAATAGAAGAAAGAGTAGATGAAAAGTAATAGATATATGCTGAGTGCCACACAATAATTAAATGAAAGGAACATAAGATGAGTTTTGATACAGAAAGTAGACCGATAAGCGAAATCTTTTCTCGTGTCGCAAAATATTCTGTCCCACGCTATCAGCGAGACTACGTATGGGATAAGGTGAATTGGTCTGAATTGTTGAATGATATAGTATTTACTATGAAGTATAGTGATACAAACTGGTCGCACTTTTTGGGTGCGATAGTCCTTATCAATCAGACCGAACAAAACAAATTGAAACAGGGATATGTGTTCAATGGAATAAATGAATACGATATTATAGATGGACAGCAACGATTAACAACAATCTATATACTTTTACTATGTTTATATCATAGACTTTTGAATATCAACACGGAAAGCTCAAAGAACCGTGCAAAATATATTCAGGAAACATATTTAACAGCACCTACTGTTAATGCGACAAGAGAACTTAAAATTTGCAATGAAGCATACGATGTTGATATAAAGCGACTCTATCAAAGTATTCTCGATAACGAATCCGTCTCTGAAGAAAATGTTTTTTATAAAGCGTTTTCGTATTTCGATAACGAGTTGAGTTCTTATTCGTTTGAGAGATTGGTGATGTTTCAAGAAAAACTTTTAAGTATCAATGTCGTAGAAATTATATCAACACAAGAAGAAGAAATATATAATATTTTTGAGGTTCTTAATGCAAGAGGAAAAAACTTAAGCAAATGGAACTTCTAAAAAACCATGTGATGAAATATATCCAGCCAAGGACAACAGATGTGGTTGACAAAGCAAAAGAAAAATGGAATAAAATATTAAACAATTGCAAGGATTTGCCAGATGAAGATTCCATGTTAGGACATTTCTGTAAGTGCTATATCAAAAAACGAGCAGAAAATTCTGATATGGTCTATAAACTTATTAAAGAAGAAGTCCCACTTGAAAATTTGTCAAGATTTTTAGATGACTTGGTGGAATACTCAAGTGCGTATGCGATTATTGCGTCAAAAAATGATGACACTGATATCGAATATTTTGATATAAAGAGGAATTATCAAGTCCGCTCTCTTCTGGCGGCAATTGAAGTGCTCTATAAAAGAGAAATGATTACGGAAGATGACTGCAAAACCTGTTTTCACAATCTGAGGAATTTCTTCTTTTTGTTCCATTCTTGCTCTTATACAAGTAATAAAACGGACAAGGCTATCGCTAATGCTGCGTTTGATGTTTATCATACAAAATCTGAAATGGATTTCAAATATGTTATATCAGATGTGTTTAGGGAGTTATCGAAATTTATATCAAGTTCAACAGTAGATGAATTGATGTTTACAACATCTTCGATGCATTATTCGTTGAAAAATAGTGCATATAAAAGTAATCATCGAATTGTGAAATATATATTGTATTGTTTGTATATGCCCGACCAAAGAGATACAGTTCTGGATCAGAGCAGGTTGACGATTGAGCATTTATTAAATGATGATGGATCTGTCAGAAATTCGTCTATTTACAATTTGACACTAACAAGCGGAGAGATAAATTCAAATGAGCTGAAAAATCGGGGACTCGTAGAAAAAATTGGTATTTTAAAAAGTCAATCGAGTGTAATAGCGAATCAAAAGCTAGACGAATATTTAGATGCACAAGGTGAATATCTCGAGGATAAACGAAAGAACGACCTTAAGGAACAAGCGATAAGTAATGTTTTCAAATATGAAGGCTCACCGTTTGGATATACAAAAGAAATGGTAGATGGCTATTTGAAGATGAAGCGAGCATTGCAAAGCGATGAGGAACTGTTGGCTGTTTTACTGGAAAGAGGTATGAATATTCAGGCATATTTGTCTAACAATCCAGCAATGCAAGATGCGTATAATAGATTCTTGACACTCTGCGGGACTACGAGCTGAGCGAGCATCATTGCATCATTTATATGGTAAATGATTAGTTACGCCGACTTTTACGCTGACATTTCAGAATTTACGCTGAAAATACGCTGACTTGGTGTGGTTTGCGCTGAATTTGCGCTGAAAAACGCGTAATCGCGCAAACAAAGCGCGAATAAAAATTGCACGAGCGTGCATTCTTCATGCGTAGAAAGTGCGATACGCAAATGGAATATTGAAAAAACAAACTGTAACGCGATGAAAATTTAAATAAATAAAATCGCACGCTGAAATGCACGCGTGCAATGTTGCCTGAATAAAAGTCAGCGATAAAAACGCGCGCCGCGCGATTAGCATTTTTGCCGCGCGTTTTCTAAGGTTCAATCTTCCAGTCTACCGCGCTCACATCCCAGCGATAGGTAGTGCTCCATCTCCCCTCTCAGCACCATCTGTGCATACTCCAAGGGCTTGTTATAGAGCAGCCAGTCCAGCTCTGCCCGCTGTGCCGGGGTGTTGCAGTAATCGTCCTTCACGGCGGTGCAGTCGATGGCAACGGTGGAGCCATCCTCGAACCGGGCTTCCACTTGGTTGGTGTCCATGTTATAGCGGCAGGAAAACAGTTTCGTCATAGTCGTATCCTCCAAGACTTGATTTTTGGTGTGCGGTCACTCGAACCAATGCCGTCAAGTCGTTGTCGGATGAAGT
>JAERMT010000992.1_pt2 | contig 12201 bp, 9 predicted proteins | sample 9267081 | NCBI WGS metagenome assembly JAERMT01 (sample SAMN17071939, study PRJNA684904) | human gut metagenome | isolation source: diarrhea sample from child under the age of five | host: Homo sapiens | place: South Africa: Mafikeng, Mafikeng Provincial Hospital | collected 2019-09
AATGTACTAACAACAGAGGAATATGGAACTTATGATTTTTATGTCGTAACAGCCTTATTGCTTGTTCCTCTTTTGTCTGTTGATATTGTTGATTCAATTCTTAGATTTTCATTAGATAAATCCAATAGTGCTAAAGAGGTGTTTTCTATTGGACTTAGGATAGAATTGCTAGCAATTTTCTTTTGTGCAATTCTCATTATAGTAAATTATAATTTCGGTATAATTGAAATATTAAATGAATATCCTGTGATATTTGTTTTTTATTATGCGTCAATCATTTTTTCAGATATGATGATGCAATTTACAAGAGGTATAGATAAGGTAAAGGAAACTGCTGTTGCAGGTATTATTAATTCTGTAACTAATATATCTCTGAATATCTATTTACTGCTTTTTATGCATTTAGGACTATATGGTTTCTTTTATGCATCAATAATTTCTATGGTTACATCTGCAATGTATTTGTTTGTGAGTATTAAGGCTTGGAAATATATCAGTCTAACCTATATTAATAAGCAGTTGCGATGTGCTATGGTAAATTATAGTGCTCCTTTGATTTTTTCCAATTTGAGTGGTTGGGTCAACAATCTATCATCACGTTATATAATAATATGGTTTTGTGGTACAGCTGTTAATGGAGTTTTTTCTGCTGCAACAAAAATTCCTGCAATTTTATTGGTCTTTCAGACTATATTTTCTCAGGCTTGGACGCTTTCTGCAGTAAAAACAATAGATAATCAAAATAAGGAATTCTTTAAGTCTGTATATGGTAATTATAGTTTTGGCTTAGTTCTTGTTTGTTCTCTTATTATTGTTTTTAACAAATGTATTTCCTCGATTATATTTGGTCCTGATTTTTATGAAGCATGGCAGTATGCCCCATTTCTCTTAATTTCAGTAGTCTTTAGTTCTCTGACAGGCTTTTTTGTTGGAGTATATTCTGCATTAAAGCGTTCAAAAGAGCTTGCAAAGACTATGACTGCTGGTGCTGTGATTAACGTGATATTGTGCATTCTTTTGACGAAAGGTTTGGGCGCAGTTGGTGCTGCCATAGCATCTTTACTAGCATATATTTCTATTTGGTTATTTCAACTTTTTAAGTTATCTTCATCTATAGATTTTAGATGTTTCTTACCAAAAGATACTCTTTCTTATGCAATACTATTAGTACAAGCTGTAGTAATGTACTTTATTAGTAACGATTTGATTTTGTATTCACTAGAATTATTATGCTTTATACTATTAATGCTAGTAAATAGAGAGCAAGTTAAAAAATACTATTTAAAATTTAGTTCAACAAAAATATGAAAACAATTTGTTATATTGTGCCTTATTTTGGGAAATTACCAAAGAATTTTCCTTTGTGGCTTGTAGGTTGTGAGGCAAATCCTACTATTGATTGGATAATTTATACTGATGATAAAACAAGTTATAGTTATCCTGAGAATGTAAAATGTAAGTATATTACTTTTCAAGAATTAAAGGAGAGAATTCAAGGTTTTTACGATTTTTCTTTGGATCTTTCCCGTGCTTGGCGTTTGTCTCTTATGAAATCAGCTTATGGCGAGCTATTTTATGAAGACATTAAGTCTTATGATTTTTGGGGATATTGTGACATTGATTTAATGTGGGGAAATATTAGAAAGTTCTACACTGATGATGTTCTAAACAAATATGATAGAATTGGATTTCAAGGTCATTCGACTTTGATGAGAAACAGCAAAGAAAATAATGAAATATACAAAACAATTGTAGAAGGCAACTTGTCGTATAAGGATATATTTTCTGGGAAAAGTGATTTTAGCTTTGATGAAACTGGCATGGATCTAATTTATAAAAGTTTGAAAACACCCTATTATAAAGAAGTAAACTTCGCCAATTTGCTAAAGTACAATTCTGGTTTTTTCTTGGGGGCTATGCCTGAAAATGATGCAGAAAACAATCGCTATCAAATTTTCACATGGAATAAAGGTACTCTTTTGAGAAATTTTATAAACCATGAAGGCAAAGTTGAGACACAGGAATTTTGTTATATTCATTTTTGGTGCAGACCAATGAAATATAACGTGAATACACCTACAAAAGATACTTTAATGTATATATATCCTGATGTTATGACAGATAAGCCAATTGGCATTTCTGTCAAAAGTTTAAAGCATTATGGTAAAAGATATAGAATTTGCTTTCTTATTAACAGTCTTTGGGTTAATCGTCATAAATTAACCATGAAGCGAATTTTGTTTAATCTTAAAAACATGAATAAGAAAGCGTATGAATAATTCTATAAATAGGCTTGTTAGGTTTGATATTGCTAAAGCAATTTGTATTGTATTAGTAGCTTTGGGGCATTTTAATCCAGATTATTCACCAATATGGTATAAGAACTTTGTCGAAGGCTTCTGTTCTTTTCATATGCCTGTATTTATGTTTGCTAGCGGATATCTTTATTTGGCCTTTGGAAAACAAATATCATACAAACAGTTTGTTCTAAAGAAATGCCATCGCTTGATGCTTCCATATATAGTAGTTTCAATTATTATTATTTCAATTAAACTTATTTCTCAGAATGACTTATATGTTCAACATCCAGTAAGTTATGATGCATATTTGAAAATAATATATAAACCCGAAGCTGCCTATTTTTTATGGTTTGCTTGGGCATTGTTTGATATATTCATATTTATCCAATTTTTCAACACAAAGAAAAAGAGATTAATTTTATTTCTCATTTCGGTAGTTTTACATTATATAGATTGGACACTTCCTGAAATCTTTTGCTTAAAAGAAATGCAGAATCAATTAATTTGGTTCGTTTTGGGATTATTATGTGTTGATTATGAAGATCAAATAAAACAAATGAGTAACATAAAATTCATTAAAGTGATTGCTGATATAACATTTGTAATATTGTACATCTGTATATTATGTTTTGGACCTGAAAAAATGTTGATAGCTAAATGCTTACTTTCTTGGCTGGGAATATATGTAATTATGCAAATTTCTATATTTCTAGAGAACAAACAAAAAAATATGTTTGTTAATTGGATGGTATTGCTAGGTGTATCAAGCTATATTATATATTTATTTCACACTACCTTTGAGGGATTTGTCAAGTCTATTATTGCCAGATATTGCACCTTGTCAGAGTTTAATAATGAGTTGTTTCTCGTCCAAGCTTTTGCAGTTACATTTATTGGCGTTTATATCCCATTCTTGCTTTATAATTATTTCCTGAAGAGGTATAAGATTTCAAGGTATTTATTCGGAATGTAAAAAATGAGCAAACAACAAATAGGATTAAGTGAATGTGATATTACTTTCGATTATAAGAATATTACATTCTTAATGAGTTTTAGCAACGATAGGTATATTTATCCTACATGAAGGAACAAAGCATAATTTAACTACTATTGTTTCTATGATGGGATTTGCAGTTCCTATGTTCTTTTATATGAGTGCTATTATATATGGGACAAGGGAATTGAATTATTTTGATGCTGCTTTTTTAAAAAAACGAATGCAAAGTTTATCTAACATATATTTCCCATATGTGATAAGTGTATCTTTGCTTTTGATTTTTGCATTACATTATCCTGTACTGCAAGTGTTTAAACAAACAGATAAAGATTTGTTTTTCCTTAACGGGCTATTTCCTACTATAATTCCTCTGTGTGGTCATCTATGGTTTTTGACCTACTTATTATTTTTTTATGGGTTACTTATTATTGTTAGTAAGTTGATTCTGCTAAATAATAAATGTAGGTATGTTATAGCTTGTTTACTGATAGTTCTTCTTATTGGTAATGTTTGCCTTTTACATAAAGCTAAAATTTATTATGTATTGGGGTATTTGCTATTATTCTTGTATTCAAAAAATATATTGTATACGATTAGTCGCAATAATCTTGTAAGAAATCTATGCTTGTTAGCAGGAATCGCTTTATTGATTATGCCTTTGTTTTTTCCAATAAGTCAAAATGGAAATTTTATAGGGTGTATGTCTGCAGTATTATTGCTTTTTGGTACATACAGAAAATATTGCCCCCCATTGTTTGTGAAATTTTCAAAGATTAGCATGGCATTTTATTTATGCCATCACATCTTGGTTTATGAGCTTGATTCTGTATTGTTGTCTTTTGTTCTGACAATATTTTTAAGTGTAATATTCACTTACTTCTTGAATCTGAATAGAATAGTTAAATGGTTATTAAGTAAATAAAAATGAAGATTTTAATTATTAATCCGATATTATATACGGCAGATAATAATATCATTCCTAAGGTTAAGTCTATCAAAGACACTATGATATATAATATGTGCCTTGGATTCAAGTCATTGGGACACGATGTTACATTGGCTGCTGCGGCTGATTATAAGCCGGTAGAGTTTGAAGAGTATGAGTTTGAGGTGAAATGGTTAAAGACGGAATGTCATAAACTCTGCCCTCCATCTGTTTTGCCTTACTCGAAGGAACTGAACACATTTTTGAAGGAAAATAGTGCCAGTTTTGATATGGTTGTCACAAGTGAGATATTCTCTTTGTGGTCGTTTGCTGCTACACGAATTTGCCCAGAAAAAACTGTAATCTGGCATGAGTTGGCTTTGCATCCTAATAAGTTTCATCAGTTGCCTTCTAAAGTTTGGTATCATTTTGTTGCAAAGCACTTGATGAATAAAGTATTAGTTGTTCCTCGTTCTGAGGATGCTAAGATCTTTGTCAAGCAATATATGCGACATGTTACAGATGTTTGCGTAGAACATGGTATTGACTTATCTCAGTTTACTTGTGGAGTAGAAAAGAAAAAACAATTTATTGTAGTTTCTCAACTAATAGCAAGGAAGAATATTGATGGTATTATCAGAATATTCAAGAAGTTTGTGGATAAATATGATAATGCTTATCAACTTTTGATAGTTGGCAGAGGTGAATTGGAGAAGGAATTGAAGCAACTGACACACCAGCTCAACATAGCTAAAAGTGTTAAGTTCTTGGGATTTAAAACCCATGAAGAGATGAACCAATATCTTCCTTGTTCACAGGCTTTGCTTATCAATACTCGTCAAGACAATAACATGGTGTCTATTCCTGAATCTGTAGTATGTGGCACACCAGTCATAACGAATTCTATTCCAACGAATAGTGGTATGATAACAAAGAATCTCTTGGGTATAGTAAAAGACAATTGGAATGAGGATACATTGGCCGAATTCGTACACTCCAGTTCGACTTATTGGCAGAATTGTATTCAATACAGGGAGAATCTATCTAGTAAACATCAGGCAACTCTGCTAATCGAACAATTCATGAGATTTAGCGGAGGTCAAAAATAGTACAGAAATTGATTCTCTTTATTAAAAAACAGAAGATAGGCATCAACTACTTAATCGTTGATAAATGTTATTCAATATAGAGATAAATTGACTAGTAAACAATCTTCGAAAATGTTAGTGGATATTTTCGAAGAGAGAAACAAAAATAGATAAATGAGTAATAATATAGTTACCCCCACATCTGCGAATATCAGAGAAAATTACTCTTCTCTGGATGGGTTGCGTGCTTACGCTGCCGTAGGTATCGTGCTAATGCACGTTCAGGCTAATCTTATGATTAAGCCAAGTGATAACTTCTTGACAAGTGATATAATTCCGTGGTTTACGAATTTCACATTGCTGTTCATGATTATTAGTGCATTCAGTATGTGCTGTGGATATTATGAACGTGTAAAGTCGGGAGCCATAACTCCTGCGAAGTTCTATGCTAAGCGCTATCATCGTGCATGGCCTTTCTTTGCCATGATGGTGATGATTAGTTTTGCGATGGATCCATCTTGGAGTACGTTCTGCCAAAGTTTCGCAGATTTGACAATGTGCTTCAATCTCTTGCCTAATCCGAATATTGAGGTGATAGGTGTAGGATGGTTCCTGGGTACGGTATTTACGTTCTATATGCTTTTCCCATTTTTTACCTTCCTGCTGGATAATAAGAAGCGAGGATGGATGGTATTGCTGCTGTCGTTGGTGTTTTGCTATATAACTATTGTATATTTCGGTACTCCAGACTTTGTGGTGAAACCAACAGATAAGATTAACATCATCTATAGTGCTCCTTTCTTTATCTCTGGTGGTATGATTTACCTCTATCGTCAGGGTGTTAAGAACTGGGTGGAGAAACATCGGATGATAGCTATGGCATTATGTCTTGTGCTTACAGTATTAAGATTTGTTGTTGAAATTAAGGGCTTGTTTATCTTGCCTGACCTTATTGTTTTCGTAGCTTGGCTGATTTATGCCATAGGTTCAAAGGAGATTGTGTTGAACAATAGGGTGGCTAAGTATCTGAGTGGTATTAGTATTGAAATCTATCTCTGTCACATGATGTTTTTTAGGGTAGTAAGTATGTTACATCTGGATAAGTTTATTCATAACAATGACATGCTGTATGTTGTTACTTGCATAGCAACAATGATTGGTGCGATATGTTTTTCGCATGTTATCAAATATTATGTATTTCCCTTTGTGGTAAGCAAAATTAGTTCTTGTAAGAAATGAAGATTTTATTAGCAAATAAGTTTTATTACCGCCGTGGCGGTGATTGTATTTATATGCTCAATCTGGAAAAGCTGCTGAAGGCGCATGGGCATGAGGTGGCGGTATTCGCCATGGACTATCCGGAGAATCTGGATACGCCTTGGAAGAAATATTTTCCAAAGAATATGAGCAAGTTGATGGCTTTTTCCAGACCGTTTGGGTCGCATGAGGTAAAAAGTAAGTTTAAGAAACTGCTTGATGAATTCAAGCCAGATGTAGTGCATCTCAACAATGTGCATACGCAGCTGTCACCGGTGATGGCAGAGTTGGCGCATCAGCGAGGCATCAAGGTAGTGTGGACACTGCATGATTATAAGTTGCTCTGTCCTAGATATGACTGTCTGAAGAATGGCAATACCATCTGCGAAACTTGTTTCAACGGTGACAAGAAGGCTTGCTTGGACAACAAGTGCATGAAAGGTTCGAAGTTGGCTTCGTTCATTGGTTATAAGGAGGCGGTCGTTTGGAATCGTGAACGGCTGGAGGTTTGCACGGATGTGTTTATCTGTCCAAGCCAGTTTATGGCAGACAAAATGGTGCAAGGGGGATTCTCGAAATCGAAGATGCAGACACTTTGCAACTTTATTGATGTGGAGAAATGTAGGTATTCGCACACTGATCTCTCTGATTCCACAGTTTCTGTTCTTTTGCCGAAGAAGGAGGATTACTATTGTTTTATCGGGCGATTGAGCCATGAGAAAGGTGCAAAGACATTGATAGAGGCAGCCAACCAATTACCTTATAAATTGGTGATTATCGGTGGCGGTCCTCTGATGGATGAACTGAAAGCAGTTGCTCACACCAATATCGAGTTTGTCGGTTTCAAACAGTGGGACGACATCAAGCAACTTGTGGGCAAGGCTCGCTTCTCGGTGATTCCTTCGGAATGGTATGAGAACAATCCTTTGTCAGTTATCGAGGCCCAATGCTTGGGAACGCCAGTATTGGGAGCCAATATCGGGGGAATACCTGAACTTACAGATTATACCTTTAGCAGTGGTAATATCGCCGATTTAAAGACGAAGATTGAGAAGATGTGGAACTCGGAGCTTGATTATCAACAAATAGCGTCGGATGCACAACATCGCTATGATGCTGAAACTTATTACGACAAGATCATCAACATCTACAAGTAATAATCACTATTCATAATTGAACCGTTAAAAATTAAGATTATGGATAAGCAATATCAGATACCATCATCTGTCGCATCCAAGTTGGAGCAAATCAAGCTCTATATGGGTACGCATAGTGTGACAGCCTTTGTTGGGGCTGGATTCAGCATGAATGCAGAAATCCCCAACAATGTGAGCATGAAGACCTGGGTACAGCTTCGTGAGGTATTCTTGGATAAGTTATATCCCAACAACGAGGAAGACAAGAAGAATGATGCCAATGATGTTGTGAGGTTGTCTTCCTTGGTAGATGCGCAGTTTGGGCATAACGAACTGGACAATATCTTGGAAGAAGCCTTGCCAGACCAACTTATCCAACCAGGCAGATTGCATCGTTTGTTGGTGCAGTTGCCTTGGAAGGACATCTTGACCACGAACTACGACACATTGATAGAGCGTGCAGCCGGGCAAGTCATCAATGGATTCAAACTGGTGACGAATAAGGAAACACTACTCTATCAGCCATCACCTCGCATCATCAAACTGCATGGTAGCTTCCCAAACATCCGTCCTTATATCATGACGCAGGAAGACTACAGGCGTTATCCGACAGAACGCCCTGAGATGGTGAACACTGCCAAGCAATGTTTCTTGGAAAGTTTGGTTTGCCTGATTGGATTCTCTGGAGAAGACCCGAATTTCAGAGCTTGGATAGGATGGCTGAAAGATGTTATCGGGCAACAACGGATATGCCCTACTTATCTCATCACTTACAGAAAGTGCTTCCATGATGCCGAAAAAGCCTTACTGTCGAAATTAGGGATAGACATCATTAACCTTGCGGATGTAGAAGGAGTGGATGGGTATTATTCAGCATACGAGTTCTTCTTGAATTATCTGAAAGAAACGCCCACAAAATGGAATGGTTCTGTGCATTTTGATCATCTTAGGGCAAAGGACTTGAATGAAGAGCAGTTTAAAGCGCATATCGCAGAGAAAATACAGAAGATGCGAGCTATCCGAGAAACTTATCCAGGTTGGCTTTTGCTTCCAAGAGCACATGAAAAGGATTTTGAACGTCTAAATGAAGACATTGCCTTTATGGAAAGTGATTTCAAACGCATTACAGATGAAAAGACAAAACTTCAGTTCCTTTATGAGCTAAACTGGCGGTTGACGATTTCTGCGACGCCCAAGAAGCTTGGTTGGTTTGTAGATACCATCTCTGCGTATGTGGAACATTTGGATGACATGCCAAATGAGAACAAGAAAATGATGCAGCCCTTGATAATGTCATTGTTGGAGATGTGGCGCTATGATGGTGAGAACGAAAAGTTCTTGCAGCTATGTGATAAACTATTGAAAGATGACAAACAGATAATCCCTTCAAGGCATCTTTACTATCAACTAACATTGTATTGGCTTGCCAAGTATAATAAAAACAAGGTGAAGGAATATTTGTCAAAATGGCAAGTGGATATAAGTGATTACCAGAACTGTCTTCAAAAAGCCAATATCCTGTATTTCGTTGGAGAAGCATTAGATGCCTACCAATTATTGGACAAATGTAAGAATGCAATTTGTAAATCCCTGTTGCAGAACAAGGAAGATTTATATGCAAAGTCTTGTCTGACGTATATTTTAAAGACAATGAGTTGGTGTGACAAGGAGTCCAAAAGGAATAACACCGATGAGATAGAGACGGACAATATATCCAAGTTTGCTGAAGGAGAAAACTTTGACGAGCTGACGGAGAGATTGAGCGGAAAAGCATACGAGAACGAACCAACTCAGGGCTTTGTAAGGGAACACCTATTTGAAATAGGCAGTTACACCAACAGTTGGAAAATGGGATCAGCAGGGTTCGTACATGGCTATCTCTATCCTTGCAAATGGTGGATGCTTAAAGAAAGATTGGGAATGCCCATGTTTTCAATAAGTCAGAATTTCACAAAGTACTGCATTAGAAATATGTTTGAGTACTCGTGGAGTATGGCTTGGAATATGATGATGCTTTCCGCAAACAGTAAGACGGTGGAAGAAGTATTGGGTAGAAAACAGCTTTCGTCATTGGCTGAAGAAAAAGCTAACGAATACTTTGATGCTTACATTACCTTGTTTGAAAATGCCGATATTCAAGAGAATAGTTGGGTTAACTATAAGGTGCTGAATCTATTGCCTACAATATTGGGAAGGCTATGTACAAAGGTAAGCCAAGACCGAGTGCTGAGGTTTGTAAAAGCAGCCTTGAAGTGGTCTCCGCATTTTGTGGATAAAGTATTGAAATATGCCTACGATTGTTTGGATAATTCAAATTTGGCAGTAATATGGTCGCTGATGATGTCGGAAAAGAATGTGGCGACAGATTATCAAAGAGCAGGGTATCCTTTCCCTGACCGATATATGCTCCATTTCGTCATCACAGACGCTATCAAGAAACGGATTATTGCAGGACTAAAGAGTGAAAAGAAAGAAGAAATCTTGCAAGCTATATTCTTCATGGAAGTGATATGGGAAAGAGAAGAACTGACAGAAGCGGACAGAACCGAAATTGTCAACGCAGTAAGAAAGATGAGAAATGGAGTGAATGTCATTTCAGAAGCCATACATACCTATTCATACATCGAAATGAATGATGAGGAACAAGAATCTGTTCTAAACAAATTGAATGAAGAGGTAAAGACTTTCTGCGAAACGACATATCAATTCAACCATACCTCTGAACCTTTCAGCCTATGGAACAAAGCACTTGACCAAATCAATATACTTCGCAAGTATATCTCGGAAGAACAGAAAAAGGATGTCCTGTTGCATTGCTGCGACATGATAGAATTGAATAAGGCAAGTTTTGAAAGGAACGACAGCAAAGAGTTCTTTGGAGGTTTGAGACAATTCACCAGACAAATCATCAGAACTTATCAGAGTCTTTTCATCGATGCGTCTTTGGATAGTTGGACAGATGAAGAATCCGTAAAAATCAGCAAACAAATAGATTGGCTGAGGGCAAAGGAATATAGATGTCTGCCAATGAAGGTAAAGATGCAAATGGGAAATCAACAAAACCTTGATAATGACATTGTTGGCAATATCCAAAGTGCCTTGTTCAGTAAAAAAGAAGATTTACAGGTTGAAGGAGTGAAGGCTTTCTTAGTCTTGAAAGATAAAGGAGGGGATGTTAATGGAATACTAAGATATATCTTTGAGAATTTTGCATTGGCGGACAGCTCTGCTTATAAAGAGTTACTGATACTCTTCGCAAATTTAATTATAAGGGATTATGAGGACAACGATTTCCAACAACATACCAAAGATTTTTTAAACCGTATTCACCGAGACTGTGATAACTATGGGTTGGAAACTAATGCTTTATCTGATTTGCAGCATTATGCAAACTATGTGGCTGGAGCTTTGTCTATAAAAAATCCAGATATAAATCCTCCGAAATTCAACAAAGAAGAATCAGGGTTTAATGATGTTGTTGTCGGCTTCGACAAGGGTGTTGAAGTGGCACAACGCAAGAATGTTTAAAATTTAAAATACAAAAATATATTATGTCAGAAAAGAAATTAAATGGTACTGTCATTGTAACTTATCGTTGCAATGCGCGTTGTTCAATGTGTAATCGTTACAAGGCTCCTTCTAAACCAGAGGAGGAAATCTCTATAGAGACTATCAAGAAACTTCCTAAGATGTATTTTACCAACATCACGGGTGGTGAGCCTTTTATCCGTACGGACTTGAAGGAGGTAGTGCGTGAGCTTTATAAGAAGAGCGACCGTATCGTAATCTCTACCAACGGTTTCTTCACCGACCGTATCATCGACCTGGCGAAGGAGTTCCCTCAGATTGGTATCCGTATCTCTATCGAGGGATTGGAGAAGACCAACAATGAAATCCGTGGCTTGAACAATGGTTTCAACCGTGGCTATACTACATTGAAGAAGCTCTGCGAAATGGGACTGAAGGATGTGGGCTTCGGTATGACCGTTCAGGACAAGAATGCTCCTGACCTCGTGCCTCTCTATGAGTTGAGCAACAAGATGGGTATGGAGTTTGCTACCGCATCGCTCCATAACTCTTTCTATTTCGTTGAGGCTAAGAACATCATCCACGACCGTCCGATGGTGGCTAAGAACTTCGAGAACCTTGTGAACGAACTGTTGAAGTCTAACTCTCCAAAGAAGTGGTTCCGTGCTTACTTCAACCATGGTCTCATCAACTATATCTATGGTCAGAAGCGTCTCTTGCCTTGCGATATGAGTTTCGATACCTTCTTCATCGACCCATACGGTGATGTGATGCCATGTAATGGTACCAAAGACAAGGAGGTGATGGGTAACCTGAACCACCAGACCTGGGATGAGCTTTGGAGTTCTCCAGAGGCTGAGCAGGTTCGCAAGAAGGTAAGACATTGCGACAGAAACTGCTGGATGATCGGTTCCGTTTCTCCTGCCATGCACAAGTACATCAAGACTCCAGCCTTGTGGGTGGCTAAGCA
>JAERMT010001144.1_pt1 | contig 12187 bp, 7 predicted proteins | sample 9267081 | NCBI WGS metagenome assembly JAERMT01 (sample SAMN17071939, study PRJNA684904) | human gut metagenome | isolation source: diarrhea sample from child under the age of five | host: Homo sapiens | place: South Africa: Mafikeng, Mafikeng Provincial Hospital | collected 2019-09
TGCCGTATTCGTTCGGGCTTATTCTTTTGGCGGTTAGCCTATTGCTGCAAGGTTGAAGCGAAAAATACGACCGCACTAACAATCAAATTATTGCAAGTATGATCGTCGCAAAGTACAGAGAAAAGCCCTGCGGTCGAGATTTTTTACTCCATCCACAGGACTTGACCTTGCAAGCAATCAAGGCAACCGCCATACCTTTGCCCGACCGAATATGGCTTCAGGTCTTTTTGGAAGAATCTCTTGGCGGACAGACTCGCAAAGCCTTTCTTAGCTCTCTTGTGGTATCACTTCCCATCAGTGGTTGCATTTCACGTGCGATTTTGCTCTTGCTAACCTTTGCGTAGAGTTCGGTAGTGGAAATAAAGCGATGTCCGAGCATCTTACTGACAGTTTCTATCGGCAAACCATTTTCCAAGCAAATAGTTGTCGCAAAAGTGTGTCGTGCTGTATGCGAAGTAGCTTCGGTATGTGGTGGCAATCCTGCTTTGATGATAATCTCTCTTATCTTGCGATTGAAATGGCTGTTAGTAGGAAACTCCCGAAAGAACAACCCCTCCGTTCTTCCACCACTAACGATGGAAAGTATTTCCTCAGCAATAGGCAGTAAAGGAACAATACACCTATTCTGTGTTTTTGTGCGACAGAGCGATATGTACCTACGCCCATCACTAAGCGTGTAAACATCATCCATTCTAAGTTTCTTTAGGTCAGAGAATGCCAGACCCGTAAAGCAACCTAAGAGAAAGATGAGCCTGCAATGGTTGTCTACCGATTTGTGCGGACGAAACGAAAGCAATTTGTGTAGCTCGTCAGAAGTAAGGGCATTTCGCTCGTATGTGGGTGTTTCTATATCAATGAAGTCGAAAGGGTCTTCACGGATATACTGCTCCTGCAACGCTTTACGGATGACTTGATGCAGGTGGCGCAGTCGATTGGAAACGGAGCTTTCCTTGTTCCCCAAGTCTCGTAGCATAAACAAACGGTAGCTTTCTATAAGGTCTTTGTCAACCGCTTGTGGAAGACACTCTTCATTGTTACTTGCCCTCAGGAAACGGACAAAGCTTTTTTGGCTGTCCTTAAATGCCCTTACTGTAGCTTTACTGAGCGTATGCCCCTTTAATTCCTCTTTGCTCTCAGATAGGGATTGATAAAGTTCTATAAGCGTTGGGATAGGCTTCGTTTGGCGTAGATACTGTTCTTTGAGATATTCAGCTGCCACATAGTTCTCTTCCCTTAATGTGAGTTCATACAGTGTGTGAAGTCGTTCATCCATTGAGTTCAGTTGCAGATTGACAAAACTCGCTCTGTTTGCCTCCTCTTTGATACGAGCTTTCCTCGCTAGCCAATCATTGGGAGAAGTACTCAAGCCTGTTGAGAAAGAAGATGATGTTCCGTTGCAAGTGATACGACAACGGATAACGCATTTACTCTGTTTGTTTGTCTTGCTCCTATCTATGTAGAATAGAACTGAAAATGTACTTTTCATTATTCTTGAACTCTTTAGTTGGTTAAATGGTATTGTGTGATGAATGGGAGAATCTTCTCTACGTCCCGAAAGACACGCTCAGGGGATGTCTCCGCATACACTTGTGTAGTCTTAATTTGGCTGTGTCCCAGCATCTTCGATACGCTTTCGATGGAGACTCCTTCTGAAAGTGTCATCTGCGATGCAAAGGTGTGGCGAGCCATATGAAAGGTTAGCTTCTTTGTGATACCACAGAGCCGTGCTATCTTTTTGAGGTGGATATTAACTGTGTCACAACCGGGAATGGGCAGGAGATAACCTTTGGGCGGTTCGTGGCGGAATGCCCTTGTATGGATGCCCCTATACCGCTCAATAATGGCAGAAGCTTCGGGCAATAGCGGAATGTAGCAGATATTTCCCGTCTTCACTCTCGGCTTGCGTATCCAAGTCATGCCATCTTCCTCTACAAGATGTTCGGTTGTAAAGTGGTAAATATCCGTGTACGATAAGCCTGTATAGCAGGAGAAGAGAAACATATCCCTCGACACCAGCTCATAGCTTTGCAAGTCTTTCTCACTTAACGCTACAATTCGACCCACTTCTTCCTTTGTGATGTATCGAGGTGTACCCACATCCCAACGGATAGAATGAGCGATGAAAGGATAAGTGTCAATAACGTGTCGCTTGTACAGGTCTTTGAGCAGGGATGCCAGCATTGAGAGATAGCCAGCTGACGTGTTGAGCTTAAACTCCTTGTCTTTGGCAAAATACTCCTCCAACTCTTTGACAAAGGTGATGTCAGCTTTCTGTACCGGAATATCCTCCATATGGTAGCGACATCTTATAAATTCAAACAGATGTCTGCGGAAGAGCAACAAACATTTTAGCCTTCGTTCGCTACGGTCTACGCCCACTCTGTCTTGGAATTGTGCAATATATTCGTCCAAGAAGTGAAGCAACCCTTGCGATTTGCTGTTCAGCCCGAAGACTAACTCTCTTACCTGCCCTGCTGTAACGCTATTGCCCAACTTGCTCGAAAGCGATTCATAAACTTGATGAATGCTTACTTGTAGTCTGTTAAGTTCCTTATTTACCGATACGGCTTCGGCGCTCTTACCCACAAGTCTTTGTTTGCGACTATCCCAAAGGTGACGAGTACAGGCGCATTTACAACTGAACTGAACCATTGAGCGGCCGATGCTGATACGTCCCATAATAGGGCTTTTGCCGTTTTTGTTCTGCGTGCTTTTCTTGAGATAGAAAAGCAACCTCATTTTTTCTTTTTCCATTGTCGTTATATAGTTTGCAAAATTACATCTCCAAGAGGAACTTATGATTGTGCAATACATTGATAATGAAAGAGAAAACACCATTTTAGTTACCGCTTCTTTCCGCTATTTTCCTTTCATCGTTTCTCGAACGATTTGGTAACTGAACTCTTGCCTTTTCGCTCCTTTTTTCGCCTATTCCCTTTGATGTAATCCCATGAAGAAAAGAGTAATATGTCCTCTACTCCAGCGAGATACACATCATTCGCCTTTTCTTGCTCTCTACTCCCATACTTCCGCATAGAAGGCTGCCAGCTCTGGAACCTTGATGAAGGTGCGAAAGCGTTCCTTCTGTATGATGTCATTGGTGATGGAAAACTCGTAGTCGGTAGACTTCTTCGCAAAGACCGCAGCCCAAGCATCAAAGCTATTGATACCTTGCTTTTCTAGTGCTTGAGGACGTAAGTACTTGAAGAGCAGATAGAGCTCTGTGAGTGAGTTGCTGATGGTCGTGCCACTGAGAAAAGTAGCTCCTAAGTCTTTACCCGACCGCTCCTGAATAGTACGTATGGCAAAAAGCATATTGAGTGCACGTTGTGACCCCTCTGGATTACCTAAGCCAGAGACTCGGTCGTGACGGGTGTTGAACATCAAGTTCTTAAACTGATGACTCTCGTCCACAAAGAGGTGATCGATGCCCATCATTTTGAAGTCCACAGCATCATCCTTACGCTCTGCTATACTATCTTGAATGCCTTGTAGTTTGGCTTCTAGGGTCTGCTTTCGCTTCTCCAAGCCCTTGAGCATAGCTCGGGAAATGTCTGCACCTTGCTGACGAAGGACTTCTAGGTTTTCCTCTATAGAGTCTTTCTCCTTTTGCAAGATTACCTCTTGTATCTCTAGAGCTTGAGGTATCATCCCAAACTGCTCATGGGTCAATATGATGCAATCCCAATCGTTGTTCTTAATGTCGTTAAAGATGCGTTGCCGGTTTTGCTTATTGAAGTCGTTCTTGCCTGGATAAAGAACTCTAGCATTGGGATAAGCCTTTCTAAAAGTGTCGGCAATGTCAAAGACATTTGCCTTTAGTCCGATAATCATCGGCTTGTTTGCTAAGCCCAAGCGCTTCATCTCATAGGCTGCCGTACACATGATGAGGGTCTTACCAGCCCCTACCTCATGGTCACAAATACCCCCGCCATTGGTTTTGAGCATCCATACGGCATCCTTCTGACTCTTGTAGAGGTCAGAGATACCTAGTCCTTTCAGATTTAGATCGGGAAAGGATTGATGCGCACCGTCAAAGTTGGGACGCACGAAGCAGTTGAATAGCTTATTATATCTGTCGGATAGTTGTTGCTTAAAGCTCTCTGGCGTTCTGCCTAGCCAATCCACAAAGCCCTGACGTATCTCCTCTATCTTAGCATTAGCCATCTGTATCGCATGTCCATCACGTACTTTGATTGTTTTCGTCTCGCCTGTCTCTAGATCTCGGACCTCTTTGTTCTTATTGATATCGGGGATGGTATTGTGCAAAGCATGCTTTAAGAGATTAAGTCCATCATAGCGTCTGAACTCTCCCTGCACAGCATACTTATGCCAAATGTTGCCATTGCGTCTATCACATTGCAAAACATATTCATCCATCGTACTCTGATAGGTGACGGTGATCTCTGTCTCAAAGAACTCTGAGGCAAAGGCGCTATAGACTTTAGCCGGTATCCACCGCTCCCCAAGGTTGAAGTCAAGCTCAGCAAAGGGTATCGCAGTAGGTGTGGCAGCCCGTAGGGCAGCTAAGCTTTGCTGTGCTTCTTCATGATCGGGATGCTCTAGTAGCCACGACTCAATCTGCTCGCTCTTCTCTATCACATTGCCTGAGATAAGCTTGTCTGCCACCTCGTAGCCATCTACTTCTGGATTGTAGTAGATACGTCCCTCTAGAGCTGAGACGATGTCACTCTCCTCCATCTCTGGGAGGAGCGAACTCATATAGTCTAGCTCCACAGAGCCATACTTATTCAGAGAAGAGACGAGAGCTTCCGTGGGGTCGGCAGCTACTGTCACCTCTGTAGTGGCAAAGGCGGTAGGATGGTCAAAGATGTCTGCCTTGATGTATTCCCCCTGATCGGATCGCTCTAAGAAGAGTATCTCGACCCCAGTAGCGTCCATCTTGATGAGGTCTGTATTGCTCTTCTGATTGAGATACCCCCAGCGACTGACGAAGTCGTCATAGAGCCGATTGAGCTTTATACGCTCCTCGCTATCCTCACATCTATTGTTCGCTTCGTAGTCGTATAGACGATGATAACTCTCTCGTATCTCGATGTACGCTTTGAGCTTAGTTAGGCGCTCATAGGGTAAGTCCATCGGATGAAAGGTGGGCTGTCGCTTCAGATTCGAGAGATACCCCACTTGTCCATTTTGCAGCACGATCGACCCATCTCGTAGATGCGAGTCGGGCAAAGAGAGGAATGGACGAGGTGAAGCATCAAATGACTTCTTAACCTCTGTAACTGGCTGTACTTCTCTCTCCTCTTCGGCAAAGTCAAAAAGAGATGGTTGCTCGATTGAAGAGAGCTTAGTACTTCTTCTTGCTCTTGGACGCTTTACTGAACTTTGTTTGGGCTTAGAGGCTGTCTGTTGTTTATTGACCTCTTTGATTTCTCTATTGACACGAGCGACCTCCTGCGTCCAGAGTTCATACTCTTCGGGAACAAATAAATAACCCGCTTGTTCTAAACCGACATCAGTAGTATCCATCACGGGATGATGGTCGTCATCAAAGTAGACCATCTGTCCGCCCATCTCTCGTGGGGCTTCTAGGTCTGTACGAATATCCGTTTCGTACTGATGCTGTAGCGTTAGAGCTGGCACACCTTCGGGGGCTAGCTCTAAGTCTACTTGTCGCTTCTCCTCGCTCATCGCTATTCCCGTCTCATAGAGCTTGTGGTCAAAACGTGCTGTCACATCTTGTGTGAGCTGTATTCGGAGGCTCTCAGCCAGTTCCTCCATAGTTCCCTCAAAGCGATATTTCCAAGTTGGCTTGCCGTAAGGATCTCTACCCAGCTCACGTCTGGTGGCTATGGTGCGAGGCGCCACATCATCCCACGAGCCCTCGAAAAGTGAGTTGTGGTTGAATGCCATAGTAAAACCATCCCCCTTAGGTACGGCGACTGTCTGAACAAACTGCTTCTCAAGCCCCTCACCAATCTCCTTGCCCGATTGCTTCTGCAGAACAATCAAGTCGCTTCCGACCTCAGTTCCTGCCTGCTCGCTAAACATACCTGATGGCAGACGGATAGCAGAGATGAGTCGGCTGTTTTGCATCAGATAGCGTCTGATTGGCTCATTTAGTGCTGCATCGAGTACGCCTTGTGAAGTGATAAATGCAACGAGACCTCCCTCTCTAGTGCAGTCCAAGCCCTTTACGAAGAAGTAATTATGAATGGCTCGTGTTGACTCCTTCTTGAAGAGATCATTCCCCCTACTATACTCACGGTCATAGACCATAAAGTCTCCAAAGGGGATGTTGCTGGTTACAAGGTCATACTTCTCCGTCTCTTCTAGGAGTGCTATCGCTTCAAAGGGTTCATTTCGCACGAAGATGTTGCCTTCGCCATAAGGGTGCAACGCTTGACTGATGCGAGCCGTGAGCAGATCTTTCTCCAAGGCATCAACAATGCCCGTCTGCTTGGCAAATGTTTCGGCAAATGCCCCCATCCCCGAGGAGGGGTCAAGGCACCGTTTGAGCGTCACACCACTTGTTGCGAGAGCATCTGAAATGGCAGAGACGATACGTCTATCTGTATAGAATGAGGTGAGCACACTCGCCTTGATGCTCTCCCAGTACCGCTTGGCGGTGTGAGCATCGACCGCTTCCCGATAGATCATCTGCTTGAGCTGTTGTGTCGGAGCAAAGAGTTCTTGCTCTGATTTGCTCCAATAGCGGATGTCCGCTGGCGTGTCTGTGCGGTTCAATACGCATTGCAGACCTCCGAAGCCTTGGTAGCCACGCAAGATGCGTTTCTCTGCTTCGGTAGCCATACGATGCTCTTTTTCTAATCGTAGCACTACACGGATTGCTTCTGCATTTGCTACCAAAACTGCTTTCTTGTTGTATGCCATAGAGGTACTCTGTTTGTTGATGATAGTTGTTAGCCATGGAGGGAGGAAATCAATCCTACGAAATGGATTGAGATACCTACCACAAGAATGGAAATACGATTACTTGATGTCTTTGCTCTTCACGTGAATTGGTGGAGTCTCGTCTGAGTGGAAATGTTGCCCCCCCGTCACTCCACAGTTTCATCCGTATGGGAAAAGTTTCCCATAGGCTTGGCACTGGAGTTTCTTCCCCATGAAACTGCAGTTTCTCCTAGATGAAACTAGAGTTTCCTCCGTATGAAACTGTAGTGCCAACCCCTATTGGAACTCGAGTTTCTCCCCTATGGAACTACAGTGCCAAGGCGTATTGGCACTGCATCTCTCCGTTAAGAAACCACAAAGGATCCCCAATCGGCTTCCTATTAACTACGGTAGAACATATGGGGAGTGTCGTGAGAGATAGTTGTGCACTGAGCTAGGTCGCTTGTGCGGGCTATTACTTCTTTCTCTTTTGTTCGAATTCAAATTTGGTAGAACTATCCTCTTGTAGAACCAATCGGGCATTGAACTTCTTACCAGCCTTGCTCGTCAAACCTTTCAAGATGGGGGTACGTCCCTTGGTTAGGAGGTCTCGGATATTCTCTTCGGAGAGATACGTACCGCATACTTCACGGAATATGTGGAAATCACAATCATCATTCTTGCATCTCGCCACCTTGGCATAGATCCCCACACTTTCACGGCCACACTTAGGACAGTGATATGTAGGGTAGCTTTGCGGTCTAGGTGCAGGTGCGAGTGAGAGCAACTCTTCGCAGATGGTTGAGACGTAGGAGTTGATGCCTTGCGCAAACTTCCCAGCATCCATACTTCCTGCCTCGATTGCAGCTAGTGCCACCTCCCACGCTCCTGTCATCTCCGCATTGGCAATGCGTTTGTCCTTAACGATTTCATAGACGGCTAACCCTTTCTCCGTTGGGACTATGCTCCTCTTCTCCCTGCGTATATAGTCACGTAGGATGAGTGTCTCAATGATGTTGGCTCGTGTGGCAGGTGTGCCTATGCCACACTCTGCCAAAGCCTTTTTACTTGCAACATCCTCTACCTCCTTGCCAGCATGCTCCATGGCAGAGAGCAGGGTCGCTTCTGTATAGAGTGGCTTTGGCTTGCTCTTTTGCTCGATTATGTCTGCTTGTTGCAGGGCTAGCGTTTGCCCCTCAGTCAAGTTGGGCAATGAGGACAAAATAGGCTCGTCCTCCTCGCTCTCTTTATGCTCTTGAGGAGTGGCACTCTGCATAGACTTCCAACCCAAAGAGACTTGACGGCACGCTTTCCAGACATAGCTATTGGTCTCGTCCTTGAGTACTACCTGCATACGCTCCTCTTCTGAGTGTGCCGAGAAGGCTTCTGCGAAGCGGGTAACGACCATTTGATAAAGCGTAGTCTCATCTACTGACAATGCCGATGCGGTTTCTCCCGTGGGGATAATGGCATGGTGGTCGGTAACTTTGCTATCATCTACGGAGTGGCGGTTCAGCTCTTGGGGTAATGGTTTGCCAATCTTGCGAAGCAGGTCGGGAACTTCCTCAAAAACATCTTCACTGATATATCGGCTACCCGTACGGGGGTAGGTGGTGAACTTCTTCTCATAAAGCGACTGTGCGAGGGTGAGGGTCTTATCTGCGGAGAAGCCGTGACGTACATTAGCCTCCTTTTGCAGAGCGGTCAGGTCATACAAGAGGGGTGGAGCTGTATGCGTCACCTTTCTTGTGACCTCTGTGACCGTAAGCGAGCCGATACTGCGTAATGAAGTGAGCGCAGTTTGGGCAGCAGCTTCATTATCAAAGTTCTGTAGGCTCACGGCTTTGATGGATAAGCCCTCGTCCTCTATCATCGCAGTGAGCTTCCAATAAGGAACAGAGGTAAAGTCTCTATGCTCCATATAGCGATGACACACCATAGCCAAAGTTGGGGTCTGCACTCGTCCTAGTGAGTAGCCTCCACGATAAGCAATGGAGAGTGCTCGGCTGGCATTGATTCCCATCAACCAGTCAGCTTCTGCTCGTGCTTGGGCTGCGTAGTAGAGATGGTCATAATGACTCCCGGGCTTGATATTCGCTAGCCCCTCTCGGATAGCTTTGTCAGTAAGGGATGAGATCCATAGGCGATCAAATGGCTTGTGACTGTTTAAGTGTCGGTAAATCCAGCGAAAGATGAGTTCTCCCTCTCTTCCGGCATCTGTTGCCACAATAATACGATCTGCCTGATTAAAGCAAGAGCCTATTGCCTTGAGTTGCTTGAGTGCTGCAGGGTCTTCGTGGTACTCTTTGTCCTTACGCACTTGTCGGACAATGAGCTGGAAGGGATTGGGGCAAATGGGCAACTCTTCTGCTTTGTAATTAGAATAGCCGTAAGCTTCGGGCATGGCAAGTGTAATGAGGTGTCCCATAGCCCACGTGACGAGGTAACCGTTTCCTGCTAAATAACCGTCTTGCTTTGTTGTCGCTCCAACGATTCGGGCTATATCTCGTGCTACCGAGGGCTTCTCAGCAATAATACATATTTTCATTTTGTAGTTCTATAAATAATTTGTAACTTTGCACTGATAATAATTCGCACTTTGCTGGGAATATGTTCAGGCTTTGGTATAATCAGTCATATGCTGCCTCTGCTTATAAGTTTCACTGCAGATTATCTTACAATCTTTAGTTTTATAAGAAAGGAGATTCAGCCTATGGATTATATAATATTGGCTCTTGGGGTTGTGGCAGATAAAGACCTTTATACATTAAGATGATATATTCCTAAGACATAGTGATTAACCCCACTGCCGCCACATACGAAGACTCGCTTTTGCGAGTCTTTTGTTTTTTACATCTTACGTCCTCGGGACTTCTTCTGCTTGTTCTCGTCCTGCTTCTGCTTTTGTTCAGCAGTGGGTGCTGTTTGCCCCTTTTTCAGAGGCTCTTTCACTTGCTTGGTAGCTTCGTTGGTCTTGCCGTGGTTATTCACAGCTACCTGCGTCTTGTGTTCTTCCGCTACGGCTTCGACCTTTCCCGTTCCTTGCTTCTTGTCAGGGTTCCATTTGTAGAAGCGTGGGCGATTCTGCTCTTTGTCCATACGGACATAGGCATTGAAAGGTTGCCCCTCTTTATCGATCATGTTTTTGAGATAAAGTGTGCGACCATTGTCTAAGGCTTCTCGTTGCTTCTCTGACAGCTCTAGACCACAAAGCTTGCGGGGTGCCTTGCTTTGTTGACGATCTTGTCGCTTTTCCTGACGCTCTTTGAGACTCTTGTTCTCTCCGAAGATGAACTCAATGCCTTTCTTCTCTGCATTGACCTGAAGCGTGGCATCGAAGGACTTGCCACTCTTAGCGGTCATACCTTCTACTTTCACTGCTTTGCCCTCCACTAGATCTTTGTATTGTTGATCAGAGAGCGTGACGCCTTTGATCTCTTGAGGAATGCTTACACGGTCGGCACGCAAGGCGATAATCTCATTGGTCTGTGGGTCGATGGAGACGTAGGCTGCAAAAGGTTCTCCGCTCTTGGGTGTTACCTCGATGGTCTTGCCGAGATTGCCAGTCGCGAGTAGTTGTTCCTTCTCTTCGGGTGAGAACTTGTAGCCCATATAGGGATAGTCAAGCTGTGGCTCTTTACGCATAGCGTGTATGGCTAACCCAATATTGCCTTCATTATCTGTGCGGAAGGCAAGGCGAGCCTCTGTGTAGATAGTTGTATCTCCTATGGGGATGGCTATGGTAACGAGGTTACTCTTTTGCCAGTTGAGCATCTTCTCTAGTTCACCACTCTGCACTAACCGCTCACGGGAGAGTCCGAGGTTGTCGAGCATCTTCCAGTCTACCTTGTCTGCATCAATGGCTGTGCTCTTCTTCTGCTGTGGCAGATAGTCTTCAAAGGGTACACCGACCTCTGCCAACTGCTGTCTGCTTTCAGGAGTCTCTCGGCTTTGGAGCAGAGTACGCAGGTTATCTACACCTTGCTCCACATTGTTCGCCACCACCTTGTATAGCCCGAAATGGGAGGGGTTATTGAACTGCTTGAGGAAGTTGGTCATAAAGTTCTTCAGCAGTCCATCCTTGCTGTTGAACTTCAAAAAGGCAGCCTGATTAGCTTCAAGTGGCTCAGTTGTTTTGAGTTTACCCTTGTCATCGATTCCCGAAACGATGGAGAGCTTCCCCGCTTCTTGCTGGTTCTTTACTTCGGTGCGATCTTCTAAAACCAGCACGTAATTGTCATTGCTATTTGCTTCCATAAATCACTCTGTTTGATTTGAATAATACCTTTCAGACAGCAAATATATGGGCTAAAACAACCTCTTCTAAGTCTCAGGGAATTATAAGGAAAGGATATGATGAAAAAGAAAATTGAGAGGATGTTTTGTCGTTTCGGAATTTATTGCGATCTTTGCATTAGAGTAAGAAACATAACATTCTGTATTGTCAGGCAAGATATGAAGACAACAAAAGAAACTATACTGAAGGAAAGCTTTAAGCTGTTCTTAGCTAAAGGTTATGATGGCACTAGTGTCCCAGACATTGAGCGTGCTGCAAAGATTACCCGTGGTGCCATATTTCATCACTTCGCTAATAAGGAGGACATCTTTAAGCAGTCTGCGGACTATTTCGTCCTTTCTTTTCTTGAAGAAGTCAACTACGGAGAGGAATACTTGAATAGCGCAACACCCTTAAAAGCGTTTATGGGCAAGAGCTTGAAAATCATTGAAGCAAGAATGGAGAAATTCTTGCAAAAGACAACAGAGAAAATAACCCCTGCAAGCTTTATGAGCTTTACCCTTTATCTGAAAGATCACTACGAAGGATGGCAAGAGAAAGCGATTGAATACGAAAAACTAAAAATAGAGAATTGGGAAAGAGCAATCAACTTAGCTAAAGAAAAGAACGAAATACGCCCAGACACAAATACGACGTTGCTTGCTAGCACGTTTCATAACCTATATATGGGCTTGTCTTATGGAGGAGCCTTAGTGGACAAATTATCTATCCCAGAATTACAAAGACTTTGGGATTACGTATACCAACAACAAACCATTAAGTAAGACTAGTGAACTATGGACAGAAGTGTTTATATAAACAAGACTGCCTCGTTTCTTCCAAATTCTCCCATCAGTAATGATGAGATGGAGGATTATATAGGACTTATTGGTGGGAAACCGTCGAGAGTTCGGTCTATTGTCCTTAGACAAAATGGCATAAAGACTCGCTATTACGGATTGGACAAAGAGCATAAGATCACACACTCTAACGCCCGACCAGGGCTGACGCATTATAAATGAAAAGCTGATTTCGGTGTTGAGGGAAGAATGA
>JAERMT010000278.1_pt1 | contig 12167 bp, 12 predicted proteins | sample 9267081 | NCBI WGS metagenome assembly JAERMT01 (sample SAMN17071939, study PRJNA684904) | human gut metagenome | isolation source: diarrhea sample from child under the age of five | host: Homo sapiens | place: South Africa: Mafikeng, Mafikeng Provincial Hospital | collected 2019-09
CATCTCATCTCATCTCATCTCATCTCATCTCATCTCATCTCATCTCATCTCATCTTATCTCATCTTATCTTATCTTTGCTTTGCTTTGCTTTGCTTTCTAAATTTCCCAAAAAATAAAAATGGAGCGGAAGACGAGATTCGAACTCGCGACCCTCGCCTTGGCAAGGCGATGCTCTACCCCTGAGCCACTTCCGCAACAACTATTACATAGTATCACTTTTTAAGCTTCCTGTCAACGCTTTTTGCTTATTATTTTTCAAATTTTCCGGTCTTCCGAACCAACGGCAGGCGGAGCCCTTAATAGGCTACCGACGGGCGAATGCCTTCACTAACCTACCGTCCGGCGCCCGCACGCACTCCCATCTACCGAATCCGCACATCGCTTTGGATTTCCAAACCGTCTTCCTTTACTTTGCACGGCAATTCCAGGATTTGAACGCCGGCGGCCCGGGCTTCCGCCAGAGCCTCTCCGAATTCGGGATGGGTTTCCACGTTGGGCAATACCTTTGTCACTTTCGGCATGGAAATGACAAAGGCCAACATGGCATGGTACCCCTCTCCGGCTGCTTTTATCAGTTCGTGCAGGTGTTTTACGCCGCGCAAGGTCGGGGCATCCGGGAAATAGCCGATACCTTCTTTTTCCAGAGTGCACCCCTTTACCTCCAGAAGGTAACGTTCCGAAGTTTCTTGTGCATCCAGCCGTTCCATATAGAAGTCCATTCTGGAGTTTCCGTAAGTGTACTCCGGATGAATCACATCGAAACCTTGTGCTGAAAGCCACTCCTTCATCACCTGATTGGGAGCCTGGCTGTCGATGTTCACCAGGCCCAGGGACTCCTTGTACACCGCCACCAGATCGTAGGCGGTTTTGCGGCTGGGATTGTCCGAATGGTTCAGGATGACGCGGCTTCCCGGAAGAAGCAGTTCCCGGCAGCGCCCGGTGTTTTTCACATGCACCGTTTCCGGATGTCCGTTAATCTCCACATGGGCCACGAAGCGATTGGGCCGGTCGATGAATTTTCCTTCTACAATATCCGGATATCTCACTTCTCTGCTTCCTTTCTTTTATCCGGCGGAGCCCCTGCATTTCGGCAACGCCACATCCTCTTGGCGGAGCCCCTTACACTTGGGCGGAGCCCGCACACTTCTTCACCGGCAATACAATCCGGTAGAACAGCCCATGCGCCGCCCGGCCATCGGCAAAACCTTCTATCGCAATGGCGGTTTCTTTCTCATTCAAAATGGTAATCTCACCTCCGTGGGCTTCCACAATTCGCCTGGCTACGCTCAGACCCAAGCCGGTCCCCTGACCGTTGCTCCGGGACGGCTCCGCCACCACGAATGGATCCAGCAGCACCGACTTCATCTCCTCCGGAATGCCCGGACCGTTGTCGCCGATATAAATGATGATGTTTTTACCGTCGGCGGATTTCATCAGGCGGACGAACAGGGTGGTGCCTTTCGGCGTGTATTTTACGGAATTGCTGATGATGTTCTCCCACACTCGGTTCAGCTGGTGGTGGTCAAACATCATGCGGATGTTCTCTTCCGGAATATCCGCTTCCATAGAATACCCCAGGAGATTCAGCTCCCGATACCTGCCGGCGATGTATTCCCGAAGGTATTCCGCCAGATTTCCCTCCGCCATGGTGTAGGCGAAATCCGGATGCTCCAATGTGCTGAAATCGCTCAGGCTGCCGATCAGGTTTGCCATGGTATTCGCCCGGTCCTCAATAATCGCCAGGTAACGGTCCTGCTCCTCCGGCGGCACCAAGCCGTCCCGAATGGCATCCACATATCCTCGAATTACCGTAATCGGCGTCTTCAAATCGTGAGAAATACCGCTGATCATCTGCTGCTTCTGATTCTGGAGCGCCTGCTGCTTTTTCTCCGCTTCTTCCAGCTTTTCTTCCAGCCGGTTGAACGTGTCAATCACCGTGGCCACCTCTTTCGGTCTGGAATAGCCTGCGATGCGGCTCCGCTCCCCTTCTTGGAAGCCCGCCATGGCATGTTCCAGGTCGGCCAGTGGCCGGCGCACCTTGTTCACAATGTACAGATCCATCAGCAGAATCGTGACGATGACCGCCAGGACGAAAATAAGGAGGCTGACCATGAAGATTTTTGAATAGATTTTTCCCAGCTGCATGCCCACGCTCTCCGTATGAATCAGGGCGATTCGCGATTTTCCGTCCACCGTGGTAAAGGAAAATTTCTGAAGGATATTGCCGGAAAAATCCTCTCCGTCATTACTCTCAATCAGGTATTGGATTTCATCCTTTGAAAGCTGTTTTTTCCCCAGATTGATGTTGGAGTAGATCACATTCCGCTTGGAGTCCAGGAGTGCGGTTCCCGACAGATACTGTTCGGATTCCTCATTCCAACGGTACTGAAAAATCAGGTATCCGCTCTTCTTCAGCTGATACCCGGAACCGATTCGCTGAACGCCGTAATATACATCCGGATAGATTTCGGAAATGTAGCGCAGGGAATCCTTTTGGTATTTTTTCTTGGTTTTTCCGCGACTGTCATAGATGACTTTGGCATTCTCATCCAGGATCTCCAGGTATCCGGTCTTGCCGAAGGTCTTGGTCACCGGAACTCGGTCGTACTTTTCCTCTTCCAGGATATTGGTATAATCCGCAATATCATAGGCTTTCGGCATCACCACTACTCGCCGGGGCAGAAAATAGTTCACCCCGTAGAGAATTCCCGCAAGTCCCACAATTACCAGGAACAGGAGGATAAAACCCTTCATGAAAACCATGTACAGGCTTCCCTCTTTACTTTTTAATTTCTTCATTGTTGTCCTTCTGTTCCTCGCAGAATTTGTAACCGATGCCCCTCACCGTCTGAATATAACGGGGCTCCCGATTGTTCGCTTCAATTTTTTTCCGCAAATTGGAAATGTGCACCGTTACCGTATTTTCATCATTGATGTAATATTCCCCGTTCAGGAACTCGTAAATCTGAATTTTGGTATATACCCTTCCCGGATGGCTCATCAGGAGCTCCAGAATTCGAAACTCCGCCGGAGTGATGGGCATAACTTTCTCATCTACGAACAGTTTTCGGGTGCTTCGGTCCAGCCGGAGGTTCTCAAATCGAATATCTTCTTCCGTCCGAAAGGAAGAGTCTCCCGACCATTCTCCCGCACCGGCTCGGGGCGAAGAATCCTGCGTCCGATTGAACTCATAGCACCGCCGCAGCACCGATTGCACCCGGGCCACCACCTCCAAAGGGTTGAATGGTTTTACCAGATAATCGTCGGCACCGATATTCAGTCCCACAATCCGATCCGCGTCCTCTTTCTTTGCCGATAAAACAATAATCGGAAGAGCCGAAAACTCCCGCACCCGGCGGATGAGTTCGTAGCCATCCATTCGCGGCATCATGATATCGAAAATTCCCAGATCCACCGGCTGCTGCTCCATGATTTTCAGCGCCTCTGCCCCGTTGGGCGCGTAGAGCACCTCGTGCCCCGCATTATTCAAATACAGCTTCAGCACCTGAACGATATCTCCATCGTCCTCGGCAACCAGTATTCTGTAAGCCATTCCTTATGCGTCCTCTTGCAGTCGTTCCACCATCTTCCACAGATTTGCCGCAGAGTTGAAGTTCTCCGGCGTCATCTCCGCCGCATCGATGGAGATATCAAAGGCATCTTCCAGCTCGCTCACCAGGGAGATGATCGCAAAAGAATCCAGCAGATGATCGTCAATCAGACCGGTCTCCGTTTCATAATCAATGGTGTCGTCGATTTCATTCAAAATTTCCAGTAATTCGTTCATCGTATTCCTTCTTTCTCGCGCAATGCGTCATCATTTGAAATTAGCAGGTTGGCGCCGGTGTGTTCAGCGGGTGGGTCCGCATTTGCTTCCGCACCTCCACCAAGCCCTTCTCCTCACTGCAGAGCACCACGCCCGGCAGCTCGTGGGTCAGGAACAGGCTCATGCCCTCGTATACCGAATAGGCACCGGTTCGGGTAAAAACAATTAAATCCCCCTCCTGAAGCGGCCGGCAGGCATAATCCCCAATCAAAATATCGTTGGTGGTGCACAGGGATCCGCAGATGGAATAGTGCACCGTCTCGGCACATTCGGCCGCCTCCGGCTTGCCCGAAAGTATTTTTACCTCCGGCACGTACATGCCTCGAATCTGCCCGTCGTAGTGGAGCTGATGAATTCCGCCATCGGTGATGGCATAATTCTTCCCGGAATTGGTCTTCACGTCGCACACTTTGGTGATGTAGTAACCGGTATCGTAAGCCAGAGCCCGGCCCATCTCCAGGGTCACCGCCCCTTTCCAGCGCATTGCTCCTATTATACCACGAAATTCCGAAAGTTGCTCCGGCGATGTGACATCTTCCTCCTGTCCTTCGAAATACGGCACCCCGAATCCGGTTCCGTACTCCAGCATGGGCACATGAAAATCCGCTTCCGCTTCCAGCCTTTGGAAAAACGCATCCAGCTTCTGCAATTCCTTTCGATGCTTTGCCAGGCGGTGCTTCTGGGTGCCGGAGAAGAAATGGATTCCCCGGAATTCCACGCCTTTGTACTCCTCGCGTCTTTGGATAAAAGAAAGTACGGTCTCCTCATCCATTCCGAACTGACTGCCGTTTGTGAGTCTCGGGAGGACGCCCAGCACCAGATTCCGGTCTGCGCCCATTCGGTTCAGCAGCTCCAGCTGACTTGGCGACTCCGCGGTGTACAGCGCCCGGTCACCGCAATAATCCAGAATTTCTGCCAGATCCGATTCTCGTTTCAGCACGCCGGAAATCAGCAGCTTCTCCGGTGGAATTTCCAGACTTCGGCACACCCGAAATTCCCCGTCGGAACACACCTCAATCCGCTGGGTCTCCGGAAGGGATGCCGCGGTGAGAAACGGGTTGGTTTTCATGCAATAGGTCAGTCCGATTTCTTCTCCCAGATGTTTTCTGAAATATTGAAACCGCTTTAGCAGGGCATCTGTATCGAAAACGTATAGGGGCGTCGGAAAACGTTCCGCCGCCTCCCGAATTATTGTATCTGAAAGCATCATTCTATTTCCTCCAGTTCTGTCAGCACCTTCCGATCGATTTTTCCGTTTTTGTTCAGCCGGAATTCCTTCACGTGATGGAATTTCCACGGAACCATGTAGGCCGGCAGCTTTTCCTTCAGCTGCCGGTGCACCTCCGAAGAGATTGCATCGCCGGTATAATAGGCGGAAAGCCGGCTTCTTTTGGCATCGTAGGAGCAGCAGCTCTGGCGCACTCCTTCCAGCGCATTCATCTGAAGCTCAATCTCCTCCAGCTCGATTCGGTGCCCCATATGCTTGATTTGAAAATCCTTTCGGCCGGCGAAAATCATCTCTCCGGCTTCATCCAGCACCGCCAGATCTCCGGTGCGATACATCCGCCCGGTGTTTCCATCGTCATCCGTATACATGACAAAATGCTTCGCCGTCTGATCCGGATTGTGGTAATATTCCCGCGCCAGGGATTCCCCCATCACACAGATTTCTCCGGGCACGCCGGCCGCCTCCACCGGATGGTCTTCTTCGTCCAGGAGTATCACGGTCCGTCCCGGGAACACCTTTCCCAGCGGCAGCTTTTCTTCCTTACCGTATCGCCGCTCAACCGGAAAATACGTGCAGTTGCAAGTGATTTCCGACGGTCCGTACAGGTTCACGAACTTCGTCTCCGGCAAATTTTCCTGCCAAATGGTGAGCTGCTTGATCGGCATCACCTCGCCGGAGAACATCACCCGCTTCAGCTCCGTCGGCACCCGATATCCAAAGCCCTTCAGGCCGGAAATGATGCACAGCGCCGATACCGCCCAGGTCAGGTTGGTCACGTGATTGTCGCAGATGTAATCCAGCAGTCGCGGCGGTGTGGAGAAGTATTCCCGCGGAATGAGGAGCAAGGACGCTCCGGTCATCCAAGCGGAATAGATGTCCTTCACCGACACATCAAAGTCAAAGGGGGCCTGATTTCCGATAACATCCTCTTCCGTGAACTCGAAAATCTCTACAAAATGCCGGATAAAGTCCATCACGGACTGCTGCTCCACCAGCACGCATTTCGGTGTCCCCGTGGACCCGGAGGTAAAAATACCGTACAGCGGATCGGTGCTCCGAATTTCCCGGCGAATCTTCATCAGCTTCATCATGGCCGCTTCCGAAGTATTTCCTTCTTCCGCCTTTTCAACCAAGGCATCCAGTGACAGGGTTTTTCCTTCGTAGCCCGCCCGAGAGAGTTTTTCCTTCTGCTTGTCTTCCACGATAACCAGGCGAGGCTCCAGCACGTTTAAAATGGAAGAAATCCGGCTCTCCGTCTGCTCCGGATTGATGCAAACGTAGAAGCTTCCCGCATAGATGGAAGCCAGAACCGCCGCCAATTCACTGCAGCTCTTCTCCGCCAGAATGGCAATCGGGAAACCGGTCTCCACCTCCGCATCCTCTTCCGGATACAGGACCTCTCCCACTTCCGCCGCCATGCGCTGGGCCTGTTCGAACAGCTCGCCATAGGTGAGCTCCCGGACCGGATCCTTCACCGCCAAACGCTTTCCGTGAACCACTGCGGTATTCTCAAAGATATCCAAAATGGTTTTACCCGCATTATCGATGTTATTATTCATATCTTTTCCTTTATCATTCATGGAGTTCTGCCTCCTCTGCTATTCCTGAAGCTCTTTCTTCGAACCGCCTTCCGCCAACAGGTTCTCCAGAGAGTTCATGGTATCGTCCCCGTTGATTTTCTTCATCTTTTTCTTCTCGGCAATCTCGTAGTTTCCGTATACGCGGTTCCACTTGGCGGAAATCAACGGATCGTTCCGGTGGTCCTCCAGATTGCAGTTCTGAACCAGATAGTCCCGAAGGTAACCGGTGGTTTTGATGGCACCGGAGATGTTCAAATGATCTCCCCGGTCCCGGGTATCCGTGGCCCAATCGATTTGCATTTCCTTGATCCGGCGATTCAAATCCACATACGGGACGTTGTACTTCTTCGCCAGCTTCGTCAGAGCGTCGCACCGCTGAATGTTGTAGTTCTTCGGGGACGGTGCGGAATAAAGAATCAGCTGGATTCCGTGCTTCTCACAGGTCTTCCGAATCGCGTCGAAGTCCCGGCGATTGGCCCTGCTGATGCTATTCTGAACCTTATCCTTGTCCTCCGGATTGACGTTCGGTACGCCTTCCGGTGGATTCATGTAATCCGCCGGTCCCGTGTACGGACGGACCTTGCTGCTGACGCCGAACCCCTTATAGGTGGCGTGCATCTTCTGGGGAAATACCTGCTTCCAGCTATTGTGGTAACGCAGCACCGGAAAAGCATTGTACAGCTTTTCCGCCAGCGCCGACTGCTTCTGGAAGGATTGGCTCTTCCGGTTCCGGAACAAGCTGTGGGTTTCCAGAAGGATGACCTTCGGCTTCTGGGATTCCAGCGCGGTCTTCAGCACGTTCCGGGTATCCGCCAGATTGGCCCCCGGCTGCCCGGCCGCGTAGACCGTGTATCCGGTTTCGTTCCAGATTTTCATCGGAGAAACGCTGGTGTAGCTCTCGCTGTCTCCCATCACCAGCACATCGATGGTGTCCTTCGGCTCGTTGGCAATGCGGGAATACACCGCATTTCTGCCGGCGCCCAGGTGGTATTTCATGACCACCTTTGGGGTCAATGCCAATCCCGGAAGGAAGATTATAAGGAACAGAATTATCAGGAACAGACATGTTCTCAGCGTATGTCTTTGCTTTTTCATATGCTCCTCCTTTCTAGAATCCCGCATAGATCAGGTCTACGGTCTGGTAGCCCACACCGTAAGCACCGAACACCACAATCAAAATAATCAATCCGTAATACACGCTCCACCGCCAGAAGGTTGGAATCTTCGGAAATCCTTCGAAGAGATCCGGCTTCTTCTCCAGAAAATCGTCCACGATGAACACCAGAACGGTTCCCACAATGACCACGAACCAGTCCCCCGGATCCAACTTCAAGCTCAGCATGGAGGTGGCCAGGCTATCGCTAATGAACGATCCCCGAAACATGTTTCGGCACATGGACAGAAACTGCCCAAAGGATTCTGCCCGGAACAGCATCTCGCCCATGACGATGATTACCCAGGTGCGAACCATGTGCCACTTCTGAATAATCGGGTTATCATCGGACACGTGAATCAGCCGCCGCATTTTCTCGCCCAGCGGCTCCAATGCCACTTCCGCCAGAAGAATGATGAAATAATACACTCCGTACAGGATGTACGGCCACTTCGGTCCGTGCCAAAGCCCGTTCAGCATCCACACCGGGAACAGTGCCATCGCGCTGGTAACCACCATGGTGATGTACTTTCCGCAATGCTTCCGTCCGTACTTTCCCCATTTCTTCACCAAAGAAGATGTTGTCACCGGATAGAAAATATAATTCTTGAACCAGCGGCCCAAGGTGATGTGCCATCTCCGCCAGAACTCCGCCGCGCTCTTGGCTTTAAAGGGCTGACGGAAATTCTCCGGCAGCTTCACCCCGAAAATCCGCGCCGATCCGATAACGATATCGATGGTGCCGGCAAATTCCAGGTACAGCTGAATGGTGGTAATCACCGCCGTCAGCACAATCATGAATCCGCTGTAGTGCGCCTCCGGCCGGTACAGCATCAGCACCGCCGTGTTCAGTCGGTCCGAGACGATCATTCTTTTAAAAAGTCCCCAAATAATCCGAAAGCATCCCAGCCCCAGGTTCTCCCCCTGAATCGGCTCGCCGCTATACAGCGTGTCCTTCGTGTCGCTCCACTGAAGAATCGGACCTTCCATCACCGTCGGGAAGAAAATCAGGAACAACAGCAGCTTAAAGAAATTCGATTCCGCCTTCTCCCGCTTCCAGTACACGTCCAGCAGATAGCTCACCGCCTGCAAGGTGTAGAAGGAAATCCCGATGGGAACCAGAATCCGCCCCACGCTGAAATTTCCGTTGCCCCCAAAATACCGCACCACCTGCATGGTCGTCTCCACGGTAAAAGCAGTATATTTCAGTGCCACCAGGATCCCCACGGTCCCCAGCAGTCCCAGCTGCAGAATCTTCCGGGATTTCTCCTTCAGCGCGTTCCGCCGCTCCTTCTCCGAACGGTCAATGGCCTTAATTTGAACCTGTGTTCGGTCAATCCATCCCGCAATGCTGTAGGTAATTCCGGCGGTCACCACCGCCCAAAGGATGAGTTGCCGGCTGATCAGCCAGAAGAAAACCACGCTGGCCCCCAGCAGCACCCACCACCGCCGTTCCTTCTTCACCAGCTGGTACAGGAGCACCACTGCCGGCAGGAAGATAAAATAAGAATTAACATTATATGCCATAGTACTTACCTTTCATTTCCAGTATCAGCTCTATTATATCACGCTAGTATTAAGATTCTATTAAGATAGGGATTTTCAATTCTTAAGATTTCTTAAGAATTCTTAAAGCTTTGATGATGTGTTCGCGAAACAAACGTTTCACACAAAAAGAAGCGGTGCCAAAGCCGGTTCTCACCGCTTTGGCACCGCCGCCATATTTCTTTATTTATAACCCTTTTCGCTTCAACATCCGCATGGAATTCAAGATGCAGATCACGGCCACGCCCACGTCGGCGAACACGGCCCACCACATTCCGATGATGCCCAGTGCACCCAGAATCAAGAACAGAATCTTGATAAACAGCGCGAAGGCAATGTTCTGGTATGCGATGCCCACCGTCTCCCGGGCAATTCGAATGGTGCGCGGGATTTTGCCGATATCATCGTCCATGATGACCACGTCCGCGGCCTCAATGGCCGCATCGGAACCCATGGAGCCCATGGCAATTCCCACATCTGCCCGGGAAAGCACCGGCGCATCGTTGATTCCGTCCCCGATAAACGCCAGCTTCTTCTTGCCGCTGCTCTTATCGCCGGACATCCGCTCCAGCAGCTCTTCCACCGCTCGGACTTTGTCCGCCGGCAGAAGCTCCGCCCGGAACTCGTCCACGGACAGCTTCTCAGCAACCGCTTCCGCAATTCCCTTCCGGTCTCCGGTGAGCATCACGACATGCCGGACGCCCTCTTGCTTCATCTCCCGAATTGCTTTTACCGCACTGTCCTTAATCTCGTCGGAAATGAGAATGGCCCCTTGGAATTTACCGTCCGCCGCCACGTAGACGACGGTGGACTCTCCGTCCCGGATCTCTCGGTAGTCGATCCCGTTCTCCTCCATCAGCCGCTTATTGCCCACGCAGACCGTAGAACCGCCCACTTCCGCAATGAGACCCTGGCCGGAAACGTTCCGCGCATCCCGGGCCAGCCCCGGCTCCAAAACCTCGGTGTACGCTGCCTGAATGGATTTGGCGATGGGATGGGTGGAAAGACTTTCCACGATAGCGGCGTTCCGAAGCACCGCATCTTCCGAAACACCCTCCGCCGGAACCACCCGGGTCACGTGAAAAACGCCTTCCGTCAGGGTGCCGGTTTTGTCCGAAACCACCGTGTCCAAATGCGCCATCTGCTCCAAATAGTTGGAACCTTTTACCAGCACGCCGATGTTCGACGCCGCTCCGATGCCCCCAAAGAAGGACAGGGGCACGGAAATGACCAAAGCGCACGGGCAGGAGATTACCAGGAAGGTGCAGGCACGCATCATCCAATCCATCCAGTTGCCCGCAAAAATAGGCGGAATGAGGGCCAGCATCACCGCACCGGCCACCACGATCGGCGTGTAGTACCGAGCGAACCGGGTGATGAAATTCTCCGTCTTCGACTTCTTGGAGGAAGCGTTTTCCACCAGCTCCAGAATTTGAGCCACGGTGGAATCTTCGTACTTCTTCTCCGCCCGAATCTTCAGCAGCCCTTCTCCGTTAATGCATCCGGAAATAATTTGATCTCCCGGAACCGCCGAGCGAGGCACCGACTCTCCGGTGAGGGCCGAAGTGTTCACCATGCTCTGCCCTTCCAGCACCGTGCCGTCCACCGGAATCTTCTCCCCGGCACGAATCACCAAAATATCTCCGATCTGCACTTCCTCCGGATCCACTTCCTCGATGGAGCCATCGGCTCTCTCAATATTGGCAAAATCCGGGGCGATGTCCATCAGTTCCGTAATAGATTTTCTGGATTTCCCCACCGCGTAGCTCTGGAACCATTCGCCCACCTGGTAGAACAGCATCACCGCAACCGCTTCGCTGTTCTCACCGGTCACAAAAGCGCCCACCGTCGCCAGGGTCATGAGAAAGCACTCGTCCAGCAGCTGCCGGTTCTTTATGCCGAGAAAACATTTTTTTACCACGTCCCGGCCGGCAATCAAATACGGAATTAAGTACAGCCCCAGCTCGCCCCACCGGGTTCCCAGAACCCCCGGAAAACCGCAGGTGTGCTCTACCACCATCAAAACCGCAAAAATGGATAAGCCAATCAGAATCTGCTTCAATTGTCTTTTTAATTTTTTGCTCATGCCCTCATCCTCAGAATGATCTTCTATAAAAAACAAACTATCGAATAACTTCACAGTCCGGCTCGACTTTGGCAATTACCTTGCAGGCTTCGTCCAAAATCGCCTCGAAGGATTCATCCTCCGCTTCCAGCGTCATCTTCTGGGTCATGAAATTGACCGATACCTCTTTAACGCCCTGGATTTTTCGGATGGCGTCCTCCATCTTTGCCGCGCAGTTTGCACAATCCACTTCGTCCAATTTAAATTTCTTTTTCATGATAACCTCCTCGTTACTCTTCGATGTGATCTTTGCCCATTGCGATAATCGTACTTACATGGTCGTCCGCCAGAGAATAAATCATAGACTTCCCTTCCCGGCGAACGGTAAGAAGCTTGGCATTCCGAAGGATTTTCAGCTGATGGGAGACCGCCGATTGATTCATTTCAAGATCCTCACAGATTTCCGACACGCTCTTCTCCCCCTGAGACAGGTCCACCAGAATCTTGATTCGTGTAGAATCCGCAAACATCTTGAACAGATCCGCCAGGTCCATCAGCTCGTCCTCATTGATGCCGCCGATTCGGGTTCCCTTCTCTTCCTGATATTTTCGTTTCGTCATGTCTTCACTCCTTTCATACATATTATCGTTTGTTCATATGAGTATATTATCATATATTCATATCATGTCAATACCTTTTTTTATTGGCGGCGCGCTTTCCGTCGCCGACGGAATGAGGTTTCCGGTGCCGCCGCCTTGTGTGAAGATTT
>JAERMT010001150.1_pt1 | contig 12120 bp, 9 predicted proteins | sample 9267081 | NCBI WGS metagenome assembly JAERMT01 (sample SAMN17071939, study PRJNA684904) | human gut metagenome | isolation source: diarrhea sample from child under the age of five | host: Homo sapiens | place: South Africa: Mafikeng, Mafikeng Provincial Hospital | collected 2019-09
TCTTTACAGTCAATACTTTAGTGTATAAGTTTTTCTTTGTCAAAGCGCTTTCAAAGGCAGAAAAGCCTAGTTTTATACACAAAACTAGTGTATAAATTAGTGTTTTCTGTATAAGCCCACTAATAATATATAGTTTTTAATCTAGTGTATATAAAAATCAAATTTATTTTTATTTGTGTATAATCCATTTCTACTTATGTATAGCCCGAGATAACTATCAGAAATGGTCTAAATGCCATGATATAATTTAGACATGAAATTAATAAGAACATTTGAAATCACTTCGGATGAGTTTTATGACTATCTTGAAACTCAATTATTAGAAGAGATTTCTAAAACCACAAAAAAGAATGTAAAGAAGAGTGTAATCAAATCTGGTTACAGCTACGAAAACAAGGATGCCAGATCAAAGATTGTCATTGATAAATATGTTCGTGGGCAGATTTATCAATCTACAGTCAAATCCGCTACTTCATTTGTTCGTGTATGTTATGAAACACAAGAAACGAAAGAGGGGTTAAAAATCAGTTTTGAACAATTTATGAGTGGAGAGGAAAAGCTTCCACAAAAAAATGTTTTATATCGTACATGGCACAATTGGATTACATTTGGAAGAATGTCTCACGTTTTATATGATATGCGTGATGATATTATTAAGATTCGTAATGGTGAAAAGATTATAAAGGGTAATATGCAGCCTGAAACGCATAAACATTTAAAGAAATTATTAACCCAAAAAATAGAGGAACAAGATCAATAGTCTTATTCCTCTTTTTCTTATAGTTTATTTAATATCATAATAATGGCAGCCATTTGATTATCATCAATAATCACTTTAAAAGCTTTTTCTAAAGGCTTTAACACCTTAGACACAACTTTAAAATCTTCTGGATAATCCTCTAAGATCGTATCTGCATCTTTACACGCCTGCTTACAAACACCTTGTTTACAATTTTCTAATAAACATGCGATGTGCACGAATAGGCCTACCTTTTGTTCTGCACTTAGTGAATAAATAATTTCCAATTCATCAATGATCGATGGTAAAATCGATTTTAATTTGGATACAGAAATACACTTGAATTGTTCTTCCAAGAAAGAGTATACGGCAGAATAATCCAATTGTTTAGATTGAATCGGTTCAAACATCAATATTTTATCAATAGCTTCTGGTTTGTTTTCAAACACTTTTGTCATAGAAACAAAAGGAATTCCCATTAATTTAGGATCATAAGTTCCAACAAAACAATGAATACGATAGATTTTCTTTAAAGCCATGACTTGCGAAATCAACTCTTCACGCTTAGAAATAGCCAAAGGCACTGTTTTAAAGCCCAAGTTTGAATATTGGTCAATATACTGTTTCAACTGGAAGGCCCCACCCTCACCTGTATGACATAATGTAATAATAATTTCTTTTTGTGAATCATTCATTTGAAGCATTGTCTTCATTTCACGCATTGTTGTATGGTACAAATACTCTAAATCTGTTTCCTGACTACACTTTCTAGCAACGTCTAACCCCAATAATGTGATAGGAAAATAAATATAGCGAATCTTGATATCCGTTTCCTCACTGATCGTATCTAACATTGTCTTGATCGAACCCATATCATAGATAACGACAATCCCTTGTCCATCATCAATTCGCTGAACTAATGTCTTGATTTCCTGTAAAGCCGTAGCTGAATCCTTTTCTAAACACAAATCATAGGCATACACATTATTTGTATGTGTTAAAGTATTTGTGACATCACGCAAAGAAGTCGCAATCCCTTTACCATGGAAAATATACAAAAGTACAGGATGTCCTTCTGTATCTTCTTCGTCTTTAATTAAGAACATCGCAATAATAACAATTTCTTCAATTGGTAACTCAATATCAAACGCATCCTTAAACATTTGTCCTAGTTGAATCGATATTCCATACTCCTTAGGATATTCTTGTACAATATGCACAATTTGATCATCATCTACACGCGACTGATTTAATTGTAATGTTAATAATGAGTTCATATGAAGACATAAACCATAGAATACTTGTGGTTGAATTTCTCTTTGAAGCTCATTTTTACAAGCATCCATAATCTTAGTTACCATATGAATAATTTTAGGATCTACAATCTTTGACAATTGTTCCGTATCATACTCATCATTATAACTACGATAATAGTTGTATCGTTTAAACAACGTATTAACATGACTATTGATAATATTATGAATCGTTTCCGTGTTGATACCACGTTTTGATAATTCAGTATATTGACTACGGATTTCCGCATATAAATCATGTGTATCCTGATACCTAATCCATTGAGATTCCTCATGACAATCATAAATAAACAACATCTGTGATCCTAATAAATCAAAAATTTCTGTTGATTGTGTTCTTAAACGAATCAAACTTTTCTGAACCTCATTGTTTAAATCTGAGATGGTTACCTCAATATTTGAATTTGGATCATCCATGACACGAACACACGCCGTTGCACATGCTCTTTTAATTTCCATTTCCAATCCTTTAACATTTAAAGGAAAGTCTGTTAATAATAAAGCCTCTAAAATCTCGCGCTTTACTTCAATATTCTTTTTGGCATTATTAGCCTCAATCATAAAGAAATAATTGATTAAAGCAAGTTTTTCACTTAAAGGACGACTGGCCAAATCCGGCAATTGAATAACCATAGACATTCTTTGGCTAAACTCTGCATATCCATTTGGGCCACAAGATAACACTAAAAATGTAGAATTTGCATCCATAAAGTCTTTACGATCTTCACTAAACAATAAACCTGATTCCAAAAATTCCGATAAACGACTTTTTTCCGTTGAATTCAACAATTCAGCATTGTCAATAAACAACAGCCCCCCACGACTTTTCGCAAATAAAGAATCCTCTATATTCTTAGGACTAAACAATTTTTCATCTAATTCTTCAATATTATTTTTGTAGTGGCGACAATTTATTTTATAAATCGGTGCACTCTCACTAAATACACCCGCTTCTTTACCATATAAATATAGTGTATACACAAAGTGAGTGGTTCCACTTCCTGGTTTTGCGGTTACTAATACATTCAAACTATTGTTTGGATATAAAATAGCTGCCTTGGCAACCTGTAACGCATTGGCAAGACTACCATCGATTCCAATCATCACTCTGCCTACTGTATTTAATTCATTACCTACTTCTTTTTGTGGTAAATAATATAAAACAGGTCGAGTATTCGTCTTTTCTAGACGTGCATCTTTCACTAACTCATTCAATAAAGTCGAAACATTCGATCTTTGTAGCTGAAAATAGTCCGCAATGACTTTTGTACTGATTCCATCTTTATAGTCTGAATTCGTCATTAATTGTTTTTGTACAAATTCAAATACGCTCTCTTTTGTCGTTTTCATTCTATTACACTCCATTAAACGCTTGCATTCGTTTGAATTATACACTAATATACACAAAAACTACAGTTACTTTTTCGTGACTACGCACAAAAATGTGCGTACTTATCCTTTTTTTAAACTTACTATACACTTGTATTGAGGTGAAAAAAATGCAAGAAAATTCAATTACACAAGGGGCAATCCCTAAACAAATGATTCTTTTTACAATTCCCATCATGATTGGTACACTATTTCAACAATTATACAATACAGTAGATGTAATCGTGATTGGTAAATTTGTATCCGCCAAAGCCTTAGCATGTGTTGGCGGTTCAAGCGGTATGATAATATTTTTATTCATTGGTTTCTTTACAGGCTTAACATCTGGAATTACTGTTGTTGCAGCCAAATATTTTGGCGCCAAAGATACAAAAAATTTAAATTATACCATCCATACATCAATTGCCTTATCATTACTTGGAGGCGTTCTATTCACTATTCTAGGCAATGTATTTACGGAAAAACTCTTACAGCTTTTAAATACACCCACAAATTTAATTCAAGGATCCACAACCTATCTTCGCATATATTTTATGGGTTTAACTTTTCAGTTTCTATTTAATTCCTGCAGCGCAATTCTTAGAGCTTTGAGCGATTCTAAAACACCCCTATACTATTTGATTCTATGCTGTTTTATCAATATCGCATTAGATATTGTACTCGTTGTCATTTTCCCACTAGGAATCACTGGCGTTGCTATCGCAACTACATTCTCTCAATTCATCAGTTCCATATATGCCTTACGTGCGCTCACTAAATTTGATGAAGCTTATAAGTTAAATATCAAGAGTCTCAAAATACATCCATATTTTTTCAAAGAAATTATTCAAATTGGTTTTCCAGCCGCTGTTCAAAGCTTGATGAACTCCTTTTCAGGCATGATCATGACCAATGCGATTAATTCACTAGGTACCTTTGCGATTGCAGGAAATACAGCCTACGCAAAACTAGATGGTATTTATTGGATGGTTAGTAATGCTTTTTCTGTAACCATCTCTACTTTTGTAGCACAAAATATAGGTGCAAAACAATGGCATCGTGCTAAAGAAAGTGTAAAAACATGTTTGTTAATGGATATCTCTATCTCAGCTGTCATCAGCTTGCTCTTCTTCTTTTCAAGCAACACTCTTCTTTACTTATTTACAAATGATAACAGGGTTATCGAACAAGCATTACTAGTCATGAAAGCTATTGCTCCCTATTATGTGATCGTCCCTTTCTATGAAATTTTAGCAAGCGCCTTAAGAGGCATGAACATTACAATCACTCCTACAATCATTAATATTTTGGGCTTATGTGGAATTCGAGCTATTTACATTCTATGTCAGTCTTTCACAAACATTTATGATATTATCATTTCTTGTCCAATTTCATGGGTATGCACTGCCATTCTAACGATTCTCTACTATAAGAAAAGCCTACATTAAGTAGGCTAATTTTGCATATGAACCATTTCTTCTTCAATCGTTGGATAAGAAATAAGTGTTTCACCATCTAAATTCTCATTAAACATATTCACACCACTAATCTGATGATTATTGTATGTTGTATAATAGTAAATTCCATTTCTTAAGTCGCAACAAGACGTATAAATTGTATATTCATACTTTCCAGGTTCCACTTCACAAAGACCTTTTTGTTGTTCCACACTACCAATAATGCGGAAATATTGACTTAAATCATTCTTATCACTCGTCGCATTGGCTCTTGTATAGGCAACACGCACAAATCTGGATCCACTCGATAAATCACCCGGAAGTCCCATAGCTCCAAAACCACGTGAATAAGCCGTTAAATCCAATCCAAAGTTATTTTCAGGTTGTTTGTTTGATAAATACATATAGTCATTCAAACGGAACAACTGCATAGGTAATGGCGGATTGTTTGTCAAAACATGCGTAGGATTATCATATACATGCATACCATCTTCCATACACTCCACGACAATGCTTTCATTTTCATCACTGATCATATAGTGTAATTCAGCTACTGGAAAGTGTTCATTAAATGGTGTGGCACAAACATTTGTATTTTCTAATACGACTCTTGCCTCTTTGACACTTGCACATTGCGACAAGATCCAAGGAATAAATTCAAAGGCAGCCACATTGTTCATGCCTTCCTTGACTTCATAAAACTTTGCATTCCCAACAAAGTTTAATCCAGCCATTCCCAAGCCTTTCTCATTCATGGCATCATAATATAATGGATACTCTTCAAATACATGAGCCATTCCAATCAGAGCATAATGACTTTCATGTTGTTCTAAATGTCTAAAATGAAAATCATAATTGCGTGGCGTAACAGCTACTTGTTCTCCATATGAAAATTCATAATCTAAATTCCTTCCAAAAAACTGATTAAAGCTTAATGCGGTACACATTAAAATCATCTCCTTCTACTTAGTAGCTTAACACAAACTACACAAAGATTACACACATAATAATGTACAAATCAAAATATGTGTTCATTGCGTTAAGTACCAAAAAAATATATATTTTAAGTATCATAAGAAATGCCTTATCTTATGATTAACCCTTTGGAAAATTATTCAACCCTATAAACTCAAGATACATTTTTATCTTAATAATTTTCCTCTCCCTAAAGCAATGTCAAGCCCGGACATTGCTTTTTATTTTAATGAATAAAATGTATCAATCACATCCAATAAATCATCAACACTTAAATTACAATCGTTATCTAGCCAATATGAAATTGTCATTAAAAAGCCTTGCTTCATAAACTCCATCTCATATTTCTCTTTTAAACATGTCCCCGATATTTCATGACTTATAAAAACAATTTCAAAACCAGATGATATTTTAGAAAAGACAGGCGAATGAAAACTCACCCTATAAAACAATTCATTATCTTTTATGTACTCTAAAATCATCCTCAAATTTTCTTTTTTACTAGAAGAATGTGATTGTCTAAATATATATTTCATATTCTCTTCATGAATTATCCACATTTTTTCTAATACACCATACACATCTTCAAAATGATTATAAAAAGTAGAACGGTTTATATGTGCATCTTCACAAATTTCTTTAACCGTTATTTTCCTTAGATCCTTCTCTTCAAGAAGTCGCGTAAATACATCTAAGATTACTCTTTCGTTACTTTTGTACTGTTCATTTGCTTTTTTATTCATATCCCATTATCTCAACACATATCCATTTATTGATGATTGTAGAATACACCCCCACTCCATATAATACAAGTGTAAAACGAAAGCGAGGAACACAAACATGCTAAAACTATATATTGTACGTCATGGAAAAACATTATTTAATGAAAAACACTTAATTCAAGGTTGCTGCGATTCACCACTGACATCAGAAGGCATTCAGCAAGCTAAAAAACTACACTATGAATTGGAAAACATCCCATTTCATGCTTGCTACGTATCTCCAATGCATCGTGCCATTGAAACAGCCACTACAATTATTCAAGATCGAGATATCCCACTTTTCATCAATAACAACCTAAAAGAATTTAACTTTGGATCTATAGAAGGAGACAGTGAAGAAAAATTAAAATCTATTTATCCTGTCATGCAAGGAAAAAAGGTTGACGGATTTGATGGAGAAAATATGCAAGATTTCACAAAACGAATCTTAAAAGGTCTTGATGAAATTCATAAAAAAAATAAAGATGGAAATATTTTAATCGTTACACATTCTGGTGTAATTACAGCCTTATTAAACACCATCAGTAATTTACCAGAAAAAGATATTGTTTACATCAAAAACTGTTCTGTAACCCAATTAGAATGGAATTTTGGTTGGAAATTATGCAATTAAAAAGACGGAAACCCGTCTTTTTTAAAATGCGAATACAATTCCTATCACTGCACTAGCTACAATAAACCAGATTGGATGTAATTTAGGTTTATACTTACTCAATGCCAACAATACGAATAGACAAATAAATTGTTTCCAATGAAATGTGGAGAAAGTATAATCACCAAATAAAGTTGTTACCAAAATATCAATGGTAGCCACGGCAATAAAGGCAACTACAGCTGGTTTTAATCCGGCAAAGATTTGTTGAACAAGCTCTGCCTCTTTAAATTTCTCCAAGAAATTGGCAATGATACAGATAACGATCAAACTTGGTAAAATCAAACCAAGTGTTACTATAATCGAACCTAATACACCATATTGACTAAAACCTACATAACTAGCCATATTGACACCCATTGGACCTGGTGTCGATTCACTTACGGCAATCATTGTAGATAGATCACTCATAGTATACCAGCCATAACGAACCCCAATCTCTCTTAAGAAAGGAATGGTCGCAAGACCTCCTCCTACCGCAAATAGTCCGGTTTTAAAAAACTCTAAAAACATCAACAACAATTTAATCATTTTTCTTTAACCATCCTATTCTAGAGAAAACAACACCCGCAATACCAGCACCAATCACTAGTAACACCGTAGAAACTTTAGTAAACATCGCAAAAATAAGAGCTACCGCAAAAATCAAGAAACCAATCTTATTTTTAATATTACCCTTTCCTAATTTTAATACCGCATTGATCATCAACATACATACAGCTACACGAATTCCATTTAGTGCATGTTGAACAATGGCTAAACTTGAAAAGTTTGTGATCAAACCTGCAATTATACTAATAATGATGATGGATGGAGTCACAACCCCTAGAGTAGCTGCAATTGCTCCTGGAATGCCCGCTTGATAATATCCAATAAAAGTGGATGTATTGACCGCAATAACACCAGGTGTACATTGGCCAATCGCATAATAATCCATGACTTCATCTTCTGTAGCCCAATGATACTTTTCAATCACTTCCTTTTGAATCATTGGCAACATGGCATATCCACCACCAAAGGTAAACAATCCCATCTTAAACCAAGAAACATATAATTGAATCAGTTTCTTCATTTTACTCTCCTTTTAATACAAATTTTTCAATGACTTCGCAAACAGCTCCTTCTTCACAAGTAGCCGTTGTGATATAGTCACAATCTGGTTTAATACCAGGAGCCGCATTTTGCACTCCCACACCTAAACCAGCATCTTTGATCATGGATAAATCGTTATAGTTATCTCCAATCGCAATCGTATCCTGAATATCAATATGTAATAGATCGGCTAATTTTTTTAGTCCAGCCCCCTTATTTACACCCTTATGATTAAATTCAATATAACGATTACTTGAATATGAAACATCCATATCAAATGTGATATCCTTTAGATCACGATCAATGCTTTGTAGATACTCAAAATCCGTATTTGTATATAATACTTTTACAATTTCCTGCCCCTTTAAAAAATCCAAATTTTGATCAAATACCTCAATCATTTCTTGACGATTCTGCACATATCTTTTTTCATCTTCCGTTAAGTTATATGCATATACCGCATCACGCGTATATACATGAATGACTACATCATACTTTAATCCGCGTCTATATAATTCTTCAGCTTTCTCAAAAGAAATACCTTCAAAATGTAAAAGTCGATTGTCTTTATTTTCCGTAATAGCCCCACCATTATATGAAATCACATATTGATTGGCTTCATCAAAAAGATCCAATTCCTTTAATGTACCCTGCACTGTGTTATAGCCTCTTCCTGTAGCCAGTACAAATTTAACACCTAAATCTTTCAATTTTTTAATGGCTTCAATATCTCTAGAATCAATTGTTCGATCGGGTTTGATCAAAGTTTCATCTAAATCACACGCAATTAACTTATACATAAGTAAACATCCTCCCTTAGATATGGAAAAATTATAAACCAAAATTTTTCAAAAAAAAAGTAGCACAAAGCTACTTATAATACAGAACCAATCACATGAACAATAAAGGCTAAAATCCATGCAAGTACACATTGCCATGCCACTACACCGACTGCCCATCTTGCACCTAGTTCTCGTTTAATAGATGCGATAGCCGCCACACATGGTGAATAAATCAAGCAGAATACAAGTAAAGAAGCAGCAGATAGTGTAGTTAATGCACTATGTAAACCACCTACAAATAATACTTGTAGTGTAGAAACAACACTTTCCTTAGCCATAAATCCACTAATTAAAGATGTCACAATACGCCAATCTTGAAGTCCTAATGGTGCAAATACAGGAGCAATCCATCCGGCTACCATTGCCAAAATACTTTGACTTGAATCTTTGACCATATCGAATTGTAGGTTAAAGCTTTGAAGGAACCATACAAGTACAGTTGCCACAAAAATAACCGTAAAGGCTTTTTGTAAGAAATCCTTCGCCTTTTCCCACAACAATTGACTCACATTCTTTAATCCAGGCAAACGATAGTTTGGAAGTTCCATCACAAATGGAACAGCTTCACCTTTAAATAAAGTATTTTTAAATAAGAATGCGATTAAAACACCTACGACAATGCCCAAAACATAAAGCCCTGCCATAACTAGGCCGCCTTGTTTTGGAAAGAATGCATTCACAAAGAAGGCATAAATAGGTAATTTTGCGGTACAAGACATAAATGGCGTCAATAAAATCGTCATCTTACGATCTCTTTCACTTGGTAAAGTACGTGTCGACATAACGGCTGGTACCGTACAACCAAATCCAATCAATAAAGGAACGATACTTCTTCCTGACAACCCAATCTTTCTTAATAGTTTATCCATAAAGAAGGCTACACGCGCAATATATCCACTGTCTTCCATCATAGATAAAAAGAAGAATAGTGTCACAATGATTGGTAAAAAAGATAAGACAGAACCTACACCCGCAAAGATACCATCAATCACCAAACTATGTACAGCATAGCTTACGTGAGCACTTGTCATCCATGCATCCACTACTTGTGTGATCCAATCAATACCAAGTTCTAATAAGCCTTGAAGCCATGCTCCAACCACATTAAATGTTAGATAGAATACAAGCAGCATTATTCCAATAAACATAGGAATGGCAGTATATTTACCCGTTAAAATACGGTCAATTTTTTCACTTCGAACACGCTCTTTACTTTCCTTAGGCTTAACAACCGTTTGTTCGCAAACCTTTTCAATAAAAGAAAAACGCATATCGGCAATGGCCGCACTATGATCGAGTCCACGCTCTTTTTCCATTTGAAGCACAATGTGCTCAATCATTTCTTTTTCATTTTCATCTAAATCCAAACGATCAAGAATCAATGTATCGCCTTCAATAATCTTACTGGCCGCAAAACGCAAAGGAATATCTTCCTTTTTGGCATGATCTTCAATCAAATGGCAAATGGAGTGAATACAACGGTGAACAGCTCCACCGAAATCATCTTCCCCACAAAAATCTAAACGACCTGGTCTTTCTTGATATTTTGCGATATGAATGGCATGTTCAATCAATTCATCTACACCTTGGTTTTTAGCTGCAGAAATAGGTATAACTGGTACACCAAGCATAGCCTCCATACCATTGATATCAATCGAACCTTGATTGTTGGCAACTTCATCCATCATATTAAGTGCAACAACCATCGGAATATTCATTTCTAAAAGTTGCATAGTCAAATACAGGTTTCGCTCAATATTTGTAGCATCTACAATATTAATGATAGCCTTAGGCTTATCATTTAACACAAAATTACGCGATACAATTTCTTCACTCGTATAAGGTGACATCGAATAAATACCCGGTAAATCTGTCACCATTGTATTTGGATACCCTTTGATTGGACCATCCTTTCGATCGACGGTTACACCCGGAAAATTCCCAACATGTTGATTCGATCCCGTGAGTTGGTTAAACAAAGTGGTTTTTCCACAGTTTTGATTTCCTACCAAGGCATATGTTAAACAAGTTCCTTCTGGCAAAGGATGTGCATCTGCCTTTACATGATATTTACCATCTTCACCTAAACCAGGGTGAACGGTGTTATTTATATTTTCTGCACTCTCATGCTTTCGTGTTCTCTCATCAATTAATTCAACCAATATTTTTTCAGCTTCATCTAAACGAAGCGATAATTCATAACCATGAATCTGTAGTTCCATTGGATCGCCCATAGGCGCAAACTTTACAACTGTAACCTCGGCTCCAGGTATAACTCCCATATCTAGAAAATGTTGTCTTAATGCACCCGTTCCTCCAACGGCCTTAATCAATGCACTCTGTCCTATTTTTAACTCTTTTAACGTCATGCATATTCCTCCCCCAATTAGTTAAAATTATAGCACATTATTCAAATAGTCGATTACGTCACATCATATTTTTATCAATTATTAAATTAAAAAAGCTAAATGAAAATTCATTCACCTAGCTAATAATTTGTCCATTCGTTTCTATGACTTTTTTATACCAATAAAAACTTTTCTTTTTATATCGTTTAAATGTGCCTGTACCATCATTATTTCGATCCACATAAATAAAACCATATCGCTTTTTCATTTCAGCAGTTGATGCACTTATTAAATCAATACATCCCCATGATGTATATCCCATAACTTCTACACCATCATCGTTGATTGCCTTTGAAACTTGTGTTAAATGATCATTCATATACTGAATTCTATAATCGTCTTCTACCCAATAACCATCTTTTTCTTCTGAAAGCAATGTATCCTTTGCTCCCAAGCCATTTTCTACAATAAACAATGGCTTTTGATAACGATCATAATATGTATTCAACAAATATCTTAACCCTTTTGGATCAATTTGCCATCCCCATTCAC
>JAERMT010001161.1_pt1 | contig 12052 bp, 7 predicted proteins | sample 9267081 | NCBI WGS metagenome assembly JAERMT01 (sample SAMN17071939, study PRJNA684904) | human gut metagenome | isolation source: diarrhea sample from child under the age of five | host: Homo sapiens | place: South Africa: Mafikeng, Mafikeng Provincial Hospital | collected 2019-09
AGCGTTCGGCTCCGACCCGGAAGGCCAGAGGTTCGAATCCTCCCGGTCGCACCAAGAAAGACCCATACACAATGTGTATGGGTCTTTCTTTATTGCAGACGCCGTTTTCTGCCAGCCGGCAGCATTCATTTTCAGAAGCTGAGAAGCCTCAAATCATATTGCAAAAAGCAAAAACATCTTTATAATAGAGCTTGTACCCCGGTGTGCGCGGGTACTGTTTTGGGATAAGAAAAGGAAAAAAGAAGCTATGAGTTCATCCGCAAAGTCTCTGACCGAAGGGCCTCTGGCCAAACAGATCCTCCTGGTCAGCCTGCCGCTGGCCCTGTCCAATCTGCTGCAGGTGCTCTTTAATATGTCGGACGTGGCTGTGGTGGGCCGGTTCGCAGGCTCCACGGCCCTCGGCTCAGTAGGCTCCACCAGCATCTTCGTCACCCTGTTCACCGGTTTCCTCATCGGTCTGAGCAACGGCATCAACGTGCTGGTGGCCCGGTTCTACGGTGCGCGCCATGCCGACGATGTGGAGAAGACCGTCCACTCGGCTCTGCTGGTCAGTCTGGCAGCGGGCGTACTGCTCCTGCTCATCGGCCTGCTGGGCTCGCCGGCCCTGCTCCATCTGCTCAACACCAAAGAAGACCTCTACCCCGGCGCTGTGCTCTACCTGCGGGTGTACTTCCTCGGTATGCCGGCGCTGGCTCTTTATAACTACGGCAACGCCATCTTCAGCGCCATTGGCGAGACGAAAAAGCCGCTGTACTACCTGTGCATCGCGGGCGTGCTGAACATCCTGCTCAACCTCTTCTTCGTCATCGTCTGCCATCTGGACGTGGCGGGCGTCGCGCTGGCAAGTGCCATCTCCCAGTGCGTCTCGGCCTTCCTCGTTCTGCGGGCGCTGACCCGCGTGCAGGACTGCTACGCCCTGGACTTCCACAAGGTCGCTTTCGACCCTGCCACTACCCAGCGCATCCTCGCGCTGGGCCTGCCCGCCGGGTTCCAGAACGCCGTCTTCGCCATCGCAAACCTCTTCATTCAGGCCGGTGTCAACTCCTTTGACTCCCTCATGGTCAAGGGCAACTCCGCCGCCGCCAACGCCGACAACATGATATACGACGCAATGGCCGCGTTCTATATGGCCTGCGCCAGCTTCATGAGTCAGAACTACGGCGCGGGCAAGCCCGACCGCGTGAAGAAGAGCTACTTTATCGCCCTCGCCTATTCCTTCGGCGTCGGCCTCGTGCTGGGAGGTTCGCTGTTCATCTTCGGGCGGCAGTTCCTCGCCCTCTTCACCACCGAGGGCGCCGTCATCGACGCCGGCATGAAGCGTGTGGGCGTCATGAGCTTTGCCTACTGCATCTCGGCCTTCATGGACTGCACCATCGCGGCCTCCCGCGGTCTGGGCAAGACGGTAGTGCCGACCGTCATCGTCGTCCTCGGCTCCTGCGTGTTCCGGGTCATCTGGGTCTACACCATCTTCGCCCACTTCCATACCATCCCCTCGCTCTATCTGCTCTACCCCTGCTCCTGGACGCTGACCGCCATCGCAGAGATCGTCTACTTCATCCACGCCTACAAGGACAGCATGAAGATATTCACTCAGCCCCAGCCCGCAGAAGTCTGATAAGACACAAAAATGCCATCGCCCCGCGGCGATGGCATTTCTTTATTTCGTTACTGATAATCGTGGTTGAGGAACATGGCCTTGATCTGGACGATCTCGTCGTACTCTTCCTGCTCCACCTGAACGTCGGCGTTGACCTCTTTGAGGCGGTCCTTCACAGCCTCGAGAGCTTCGGGCAGGGTGACGGCCCGGCCCTCCTGAAGAGCGTCGGTCATCTGCTTGAGCACCACAGGGTGAGCGTAGATGTCCGGCACCGGGAAGTTCCCGCCGGGATAGGCTTTGATGTACTCGGCCATGGCCGCTTCGGCCCTGTCGGCACGCTTCATGATGGCGTTATGGTTGTTGTGGGCCGTCGGCATCATGTTGTAGCTGGAGAAGAGGAAGATGGCCGCAAAGCCGAACAGCGCAAAGTAGATGCCGTAGTTTCCGGTGTGGTTGATGATGCTCTGGATGCCATAGGCCGCAGACACCACGCCGAACAGACTGATGATGAGGGCCACATATTTATACACCGGCTTGCTCTGCAGCTGGGCGCGCTTGCGGCGCTCGGCGGCGCTGAGCTCTTTGGCAAGCTCCGGTTTCCTGGCGAGGTAGTCCGATGCGCGCTTGAGCTGGCCCACGCTCTGCTCTGCCTCCTTCGAGAGCTGGGGCAGCCTCCGGGCGGCTTTCTCGGCCTTCTGGCGGGCAATTTCCGCCTCGCCCGCGGCGCTCAGACGCGGGATGCTGGGCTGTTCTTTCGCCAGAACTTCCAGCAGGGCGTCCACGTCCCGCTCGTCCTTGAAGTTGCACTGCTTCTGCTTGCCGCCGTCGTACTCCACCACGAGGTAAGCCATCGAGGCAAACATCCCCTTACCGGAGAAGCCTCCCTGGCTCATGGCCACCCGCTTGAACACGCGGCTGATGCTGCCATAGGGCAGATAATACCGGCGGTCGATGTAAAAGCTGTTGAGGTAGAGGGCCTTTTTGCCCACGCCGCAGGGACCGATCTTTTTGCAGGCTTTCTTATCGGCTTCCAGCGTTGCTTTGTCCAGATGGGCGAGGCCCAGTTGTGCAGGATGAAACAGCATAGAGAATCCCCTTCTTCCATTTCTTTTTCTCATTCTGCCACTCTGAGCCGAAAAAAGCAAGAGGCAGTTTCAGATGACCTTCTGCTCAAGCCATTTTCCCCGGACAAAACGCACCGTAAAGCAGATGGAGCGGAACGCCCAGTCGAGATACATCCCCATCCAGATGCTGAGCAGTCCGCCGCCCATCTTCAGGACCCACAGGTAGCAGAAGCCCACGCGGAACACCCACATGGACACGATGCTGACGGTCATGGTGAAGCTGGCGTCGCCGGCAGAGCGGAGGATGTTGGGCAGGGTGAAGCTGGAGGGCCAGAAGAAGAGGGAGACGATGTTGAACCACATCATGACTTCCAGCGCCATGGCCGAAGCCTCCAGCGAGAGGCTGAACCAGGACAGCGCCCAGCGGTCGGCGAAGAAGAAGGCCGACAGGTTCATGACCCAGGCACCGCAGTAGGCCACCAGCAGCAGACGGCGGGCATACCAGACAGCCTGCTCTTTCTCGCCTGCACCGAGGCACTGGCCCACCACCGTGAGCACCGCCATGCCGACGGCGATGGCCGGGATGTTCAGGAGGGTGCTGGTGGTGTTGGCCACGGCATTGGCCGCGATGGCGGCGGTGCCGAGGGTGCTGGTGAGGCTGGCCACCGACAGTTTGCCGATTTGGAACATCCCGTTCTCGATGCCCGCCGGGATGCCCACCCGCAGGATGCGCCGGATGAGCTTTCCGTCCGGCTTCAGGGCCGACAGGCCGGTGACACGGAGCATACAACCCGGCTTCTGGAGCAGGAAGAGGACGGCACAGCAGGCCACCGCGCGGGAGACGAGGCTGGCCAGCGCCGCGCCCATGACGCCCATCTTGAAGCCAAAGATGAGGATGGCATTGCCGCCGATGTTGACGACATTCATCACGAGGCTGGACATCATGCTGATCTTGCTGTTGCCCTGCGCCCGGAAGAGGGCCGCGCCTGCGTTATACAGGCCGATGAAAGGGTAGCTCAGGGCCGACAGCAGGAAATACGTCTCGGCGTACTTCATCACGTCGGCGTCGATGGAGCCGAAGATGCCCCGCAGGATGGCGTGGCGTCCCACCACGACCACCGCTGCCACCAGAATGCTGAAGCTGGACATGATGAACATGATCTGTGCGGCAGCAGCCCGGGCGCTCTTCTCCTCCCGATGGCCGATGTACTGGCTGGCGACCACCGCGCCGCCGGTGGCCAGCGCCGTCATGATCTGTATCATCAGGGTGTTGAAGGTATCCACAAGGCTCACGCCCGACACCGCCGCCTCGCCTACCGACGACACCATAAGGGTATCGGCCAGGCCGATGGTCACGCTCAGGGCCTGCTCCGCAATGAGCGGCAGCAGCAGGGCCGTCAGCTGCTGGCGGGTAAACAAAGGCTTCGTTTCAAATTTTGTGCTCGTCATTCGCTCCTCCGTGCCGCCCCCGAAGGGACTTTTTCAAAGTATACAGACTTATCCCTATGATACAGCGTCTTTCCCCAAAAGGCAAGAAGATGTATACAAGAATCTCTCAAAATTTTAAGGATCCTGCCCCTCTGCGCCACTTTACCCCCATTCCATCTTGTGTTACAATGAAAGCTGCCAGAGGGCTTCCCTTTTCCGCGCCGTGCAGGGACGCGGACAAACCGGCGCTCCGGTATCATGATAAGAAGGTCAACCCAAGACCCATAAGGGGGAAGGAATCTATGCCAAAGACAGCTCATAAGGTCGTGGTCATCGGACATCGCAACCCGGACACCGACTCTATCTGCTCTGCCATTGCGTACGCAGAGCTGAAAAATAAGACAAGCTCCCTCGTCTGCGAGGCCCGCCGGGCCGGACGGATGAACCAGGAGACGGAATTCGTGCTCAAGCGGTTCGGCGTCGCGCCGCCCCGGATGTGTACCGATGTCAACCCGAAGATCCGTGATGTGGACTACCGCGAGATGCCCGGCATCCCCGGCTCCACCAGTCTGCGCAAGGCATGGGAGATCATGCGCGACCAGCAGATCGACACCCTGCCCATCACGAGCGCCGACAACGAGCTGGAAGGCATCATCACCGTGAAGGACATCGCCACGGCCAACATGGACGTGTTCGACACCGGTGTGCTTGCCACCAGCCGCACCACCTATAAGAATATCCTCGAGACCCTCGGCGGCACCATGGTCGTCGGCGACGAGAACGCCGTCTGCACCACCGGTCATATCAAGATCGGCACTGCCACCCCCGAGATGCTGGAAAACAACGTCGAAAAGGGCGACATCGTCATCCTGACCAACCGCTATGAGAGCCAGCTGTGCGCCATCGAGAAGGAAGCATCCCTCCTCATCATCTGCAACGGCGCCAAGGTGGGCCGCACCATCCAGCGCATCGCCGAGGAGACCGGCGTCGCCATCATGACCGCCCCCTGCGACACCTACGCCGCCGGCAAGCTCATGAGCCAGTGCGCCCCCATCTCCTATTATATGACCCGCGACGACATCATGAAATTCACCCTCGTCACCCCGGTGGCCGACGTCACCCGCGTGATGGCCAAGGTGCGCCACCGCTACTTTCCCATCCTCGACGAGGACGGCAAGTACTGCGGCATGGTCAGCCGCCGCAACATCATCGCCCTGCGCAAGCGCCGCATCATCCTGGTGGACCACAACGAGGCCACCCAGGCCGTGGAGGGCTTCGACCAGGCTGAGATCCTGGAGATCATCGACCACCACCGCATCGGCAGCCTCGAGACCAGCGGCCCGGTCTATTTCCGCAACCAGCCTGTAGGCTGCACCGCCACCATCATCACCCAGATGTACGATGAGAACGGCGTCGAGATACGGCCTCAGATCGCCGGTCTGCTGCTGGCGGCTATCCTCTCGGATACGCTGGTCTTCCGCAGCCCCACCTGCACTCCCGTCGATGTCTCCGCCGCCCACCGCCTCGCCAAGATCGCGGGCGTCGAGATCGACGCCTTTGCCTCCGAGATGTTCGAGGCCGGCGAGAAGCTGGACGGCAAGACCCCGGAGGAAGTCTTCCTGCAGGATTTCAAGGTGTTCATGTGCGGCGACGTCCGCTTCGGCGTGGCGCAGGGCAGCTACATGACCCGCAAGAACCTGAAAGCGGCCCAGCAGCTGCTCGCCCCCTATCTGCCCGAAGCCTGCGGCAAGCAGAATGTGGAGGACCTCTATATGCTGCTGACCGATGTGCCGAAGGAAGAGAGCGTCGTCATCTGCACCGGCCGTCATGCCGACGAGATGCTGCGCAGCGGCTTCGAGAAGGAGCCAGAGGAAGATGGCAGCTGGGTGCTGCCCGGCGTCATCAGCCGCAAAAAGCAGTTCATCCCCGCCCTGATGAGCGCCTATCAGGAGCTGTAAACAAACACGAAGCCCCCCGGAGTCCTGCAATTCCGGGGGGCTGTTGTGCATCTATCAGGAGTAGTTCCGCCTTGTATTTCAAACGAGTGCATTATCGGGGAGTTCTTCTGTATTTAAAGCTATCACAAATTCGTGGAAAATGTGTGTAATTTCAGGAAAAGATTGGAGAAATCCTTTCACACCTTCTTCTTTTTTTCAGCAATCTGGTTGACAGAATGCCAAAGTCGTGCTATCATCGAGTTAATCATTGTCAGGCTTTTGTGCGGCATTGCCGCCGGGCCTGGGAATAAGGGAGCGCCGCACGGGCCGGCAAAGGGGTTTCATACCGCTTTGCCGGCCCGTGTTTTTATTTCCCGGCGGGGTGCAAAACCGTGCCATCTGTGGTACAATAGAAGTCGAACTTTACCGATTGAAAGGGGCATACGGATGCAGTTGTTTGAACTGGTCAGCCCGCGGCTGTTCCGGCCGCTGGCGGGGCCGAACCGGGCATTTTATGCAGAGCTGCTGCTCTTGCTGTGGGAGGAGTGCCGCCACACGGCAGATTACAGCATCCTGCGGGCCGAGGCCGTATCCCGGGCCGAGGATTACTTCGCCGCGCTGGCAAAGCCTCTGGCACTGGACGCCGACGACGCGGGCGATGAGGCCGAGCAGCCCACCCGCGACCCCCACACGCTGGCGCTGGGCTTTCTGCTGCGGCTGCGGCGCACCGGCTGGCTGGCCGAACAGCCCGGCAGCTACGAAGAAGAGCCTGCGCTGGCCTTTGTGCCGGAGGTGACGCCGCTTCTCGAGGCGCTGGAAGAGATCCTGAACCCCCGGGTCGTCACCTACACCGGCAAGCTCTACAAGGCGTGGCAGCTTTTGCAGAACGTGGGCGAAGAGAAGAGCCCCTACGAGAACGTCCTGCGGGAGGTAGCCGGCGACCTTGAGGCGCTGAACAAGTCCCTCCGCGCCCTCAATGCCTCCATCGGCCACTACATCGACCGCCTCACCCGCAACCGCACCCCGCAGGAGGTCTTGGAGCTTTTCGACCAGTACGAAGAAAAGGTGGTGGCGGCCGCCTACCACCGCTTCAAGACCAGCGACAACCTGTTCAACTACCGCGCCTTCCTCGAAGAGGGACTGGACGACTGCGAGACGAACTACCTGCCCCAGCTGGCGCTGGATTACGCCCGGGTGGAGCGCTGCGCCCCGAGCGAGGCCGCTCCCGCCGTCCGCGCCCTCATCCAGAAACAGCGGGACGCCCTCGAAGAGATGAGCACCCTCATCCGGGAGATCGACGCCAGCCACGTCCGCTACCGCAAGCGGGCCGTTCAGCGGGCGCAGTTCCTGCTGCTGAGCGACCGCTCGGCCCAGGGCAGCGTCACCGCCCTGCTGCGGCGGTACGCTGAGAATATCAAAACGCCCGACCAGCTCTTTGAGCCGGACGACGGCCCGCTGGCCGCGCGGCTCAGGCTCTGGCCGGTGCAGGTCTTCGGCGAAAAGCCGCTCTATCCTCCGGCCGCACCCCGCACCGACGCGCCGCTGGCCCCGGTGCAGGCCGGACAGCTGGACGAGGAGCAGCTCCGCCGGGAGCAGAAGCTCCTGCTGGACTACGCCCGGATGGCCGTCACCGAGGAGAACGTGGACATCCTCGCCCGGCAGGCGCTGGCCGCACGGCCTTCTGTCTCGGCGTCCACCCTCGCCGACGAATACCCGAACGACTTCGCACGCATCATCGGACTGCACACCTACTCCCAGTCGCCGCGCCGCTGTTATGACATCCGGCTCACCGGCGAGTGGGCCACGCGGGGCGGCTTCCGGTTTGAAGAATTTACTCTGACACCCCGCAAGGAGGACGCCGAAGATGACCGAAACGAATAAAATGCTGGAAGAGTGCGCAAATTATCTGCTCAACCACTGCTTTGTGCTGGGCGGCGCGGAGGACCAGCGCGCCAAATATCTCTATGTTCAGGATCACCTCAACGAGGTGCGGGCCGTGTTTGCGCCGCTGGGCTACTCGGTGGTGCTCTACCCCGCCCCGCTGCAGGCGGCAGCCCTCGTCAACGAGCATGAGGGCAGTCAGGCCCGGCTTCTGAAGTACGAGAGCATCCTGCTCTTAGTCCTGCGCCTGCTCTACCTCCAAAAGCGGGAGAGCCTCTCGGCCAGCGCAGACCAGGTGCTGGTGACGGTGGAAGAGGTGCAGGCCGAATTGCAAAAGATGAACCTGCCCCGCCGCCTCGACCAGCCCACGCTGGAAAAGCTGCTGCGCACCCTGCGCCGGTACAATCTGGCCCGGCCGGTGGGAAGGCTTTCCGGGCTGGATAGCCGCATCGAAGTATTCCCCACCGTATTGCTTGCTCTGCCGGATTCCGACCTTGCGGACGCTGCCGCCGAGGTGACCCGCACCCGCAGCGAGCTTTCGCTTTATGAGCGGCCGGAGGACGGCACCGCTGCCGTGGAGGTGGAAGAATGATAGAACTGAAACGCCTGAAGCTCATCAACTGGCACAACTTTGAGAACGTCACCTTCGACTGCGCCCGGCTGACCTACATGATCGGCGTCAACGCCGTGGGCAAGACCACCATCCTCGACGCCATCCGCTACTGCCTGACCACCAACCGCAGCTTCAACGCTCTCGGCAACAAAAAGAGCGGCCGCACCCTGCAGGGCTCTGTCCACGCCAAGCAGCGCGGCGAGAACGCCTACCGCCGCCCGGGCCGCACCGTGGCCTACATCGGCGCGGAGTTCTGGGACAGCGTCAAGCGCACCCACTTCGTCATCGCCGTCCGGGTCGAGTCGGAAGGCCCCATGCAGGAGCTCCACCCCGGCGACCAGACCTGGTATATCTCCGAGGACGGCTGCACCCTCGAGCAGCTGCCCTTCATCGACCCCCGCACCGGCGCGCCCAGCTCGAAAGAGAACTTCAAGCCCGCTGTGGGCCGTCTCTCCTACACCCGCAGCCCCGGCGAAGCCCGTGACCGCATCTGCCGGGCGCTGGGCATCAGCCGCGCCGCAAGCCCTCTGGGCAAGAAGTTCAACGAAGTCTTCCAGATGGGTACCAGCATGGACGAGATCCCCAACTTCCGGGAGTTTTTATATCAGTACATCCTGCCTCAGCCCGAGCTTGATCTGGAAGCTTTGCAGGGCGACCGGGTGGAGCTGGAAAACCTCCACGCCGTGCTGGCCGAGGCCCAGACCCGCGCCGCCGCGCTGGAACAGATCGTGGACTATGGCCGCGAAGCTGCCCAGAAGGAAACGGAAGCCCTCGTCAACCGAGGCACTGCCCTGCTGGCCCGTGCTGAGGAAGCCGCCGCCGGGACGAACACCTGGCAGGAGCATCTTGCCGCCGGAAAGCGCCAGCACGAAGAGCTGACAGCCCGCTACGCCGCCGCAAAAGACGCCGAGGCCGAGGCCCGCCGGGCTTATCTTTCGGCCCATAGTGCCGCCGCCAGCGGCGAGGGCCGGGCGCTGGACGCCCTGAGCGAAGAGCTGGCCCGCAAAAGGACCGCACTGGACAAGGCCGGCCGGGACGCTTCCAGAAGCGAAGCCGCCGCAGGCAACGTGCAGAGCCTCTTGCAGAGCTTGCAGCGCAGCGGCTTTGCCGTCGAAAAATCGCTCTGGCCCGCCTCACTGACGGCGGAGACTCTGCCCCAGCTCCAAAGTGCCCTCGCCGGGCTGGAAAAGCCGCTGGAAGAGCAGTATTTCGCCGCGCGGCAGAGCGCCGACGCCCTCACCGCCGAAGTACAGGAAAAGCAGGCGGAGCTGGCCTCCGTCTCGGGAGGCCGGTGGGTCTACCCCCACGGCGACGCCGCCACCAGAGTGCGGGACGCCGTGAACGCTGAGCTCAAGAGCCGCGGCATGACGCCGGACGCCAAGATCTTCTGTGAACTGCTGAGCGTCGAGGACGAGAGCTGGCAGGACTGCGTGGAAGCCTGCCTCGGCGACCGCCGGTTCGACATCCTCGTGCCGCCTGCCCACTACGCCGCCGCCAAGAGCGCCTTTGTGGCCCTGCGGGACAAGGTCGGCCCCATCAGCCTGCTGGACACCCCCAGCATCCGCACGGCCAACCGCACGGCCAACCGCAAGGCCGACGCCGCCCCTGCCGACAGCCTCGCCGCGCAGGTCCGAAGCGAGAACCCGCTGGCCGCACAGTATGCCGACACCATCCTGCGGCGCATCGTCTGCTGTGACACCCCCGACACCCTGGAGAACTATCCCGACAGCGCTACCCGCGACCTGCTGCGCCACCACCCCTTCCGCCTCGAGCGTCTCCGCACACCCCAGCGGTACATCGGCCTTGACGCCCGCCGCGCCCGGGCCGAAGCGCTGACGAAAGCTCTGGATGGGCTGACCGCCCGCAGCAGGGAAGCGGCGCAGTCTGCCGCCGCCCTCAAAGCCGCACGGAACAGCTATCAGGATGTGCTGCACAGCAGCGTCATGGATGAGCTGGCCGCGCTGTGGGATGCCCGCGCCGCGCTGGAAGCGGCCCGCGCCGACTGCACCGCACAGGAGCAGAAGCTGGCCGAGTGCCGCGAGAACCCGATGCTGCAGCAGCTTTACAAAGAGGACGAGGCCCGCGAGGCCGCGTGGGACGCCGCCCGCGCCGCTGTGGAGACAGCCGGCGGCGACATCCGTGTCTGCGAAAAGCAGCTGGCCTCCTGCGAGGCTGAGCAGACCAAGGCAGAAGAGACTGCCAGGCAGGCAAAGGACGCCGCCGACCGGTTCTTCGGGCAGCACCCGCTTTTGGAGCCGCTGGCACGGGAGCGCTTCGCGGCCCTGAGCAAGGACAAAGGCCCGCGCTATGCGGCCCAGTCCGCCGAAAAGGCACAGGCCCGGCTGGACGACGCACTGGCCGTCTACCTCACCGGCACCCTCGAGCCTGCCCAGAAAGAGTACAACACCCGCTACGTCTGCGATCATCCGCTGGGCCTTACGGGCATCGAGCAGTACCGCGCCCAGCACGAGAGCCTCGTGCGCATTGATCTGGAGCGGTACGCCGCCCGCCTCGAGCAGGCACAGCGCGACTGCAAGGACCGCTTCCGCAAGGACATCCTCTTCCGGATGAAGGACGACATCTTCAACGCACGGCGGCAGTTCCGGGAGCTGAACAAGGTGATGGAACAGCTGACCTACGGCGAAGAGGTCTACCGCTTTGAGCTTGGCCCCAGCCGCGACCCCCAGCTGGCCGCATTCTATCAGGTCATCGTGGACAAGGGAAACCAGCAGATGACCGACGGCGACTCGCTGGACAACCTCGCCGCCACCGCCGACCCCGTCTATGAGCGTCAGGTAGACGAGCTGATGGAAAAGATCATGGCCGATGTGGACGAGAACACCCGCGCCCGGCAGGAGGGCCGCCGCCCCGAGAATGTCACCCTTTCGGATTATGTAGACTACCGCACCTACCTCGACTACGACATCAAGGTGACCAACACCGTCTCCGGCCAGCAGGCTTCCCTTTCCCGCGTCAGCCGCGATTCCTCCGGCGGCGAGAATCAGGCCCCCTTCTATGTCGCCATCTGCGCGTCGCTGCTCCAGATCTACCAGAAGAGCGAGAACAGCATCCGTCTGGTGCTGCTGGACGAAGCCTTCAGCAAGATGACCAGCGACCGCATCCGCCCCATGATGGAGCTGTTCCGCCGGATGCAGCTGCAGGTCCTGCTCATCTCCACCGTCGAGAAGAGCACCGCCATCCAGCCCTACTGTGACATCACCTATTCCATCGTGCGCCACGGCGATGTGAACGCCATCGCGCCCTTTTACCGTCTGAATGCATCGGAGGAAATTGGATCTTGAACGAACATCTTGTAAAATTCTGGCTCTTTGCCACCCACTGGACCGAGCTGGACACCTTTGACAACGAAGAAGAGCTGCGGGACGAGATGGAGCTGCTCCACCGCCAGAACCTGCCCACCAAGGTGCGTCAGCGCACCCGAAAGGACGGCGGCGAGGAGCTTGTGCTCTATGTCAAGCAGGCCGACCGGGACTACGCCCGCTACTGCACCGGCTGGCGGCCCGGGATGTAA
>JAERMT010001169.1_pt1 | contig 12012 bp, 8 predicted proteins | sample 9267081 | NCBI WGS metagenome assembly JAERMT01 (sample SAMN17071939, study PRJNA684904) | human gut metagenome | isolation source: diarrhea sample from child under the age of five | host: Homo sapiens | place: South Africa: Mafikeng, Mafikeng Provincial Hospital | collected 2019-09
GCCTGTGGTCGCAAGATCGTGTGGGTTCAAGTCCCATCTCCTGCATTCTTTTTTTGTCTTAATATGGTAAATAATATCCCGCAGCATCTCATCTCAAAGATTCTGCGGGATTTTTATTACATTGCAGTCAGAGAAGTATCGGTGACTCTCTTATTATTTACTTCTGATCTGATAAACATCCACATTTCCGATTGTCTTTATAAACACTGCCTGTGCACTGCTGTCATAATACTGACGGATATATTTCAGTGTCAGGTCAATATTATCATCCACCAGATAAATGCTGTCATTGTTGATCACATCTCTGTAAGGATTTGTGATCCCATGCGCCTCCATCTCCTGCGTATATCCAGGTGTCCGGCATTCCCATCCGCCAAACCAGTACACATTGTCCAGAAGATTCTCCGGCATCCGGTCAAACGGACCATAACATACGATCTCAGAAAGCATTCCACTCTTTGCCAGATACGTATGCTCCTTATCTGTTCCGAGCGTTTCCAGAACTGCCCTCTGGCTCACTCTTGCCTCCGGGATAGTCGAAGTCATGATCCTCCAGTCTCTGTACATCAAAAACTGCCCTGCTGCCACACATACTATGCACAATACCACAGACATCTTCGCATCCATATGCCTGAGTTTTCCTGCTGAAATGATCCACAGCATCACGAGACATGCGCTGAACCACAGACCGACATCGACACGGTTCACCATATACCGCCCCTGATAATACAGGTAAAAATATACCGCCATGAGCATCATCCACTCTGCCAGCACAGAAAGTACGGAAAAGATATCTTTCCGTCCCCAGATCAACCAGACCAGCACAAAAACAGCAAAAACATAAAACATCGGCATTTTGAGAAGATCAGAAGGATACCGCTTCAGAAATGCCGTCACAGTCTTTCCTGTCAGCGGACGCTTCTGTTTCAGATCCACCAGTTTCTTCATGACATCTGTATTAAATTTCTCTGTGTCATTGAAATTCCAGCTTCGGTACAGTTCATATGCATCCCTGCTGATCCCGAGTTCTTCATAAATTTCCTGATTGCTATCATAATCCGGAAATCCATAGTCCAGAAGCCTGGAACGAAACTGGTTGAACTCCTGGTATTCTTTCCACTCCGCACTCTGGTAGTTTGAAGCATCCCATCTGTCCACGCCAAACACACACGCCAGAAGGACTCCAAATGTCAAAACACACAGTCCCAGTCTGCGAAGTTTCCTGCCCTTATATTTCCTGAGATCAAATAAGAAAAGAAATCCTGCTCCTGCCATCAGACCGCAGCTTGCCCAGAACTGGTCCTCCCGGTACATATAAGCCATAATTCCGAGGCAGATACCAAAGACAGCCTCAGCCCAGGACCATCTCTCCTTCTCCAGCACATAAAGCAGTAAAAAAACGGATGCCGCCGCTGCAATTCCTGCTGTCTTGGTAAACTGCAGATGAATGTATCCTTCATAACCAAATCCACATACAAGGATCAGAGAAAGACACAGGCCGGAAATTCCTTCCAGCCTGTTCATTAATACATAAGTCACTGCAGTAAATGCCACCAGAAGAATCACATACTGAAAAATCGTGTACCACGGCAGTCTGCCTGTCACTGCGTACAGAAACCGGTAGATCACACCCAGCCCGTAATTCTGAAATACCAGGTGTGCATCCTTCACTCCTCTCAGTCCGCTTCCAAGTTCTGCAAAAACAATATCATCATTTGTCTCAAACGATGGGCGCATTACCAGCACCATCGCAAACAGCACCAGAAGATTTGCGGCCAGTGCCATGGATATTTCTTTGCATTTCTGTTTTAAATTCATTCTGTCATTTCCTGTCAACTTTATTTGTTCAGATAATTGTATACTGTTCCCGAAATACTTTTGATGCGCGGGATCGCATAGCCTTCACTTCCGGTTCTTGAAAATACACAGATCACATAATCTGTCTTTTTTCCAAAAACAATTGCCATGTCATGGTCAACACTTGAAGTTTCTCCTGTCTTGTTTGCAACTTTGACTCCCGATGGAAGCCCTGACGGGATCTTCCATCTTCTTGTCTGTCTCAGAAGAAGGTTCAGCATTGCTCTGGAATAGCTGGATGACACACAGGTTCCATTATAAATACGCTCCAGAAGAACTCCGCAGTCCTTTGCAGAAGATACATTGCTGCTGCCATCACCGACATAAGAAGAAGCTGCCGGATGAAGGCTGTGATGACAGCCTGTCTCAGTGTAGCCTTTGGCACTCAGATAGCGGTTAATCGTCCTTGCACCATCGAGGAAACTTCTGGATTTGCTGTTGTATCGGATCAGCTGATTGCATGCCTCATTATCACTTACTGTGATCATATCTGTCAGAAGGCTTTTTACAGTTGCATTATAGCTTAAATTTCCCCGCTTGATCTGGTCGAACGTCGATGCCATGACAAATGCCTTGATCGTACTCGCCGGATACATTTGCTGGTCATTCAGATTGATCACGCCGCCATTCTTAAGGTCTTTGACATAAACGGACCAGGAACCGCCGTAGCTGTTCAGCATCTGACTCAGTTTCTTCTTGAGACTGTTCAGTTTCATATCCTCTCTGGAGCATTTATGCCCCTCAAAGTCCACGTAACTTCCGTCCGGTACTTTCTTACTTCTGGCAATAGTTCCGTCTGACTGAAGATAATAGCCGTATCTCCAGCAGTTCTCATAACGCTTGCCATAAGGTGTGAGTAGATACTTCTTCCCTCCGACAGTGATCCAGCCTTTCTTCCGGTAGAGACTTCCGTTCTGTCCGCCAAAATAATAGGTTCCATTAAACTGCTTTCTGCCAAGTGTCGTGTTTACCTTGTGGAAATGTTTGCCTGTACAGAGACGTCCTCTGTTGTCAAACATATAGTAGCCACTCTTTAATCGGTTCCCTGCTGGTACTTTGACGTAATTGAAACCGCCGACACTTCTGCCATTCTTGTCCCTGAGCCACCAGTTATAGCCTGTATCAAGGATATATCTCCCACTGGAACCCACCAGTTTGATCTTTACCGTCTTTTTTGTCGTTGATGCGGCCTGTGTTTCTGATGCCGGGACTGCCACAAGACCCGCAGACAAAACCATAAACAATACTGTAAGCAGCAGACACCTTGCCAGCCTGCCGCCTGATCCTGCCGTCCGTTTTTCTTTCTCTTTCATAACCGCCACTCCTGTTATCTGATTTCGTTATTCAGTTTTTTCTTCCTGTACACTGTCTTCTTTCTCTGGAACTTCGTTCGCCTCTGACTCTGATACTTCTTCCTGTACAGTCTCTTCTTTGGAGAGGCTGACTTTACTCCCTGTCTCCTCTGTGCCGTCTGTCACATCAACTTCTTCGGAAGTTTCCTCGGTCTCATAAATCTCCTCGGCTGTTCCGTCCACAGTATCACCGGCTTCTTCCTCCGGTTCCGGAATCGGGCAGGCTACCCCGCATCTGGAACAGAACGCATCATTTCTGCCAATCGGATTACCGCAGGATGGACAGAATCTGTTTCCTTTGACACCGTCCATCTCTTCTTTGTATTTGTCTACCTGGGCCATTCTGTCATCGATCTGTTCACAGATTGCCTTCTCCTCTTCGTCTACCGGAACGCCATCTCTGTAGCGTTTGTAGATGATCTTGCCGAGATCTGCCATCGCCTTGTTGATCTGTCTTTCTTCACCGGAGATCTTGTTTCTGAGGCGCTGTGTCTCATAGACTTCCTCTGCACGGCCGCTCAGTTCTCGTGCTGTCTTTGTGAGTGTTTCTCCTAAGGTGCCAAAAAAATCCTTTGCCATAATAAAATTCCTCTCTTTCTTATGAAATCCTAGTTATTCTCTGTAAGAAGTGGAACTTCCTGCCCGCGGAGCAGGATCTGTGGTCCTCCGGTTCCTTCAATATATTCCTTCGTAATGATAACTTCACCAATGCTGTCATCCTTCGGGATCTCATACATGATATCCAGCATATATTCCTCCAGAATTGCACGAAGTGCTCTGGCTCCTGTATCCTTCTCCATGGCTTTGGCTGCGATCGCATGAAGTGCACCGTCGTCAAATTCCAGTTTCACCTCATCCAGTGCCAGAAGCTTCTGATACTGCTTGAGAATTGCGTTACGTGGCTCAGAAAGGATCTTGACCATCATATCCTCATCCAGTCCGTTCAGCGTAAAGATGATCGGCAGACGGCCAAGGAATTCCGGAATCATTCCGAAGTTTCGAAGATCCTCTACGGTCACTTTCTCCAGAAGATGTGGATCATTGTCGTATTTGTCCTTCAGGTCCGCATAAAATCCAATGGATGCCTGCTTGTTCAGTCTCTCCTTAATGATGTCTTCAATATCCGGGAATGCACCGCCACAGATAAACAGGATATTTCTGGTATTTACTGTAGTCAGCGGAACCATTGCATTCTTGCTGTTTGCTCCGATCGGAACCTCTACATCAGCTCCCTCCAGAAGTTTCAGCATTCCCTGCTGTACAGCTTCTCCACTTACATCTCTCTGATTGGTGTTTTTCTTCTTGGCGATCTTGTCGATCTCATCGATAAAGATAATACCGTGTTCCGCCTTCTCCACATCGTTGTCTGCTGCTGCCAGAAGCTTGGAAACAACGCTCTCAATGTCATCCCCAATATAGCCTGCCTCAGTCAGAGAAGTCGCATCCGCGATCGCGAGCGGCACATCCAGAAGCTTCGCCAGTGTCTTGACAAGATAGGTCTTGCCACATCCTGTCGGTCCGATCATAAGCATGTTGGATTTCTCGATAGCGATATCGTCCATCGTATCTGTTGCAACTCTCTTGTAGTGATTGTAGACCGCCACAGACATAACCTTCTTGGCATGCTCCTGTCCGATCACGTACTCATCCAGTGTTGCTTTGATCTTGTGCGGTGCAGGGATCTTCTTAAGATCCAGAACCGGCTCAGCTTTCTTTTCTTTTTTCTTAGGTTTGACCTTCTGATGCTGTGTCGGGTTCTGTAAACTGCTTAAATCAATCATGCTGATATTCGGCATGTTAAAAAGATCATTATAATTAAAATTGCTGCTGCTCATCTGCTGGTTCATGCTGTCAAAACTCTTCTGCATGCAGTCCGAACAGATATGTATGTTATTTGGAAGATCGATCATCTTACCCGCCTGCTTCTCTGATCTGCGGCAGAGGGTACAGAATTTCTCCGGTTCATACTTGTTGTCGTCATCCTCATTCTGAATCTCTTCCTCTATGATATCATCGTTGTATTTATCTGACATAATTTGCTCCTTTCGGTTTTGGTTCTGTAAAATACAGAACGCACAGGCCCCCGAACCTGATCCTGGTCCAGAGCCTATGCGTTCATTATATCATAACCATCCAAACTGTAAACTAAAGTTTTTATAAAATACTTATCCTATAACCACGCTTCAGTCTCCATATCCTGACTTCGGGCGTTTTCCCAGAGTTACCTGCACAGTCTGTTCCTCGTACTGTCCATCCTCTGCCCTTGAAATCGTCACATCAACCGTCTCACCGGCTGCATAATAGATCATTTTACTCTCAAGATCATCCCTGCCAGTAACTGCCTGTCCGTCAAATCCCGTGATGATGTCACCCTTCTGGATCCCTGCGTTCGCAGCAGCTTCACCTTCGCTTACTTCGCTTACAAAAACACCTACAGGCATGTCAAACATCTCCATTGTCTCAGAAGAAAGATCTACTGGTGTAATTCCCAGATAAGACGCTTCCGAGCTGTCTACCTTGTCTCTTGTCTGACGGCTCATCAGTTCCTCCAGGATCGGCTGTGCTTTGGAAATCGGAATAGCATATCCCATTCCTTCTACTGCATTGCTTGCAAACTTGGCTGAATTGATTCCGATAACCTCACCCTTCATGTTGAGAAGCGCACCACCGCTGTTACCCGGGTTGATTGCCGCATCTGTCTGAATAAGTCCGGATCCGGTCGTATCATCTGTAGAAATGGTTCTGTTCAATGCGCTGATCCAGCCGGAAGTTACAGACTGTCCGTAACCAAGCGCATTACCAATTGCAACTACCTGCTCTCCAACATCCAGATCATCTGAAGTGTCAAGCTGTGCGATCTTAATACTGGAAAGTGTATCTGCCGGAATATCCGACTTCGCAACTGCGATCACCGCCAGATCGTTTGTCTCATCTGTTCCCTTGATCTTGGCACTGACAGCATCCTCTACATTGACATCTCCGGTGCTGTCAGAAGCAGTCTCTGCTGCTTCCTGCTCTGCGCTGACCACATCATCGCCCATAAAGCAGACACTTAAGGTCGTTGCTCCGGATACTACATGATTATTGGTCGCGATCAGGAGTTCGTCGTCATTTTCCCCAACGATAATGCCTGATCCACTGCCCTCACTGGAATACTGCTGTGTGCTTCTGGAAGAAAATCCAAATCCGAAATAATACGGAATTTCCTGAATGCTTACTGATGTGATCGCCACGACCGTCGGCATCGCTGCCCTGACCACACTTGCTACACTTCCTGCTGTTCCCGTGGAAGCTGTGTCTTCCTGCCCTGTTCCTGAATCAGCAGATGCTTCTGTCACAAGCTGTGCTGTATCTATCTGTTCCTGCACGGTATCTGTCTGTGTCGTATCTGTTATAAAACCTGCTGCCAGATTCACACCCTGAAAAACAATGCCTGCTACCAGACCAAATACAACTGCAAGTCCAATCGTGGTGCCCAGTCTGTTCCGTGGTTTCTGTTTTCCTGGAGTTACTCTTTTATCTGATGTTCCTGAATTCTGCGTCGTTGTTCCCTGATGCATATGATAGTGTGCGTAGGAAGGCGGCACATTCGAATCTTCTACTGTCTTCTCATACTGCGGAGCCGAATTCCATCTTCTTTCATCGTCCATCTTTCTGCTCCTTTCTCTTATCCTTTTCTTGTATGAAAACAGTGTATCAGTCAATTGTGTTCAAAGTGTGATAACTCCTTTAAAAAAGCGTGTGTTGCTGTTTGTTTCCCTTCTCTCAGTCTGGTCAGAATGCCTTCCAGTAATAGGGACTCATTGTACACCACATAACGACTCTGCGAGGAAGTTTTTGATATTTTTTACCTGCCAGATATCCCGCATATTTGCATCCTGACTGCATGACAAAACCCGGGATCAGCCAGATCTTTCCTCTGGAAAGGAGATAGCGGAATGTCTGCTTCACCAGGCGGATGCCCTCACCTTCTGATTTCACCGATGCAAAAATTTCCGGATGCTCTGCCTGTGAAACACCCAGGTCAAAGTTTCTGTGAAACTGCTGCATGCAGGAATAATTGTGAGAATGGATCACCTTTGCATCTGCGGCATAGGCGATCCCGTATCCTGCCTGGATCAGATTTCCGGCATAGATCATATCCTCATTAAAGATCGTCCGCTCTACAAAGCCTCCAAGCTTCTCAAAAATATCTTTCTTATAAGCAGCACATACATTGGAGCAGAAATATGTCTTGATACCATACCTGGGAAGATCAGCCTTCGTCTTAACGCAGGAAATTTCCGGATAGTTGAAAGATCTCGTGTAACGCTCCACAAAACTACACTCGGCATTCGGAAGCTGTCTGGCATAGGCAGCCCCGATCTGCTCATCAGAACAAAGTGCTCCTGTCAGATTCTGAATCAGCTCTCTGTCTGCCGGAAGTGCATCCTGTGTCATAAATACCATGATATCTGCCTCAGACAGCGCGGCTGCTTTTTTCCTGGTGCCGCCGTGATCAAATTCTGCTTTCGGGATATGATGAACTTCCAGAAATGGATATTTCTCATCCCATTCTTTATTCCAGAATTTCTCCTCTGTATTCATTATGATGATTCTGTGGATCGGGCAGCTCTGTTTCTGAAGACGCTCGATCAGCCTGCCAAATTCTTTTCCCGGGCGATATGTGGGAATGATCACATCTGTTGTTTTTTCCATTGTATAAATCTCCATTTATAACAGAAGGGAATTCCTGCCTGAGAAATTCCCTTCTGATCATCTTATATCATTGTTTCGTAGCTTAAGCTGCTTCTACGGATTCTGTTGCAATGTCTTCACCGCCGCCGTCTCCGCCATAATCAGGTTCGGAGTAATCACCGCCGTCATCGCCGCCGTAGTCGCCGCCATCATCACCGCCGGAAGTATCTCCTCCGGTTGTATCTCCTCCGCCATAATCATCGCCGCCAGAAGTATCTCCTCCGGTTGTATCTCCTCCGGTTGTATCTCCTCCGGTTGTATCTCCTCCGGTGTAATCACCACCGCCAGAGGTATCTCCTCCGGTTGTATCTCCTCCGGTTGTATCTCCTCCGGTTGTATCTCCTCCGGTGTAATCATTATCAGTGCTTCCACTGTCGTCACTTCCGGCAGTATTTTCCCATGTTGTTCCGTTATTCTCATAAATAACGGTATCATTTGCACTGTTTTCCTCGGTTACTTTCTGTGTATCATCCAGACTTGCCTCACCGCCGACGATTTCAAGGATTCTCTGGCTGTTTGCAAGTACTGTTGCAGAAGGTGTATAGTTCGGATCGTCATACAAGAATTTGTGAAGTTCAATAACGTTTGACTCCAGTGAGGTCGGCACGATAACGCTTCCCTTAACATTGGAGAACTTGAAAGAACTTGGGAAACCGGTTGTATCGTTGACGCTGTATCCGATGAGTGTCGGAAGCATCTGAAGGATCTCTGTCTTGTCCATGGAAGTGGTTACCATCGGGAATACATCATCCATGATCTTGAAGATCGTGCTCAGTCCTGCTGATTTTGCTTTGTCAACGATCATCTGGATAACTTTTCGCTGACGTTCTGTACGTCCCATATCCAGGCTTGCTGTATAACGGATACGGCAGTAAGAAGTTGCCTGTACACCGTTCAGATGGTAAGTATACTGGATTTTTTCGATGTCCTCCGGTTCTTCCGGAAGTTCGATCGGTGTGTAATCTTTTTCTGTTTCTTCTGCGGTTTCCACACAGTAGTTGTTCATATGAACGATCTCTGCATAGGACATATCCATATCCAGACCGCCAAGGTCATCAATAATGGTTGTCAGCGCATTGAAGTTTACGGTCGCGTAATCAGAAATATTCAGGTCAAGGTTTGTATTCAGCATGGTGATCGCCTGCTCTGCTTCTCCATAAGCATATGCGGCATTTGCCTTGGAATAGGTTTCCTTGTCACTGAATCCCATGTTCAGAAGTGTATCACGGTAAACAGATGCAAGTTTAACGTCCTTAGTGTCGTTGTTGACACTTGCAATAATAATTGTATCACTGTTTTCTCCACCAAGAGCAGTGTTCTTGTCACGGTGGTCAATACCAAACAGAGCGTATGTGGTATATCCGGTCAGTGTGGAGGTCTCAGAATCAATGGAATCCTGTACTTCCTGGTTTACCTGAATCTTGCTTTCGTCCAATACCGGCTGCTGGATCTTGTCCAGTTTGGTATTCAGCTGACCGTAAACATAAAGTCCGCCGATAAATACCAGAAGTACAATAATCTCAACCGCAAAAAGTATCTTTTTCTTTTTTGATTTTGGTTTTCTTGCCATCTTTTCTCCTTCTTACTTAATATGCATTTTTGTTAATAAAGCCTTTGAAAATTGTCAGGAACAAAATCTTTATGTCAAATCCGATGCTCCAGTTCTCAATGTAGTACAGGTCACAGTCTATACGCTTCCTGATGGATGTATCTCCGCGGTAACCATTGACCTGTGCCCATCCTGTAAGTCCGGGACGCACCTGATGCTTGACCATGTATCTCGGTATTTCCTCACGGAATTTCTCTACAAAGAAAGGTCTTTCCGGTCTTGGTCCTACCAGGCTCATATCGCCTTTCAGAATATTAAAAAGCTGTGGAAGTTCATCGATACTTGTCCTTCGCATGAACTTGCCGATTCCGGTAACTCTCGGGTCGTTTTTGACCGTCCACGCTTTACGCTCCTCGGCCTCCGGCTGAATCTCCATGGAACGGAATTTGTACATACGGAAAGTCTTGTTGTGAAGTCCCACTCTCTCCTGCTTATAGATCAGCGGTCCTGGTGAGGTCAGCTTGATAAGGATACACATCAGAAGCATGACCGGCGAAGAAACAATAATCGCCATAATAGAACCTACAACATCCATAGTTCTCTTGACCATGGCATTAAATGTATTACTCAGCGGCACATAACGGATATTGATCACCGGAAGTCCCAGTATATCCTCCGTATATGGCTTTGTAGGAATGATCTTATTGTAGTCCGGAATAAACTTCGTGTGTACTCCGGATTTCTCGCACATTGCAACGATCTCCTCCAGACGATAATATTCACTTAATCCCAATGTAATTGCAATCTCATCCAGTCTGTTTGCAGGAAGGATCACGGTCAGATTCGCAATACGTCCGATCACCTTTACTCCATTATAGAGGGTTCCCGCCGGTACATTGTCATCCAGAATTCCACGGACGATATATCCCCACTGAGGATTCTCCTTAATTCTGTCAATGTACTCTTCCGCTGCACGGCTGTAACCTACCAGCAGTATCTGCTTCTGGTTCAGTCCCCTCTTTCGCATATCCTTAAGGATAGAATAGATCAGAAGTCTGACTCCCCATTCCATAAAGATGTTAACTACACAGAAAATATAGACCGTAAGTCTGGAAAAATCAGGCTCTCCGATCATATAAAGACTGAATACTACAAGAAGAAGTCCCAGAACATTTGCCTTGACAATATTGGCAAGCACAAGCCGCCGCCCCTGCAGATGCAAAGGTTCATACAAGGTAAACGCCTGGTATAGCAGCAGATAGCCCGGAATAATAAAGATCAGGGCAAACATATACTGCTCAAACGCCAGTGCCCGGACTGCCGAATACGAAAACGGTCCGATAAAACGGATCATCCAGGCAAGGACATAAGCAACCGCAATTACAACGGCATCAATTAACATCTGGAGACGACTGAAATTCTTCTGATTATCCTGAATCAATTTCTGTCACCTCACTGTTTCATCATGTGTGTTTATCTTATAATAGTTGACTGTCAAAATCAATAAAATACCAGATTTTATTTTATAAAATTTAGCTCTGCGATCTGTAAATCCGCCTTTACGCAGTAAATCTGACAAAAATATTCTTCCATAATTCCAGCTGAATCCTGGCATAATTTGGCAGATGTTTCATCGAAAACGGGACTTTTCGACCCTTGTGGCTGATGGAAAATCCATTCTTAATACCTGCCAGATATTCTTTGCCCATGCCCTTGACAGCAAAAAACAAAAACTTGATCAAAAATCCTGCTGCCAGGAACGGAAGATTCAGAATGATCTGAAGCAGCGGCATATTTTTGTAGATCAGATAAACGTTGTTTCTTGAAGAATATCTGGTCTTGAAATAATTATACCTGGATCCGCTCGTGCCGCTTCCCACATGGTAAACGACTGCCTTTGGCGCATACCAGTTCTCGTAGCCGTAGATCCTTGCACGGTATCCGATATCCGTATCTTCCAGATATGCAAAATGTTCTTCGTCAAAATATCCGATCTTTTCAAAAAGTTTTCTTCTGTAGATCGCAGCACCGCCGCAGGAGGAAAATATCTGTTCTTCCTTCTCATACGTATGGATATCCCTGCCCTTGCCTCTCGCAAAAGACCAGCCAAGTGCATTGTAGAAATTGCCTGCATCATCCAGGCGGTCTCTGTCATGATACTGCACCATTCTCGCCGCACAGGAAAAAGCTCTCTTGTGCCTGCGGATCGCGGCGACCATCTCTTCCAGAAAATCCTCTTTCACTTCTGTATCATTGTTCAGAAGAAGGACATACGGTGCTCTGGAAGCTTTGATCCCTTCATTAACTGCCTTGCAGAAACCATAATTTTCAGGCAGTTCAATGATATGCACCCACGGATAATTGCCCGCAACGAAAGAACAGCTTCCGTCAGAAGAACCATTATCCACAAAGATCACTTCGAAATTTTTGAGTGTCTGCCCTTCCAGACTTGCAAGTACGCTGTCCAGAAACGCAATTCCATTATAATTCGGTATGACAACCGATACTTCCATATTA
>JAERMT010001171.1_pt1 | contig 11988 bp, 15 predicted proteins | sample 9267081 | NCBI WGS metagenome assembly JAERMT01 (sample SAMN17071939, study PRJNA684904) | human gut metagenome | isolation source: diarrhea sample from child under the age of five | host: Homo sapiens | place: South Africa: Mafikeng, Mafikeng Provincial Hospital | collected 2019-09
GGCGGACTGTTAATCCGTATGTCACTGGTTCGAGTCCAGTCAGAGGAGCCAAATTCAAAAAAGCCTGCTTTCTAGCAGGCTTTTTGCTTTCTAATTACCAACGCTCTTAAAACATCTGTCTTGAACCAGAACTAATTTGCACAGGCATTCCCGATCGACGTTGCAACGCAGCATTTGCGCGATTCACATCAACTTCTTGCCCGTTGATAAACGCCCGCAAAGATGGGGTTACCGGCAATGGCACTTTTCGGTCAGACTCATATTCAGCACGATTGCGCGACAGCGGCTCATGAACTTCCAGCCACTTTGAACCATCCGGTTCCGTTGTGTATTTCACTGGCTGATCAATAATTTGCACACGAGTACCTACAGGAACATTATCAAACAGATATTTGATATCGTCATTGCGCAGACGAATACAGCCCTGACTTACCCGGAGCCCAATACCAAAATTGGCATTGGTACCGTGGATGGCATATAGCCTGCCAATATAAATCGCGTACAGCCCCATGGGATTATCGGGCCCCGCAGGAACAAATGCGGGCAAACTCTCCCCTCGTTTCGCATATTCGCGCCGGGTGTTCGGCGTTGGCGTCCAGGTTGGTGCTTCTTGTTTACGTTCAACGGTAGTCACCCAGTTACGCGGGGTTTCTCGCCCAGCCTGGCCGATACCAATAGGAAAGACTTCCACAGTATTACTGTCTGGTGGGTAGTAATAAAGACGCATCTCAGCGACGTTAACCACAATCCCTTTACGAACAGTGGCGGGCAAAATCAGTTGCTGCGGAATGGTGAGTTGCGAACCTGACTTCGGTAAGAAGACATCAGCGCCCGGATTCGCTTCCAGCATGTTACTTAACCCTTGCCCGTATTGTGCGGCAAAAGTCTCCAGCGGCTGGGTATTGTGATCAGGAACAGTTACAGTAAGCGACTGCCCCACTAAACGGCTACCCTCTGGAGGTAATGGATAAGTTACCGCCAGGCTAGTATGGCTGGCAAAAAGCAGAGCAAATGAGCAAAGAATATTTACACGACGCATCATGTCCCTTTCCTAAGTCGCGAAAGCTATCGGTTAAGTATAGCTTTTATCAGACTTTTCGTTTTTAACTGTTCAAATCAGAAGTCGTATTCCCCGGTAGAACAATTTTACTGGCAGCAAGTTCGCCCATGTTGTTGTATATCGCACAAGCAGCTTCGATGATGGGCATCGCCAGAGCTGCGCCACTCCCCTCACCTAAACGCATATCCATATTGAGAAAAGGCTCCAGCCCCAAATGCGACAGCGCTATACGCACCCCTTTTTCTGCCGACAGGTGAGAAGGAATGAGATACGGTTTGATTGCAGGAGACATCTGGCAGGCTGCGAGCGCAGCAGCATAAGAAAGAAATCCATCCAGCAACACGGGTAAACCGCAGGAAGCAGCGCCTAACATCACGCCAGCCATTCCGACCAAATCAAATCCACCCACTTTTGCCAGAACATTAACGCCATCCTGCGGATTTGGCTGATTCAACGTAATCGCCCGGCGCACAACATCAATTTTATTAGCCAGTTTATCTGTCGGCAGGTTTGCGCCAATCCCAACCACTTCTTCAGGATCCCGGCCAGTGATTGTGCTGACTATTGCTGCTGCCGGTGTCGTGTTTGCCATCCCCAGTTCACCTACACCAAACAGCGTGACACCGTTTTTTGCCAGCTCCCGCGTATAACATATGACGTCCAAAAGTAACTTTTCAGCCTGACGGCGACTCATTGCCGGAGCTGAAGCAATATTGCCGCTACCTCGTGCGACACGCATGTTGATAAGCCCGGGGATAGGCTCAGCAGTATCAATACCAACATCAATTACGTGGACGTTAGCGCCCGCTTGTGCTGCCAGCACACACACGCCGGTTGTTCCGCGGGTCATATTTTCAGCCTGAATGGCTGTCACTTCTTTTGGGGAAATAGCGACCCCTTCCTCCCAGACGCCGTGATCGGCACACATAACCAGTACCGCTTTTTTGCCCACATGCGGTATGCCATTCAACCCCGGCATTCCCGCCAGTTGTACGCCAAGCGCCTCCAGCCCTCCCAGGCTACCAACAGGTTTGAGTAACCCGTCAATATGCCGTTGTGCACGCGACATAGCGGCAGGATCGATGGCAGGGATCGTATTCAGTAAATTGGCAAGTGTTTGCATGTCACGTCTCTTTATAGCAGTGCCAGCAGGAAGACCAGTTCACCAAGCTCTATGGCTGCTCCCAGCGTATCGCCGGTTTGCCCGCCCAGCGTACGTTTGAGAAGCTGACCGAGGATGAAAATCGCCACCATCGTCACCACCATAGCAGCCACACCATGCATACCCGGCAATAATACGGCAGCAAAAATAGCGGCTAAGCCGAGTGTGACGCAGGTTTGTCGCCCATCAATTTTGCCAATGAACACATTGCCAAGCCCTTCTTCCCGGGCATAACGATGACGATACATCAATAATGCGGCAGTCCCGCGGCTGATCGCACATGCTGCCGCCAGCGATGCAAGGATCGGTTCGCCACGCAGAGCCAACTCGCTTAACACCAAAATCTTTGCCAGTACAACAAAAATCAATGCCAGACCGCCGTGGGTACCTAAACGGCTATCACGCATGATTTCCAACATGCGATCGCGGCTACGTGCAGAAAATACGCCATCACAGGTATCGGCGAGGCCGTCTAGGTGGAATCCCCCGGTCATCAGCGCCAGCACAAGTACGCTAAACAGTGCCGCCAGTGGTACGCCACACCATGCCTGCAGCACCATGAAGACCAGCCCGCTAATCGCGCCAAGCAATAATCCAATTAAAGGAAAAGTAATAATACCGCGAGAATAATGCTCGAAATCCAGTCCCTGGGACCAGCGACGCGGTACAGGCAGACGCGTAATAAATGAGAGCATCGCCCAAAATAATTTACTCATTTGATTTTTACTCCAATACCCGAAACCACCAGCCATACTTCATTTGCCGCAGCGGCCAGCTGCTGATTTACCCGCCCGGCAATATCACGAAAATGTCGTGCCAGACGACTCTCCGGCACAATCCCCATTCCCACTTCGTTAGTCACTAATACAACCTTTGCGGGGCAACGTTGGCAGGCAGCAATCAACGACTGAATCTCAGCATTAATCGCCTGTTCCATCGCCTGATAATCCCATTCATCAGGGTCTTTATCGCCGCCATAATCAAACAACAGATTAGTCACCATTGTGGTAACGCATTCCAGCAACACAGCTTCATGCGGGTTAATGTCTGCATGAATTAATTCATCAAGATGTTGCCAACGCTCCACCGTGCGCCAGTGCGCCGGACGGCCTTGCCGATGATGTTCTATCCGTGCAGCCATCTCGTCATCAAGGATTTGCGAGGTGGCGATATACAGAACCTGTGAAGAGTCCCCCAATAAGCGCCTCTGCGTGGCGACTCTTCCCGCTCCGTGCGCCCCCCGTCACCAAAATCATCATACCGACTCCTGATTCAATTGTATGATGGTATTCATTGAACAGAACAATGGATCCCCCACCATTGCTGACCGCAAAACATTTACACGATCAATACTGCGCGTAATATAATTAAAAATCCAGCATTCTCAATCCATTACGAAAGAAGATGGCATTGTGGAATAGCCAGACTTCCTCGTGTTAACGTCCGACAAAATGCGTCATTGACAGCGGTTTCTGTGGATTGACACATTTCATTCAGATAATGAATTAATGCTACTGCCGGACCAACCAGCAAACGGGCATTGTGTTCTGAAATCCAGGCTATTGATTCAACGTCAACGACAGATCTGCGCTGTAAAAGAACTTGTAAAACAACGCAATAGAATTATCCGGAATGGTGGCGACTATGCACTAGAACACCACAATTTCGCTCTCTCGGTAAGGCACTGTCACAGCATTCAACAGAATGTGACTTACCAGATTTATTAGCGCCACCAGATGTTTAACCGGGTACCGACGGTAGGAGTCATCGACACATCCGGAAAACCTGTCGTTGTAGCCCAGGACAAACTTAAAATCTAAGGAGTAAACCATGCGTTTCTCTGCACATTATTAATATCAAAGGTAAATACAGCCCCAGCCATTGTTACCGGAAAGCCGCTTAATGCGTGGCTCGCCAGTGAAAGGCCTCTCAGACAATAAACCTTATTCATTTCACCCGTCAGGCCGCGTCTTCTCCGGGAGACGCGGCTTTTTTCATTTATTGCACCAGTAAATCTTAACCACCGATAAGGAGCAAAGTATGCGATTAGCAAGTCGTTTTGGTTATGCTGCAAACCAGATACGCCGTGACCGTCCGCTGACACATGAAGAACTGATACGCCATGTACCCAGTATTTTTGGGGAAGACCGGCACACCTCCCGCAGTGAACGGTATGCGTACATTCCCACCATTACCGTCCTGGAAAATCTGCAGCGGGAAGGCTTTCAGCCGTTCTTCGCCTGCCAGACCCGTGTGCGCGACCCGGGCCGCCGGGGATACACAAAACACATGCTGCGTCTGCGGCGGGCCGGAGAGATAAACGGAGAACATGTCCCTGAAATTATTCTGCTCAACTCCCATGACGGTACCTCCAGCTACCAGATGCTGCCGGGTTACTTCAGGTTCGTCTGCCAGAACGGGTGCGTCTGCCAGAACGGGTGCGTCTGTGGCCAGTCTCTGGGGGAAGTGCGTGTTCCACACCGGGGAAATGTAGTGGAGAAAGTTATCGAAGGGGCTTACGAGGTGGTGGGCGTGTTTGACCGGATAGAGGAGAAGCGTGATGCCATGCAGTCGCTGGTCCTGCCGCCACCGGCACGCCAGGCGCTGGCACAGGCAGCACTGACTTACCGTTATGGTGACGAACATCAGCCCGTCACCACCGCCGACATTCTGACGCCACGACGCCGGGAGGATTACGGTAAGGACCTGTGGAGTGCTTATCAGACCATCCAGGAGAATATGCTGAAAGGCGGGATTTCCGGTCGCAGTGCAAAAGGAAAACGTATCCATACCCGTGCCATTCACAGCATTGATACCGACATTAAGCTCAATCGCGCATTGTGGGTGATGGCAGAAACGATGCTGGAGAGCCTGCGCTGATGCCGTTTCCCTGAGTGAGGGAATCATTCAGCTTTCGTTCCTGAAAAACACACATTTATTTGTTATTTAAGGAGTTATCTCATGAAAACCGTTTCTCAGAATACCCCCACAATTTATTCAGCTACAACACCAGAGAATAATCCGCCTCAGTTGGTTGCCAGCCTCGTCCCTGATGAACAGCGCATCAGCTTCTGGCCGCAGCATTTTGGCCTCATTCCACAGTGGGTGACCCTGGAGCCCCGTGTCTTCGGCTGGATGGACCGTCTGTGTGAAGACTACTGCGGTGGTATCTGGAATCTGTACACCCTGAATAACGGCGGCGCATTTATGGCGCCCGAACCGGATGAAGATGATGGAGAAACCTGGGTACTGTTCAATGCCATGAACGGTAACCGCGCTGAAATGAGCCCGGAAGCCGCCGGCATTGCTGCCTGTCTGATGACGTACAGTCATCACGCCTGTCGTACGGAGTGTTATGCCATGACGGTCCATTATTACCGGCTGCGGGATTACGCCCTGCAGCATCCGGAATGCAGCGCCATTATGCGCATCATTGACTGAAAGGGGCCGGAATAATGCAACAGATTTCCTTTCTGCCCGGAGAAATGACGCCCGGCGAGCGCAGCCTCATTCAGCGGGCCCTGAAAACCCTGGACCGCCATCTTCATGAACCCGGCGTGGCCTTCACCTCCACCCGTGCGGCACGAGAATGGCTGATTCTGAGCATGGCGGGACTGGAGCGGGAAGAGTTCCGGGTACTGTATCTGAACAACCAGAATCAGCTGATTGCCGGTGAAACCCTCTTCACCGGCACCATCAACCGCACGGAAGTCCATCCCCGGGAAGTGATTAAACGCGCCCTGTACCACAATGCCGCTGCCGTGGTGCTGGCACACAATCACCCCTCCGGTGAAGTCACACCCAGTAAGGCAGACCGCCTTATCACGGAACGTCTGGTACAGGCACTGGGCCTGGTGGATATCCGGGTGCCGGACCATCTGATAGTCGGTGGCAACCAGGTTTTCTCCTTTGCCGAACATGGTCTGCTTTAACCCTTCACAACCACATCACACCTGTTTTCACTTTTATCTTCTGTCTTCAGAGGTATCCCATTATGAAAATTATCACCCGTGGTGAAGCCATGCGTATTCACCAACAACATCCGACATCCCGTCTTTTTCCGTTCTGTACCGGTAAATACCGCTGGCATGGCAGTGCTGAAGCGTATACCGGTCGTGAAGTGCAGGATATTCCCGGTGTGCTGGCCGTGTTTGCTGAACGTCGTAAGGACAGTTTTGGTCCGTATGTCCGGCTGATGAGCGTCACCCTGAACTGAGTGGGAATTCTGATGAGCAGAATTATCGCCACTACCGGACCATTCTTAGCCGATTTTCTGTAAGGATTTTATCGTGTCAGACACACTCCCCGGGACAACACTTCCCGACGACAATCACGACCGCCCCTGGTGGGGGCTGCCCTGCACCGTGACGCCCTGTTTCGGGGCACGTCTGGTGCAGGAGGGTAACCGGTTGCATTACCTTGCCGACCGCGCCGGTATCAGAGGCCTGTTCAGCGATGCAGATGCGTACCACCTGGACCAGGCCTTTCCGCTGCTGATGAAACAACTGGAACTCATGCTCACCAGCGGTGAACTGAATCCCCGCCATCAGCATACCGTCACGCTGTATGCAAAAGGGCTGACCTGCAAAGCCGATACCCTCAGCAGTTGTGGTTACGTTTATCTGGCTGTTTATCCGACGCCCGAAATGAAAAATTAACTCTCCAGAATAGCCTTCTGCTACGGCCTGGTGTTTTCACCACGCCACTTTTCCATTTTTATATCTGCATATCAGGAAAATCTTCAGTATGAAAACATTACCTGTATTACCCGGGCAGGCGACCAGTTCTCGCCCGTCTCCTGTTGAAATCTGGCAGATACTGCTGTCCCGACTGCTGGACCAGCACTATGGCCTCACACTGAATGACACACCTTTTGCCGATGAACGTGTGATTGAGCAGCATATTGAGGCAGGCATTTCACTGTGTGATGCGGTGAACTTTCTCGTGGAAAAATACGCGCTGGTGCTACCGACCAGCCGGGATTCAGCGCCTGTACCCGCTCTCAGTTAATAAACAGCATCGATATCCTCCGGGCTCGCCGGGCGACCGGCCTGATGACCCGCGACAATTACAGAACGGTAAATAACATTACCCTGGGTAAGTATCCGGAGGCGAAATGATGACACTGGAAGCCGACAGCGTTAACGTACAGGCGCTGGATATGGGGCACATTGTCGTTGACATTGATGGTGTTAATATCACTGAACTGATTAATAAGGCCGCTGAAAAAGGTTATTCACTCCGCGTGGTGGATGACCGTGACTCTACCGAAACACCGGCAACTTATGCCAGCCCTCACCAGTTGCTGTAAGACAATGCAGTGATGCAGGGTATAGTGCCATTAACCACAGAAACAGCACTGTTGTCCTGTATTAAGCAGGCAAGAGAAGATGTCCTTACCCTGCGCCATCTGCAGCTTCTGCACCAGAACCGGTGAATCTCACTCAACAGGCTTCATTTCCCCTGACGCCAGCCTGAATACAGCTGGCGTTTTCATTTATAAACAGAAAGGAAAACCGATAATAATGGAATGGACGCCCCGACCATGAAGCAACGGTAGGATATTACTGATAAACCTTCCAGTGGAGGTGCGTTATGGCCGTTTTAACGATTAGCATTGACCTGACAAAAAATGAATTCCAAATCCACGGTCTGGGTAGGAACAGAAAAATCTAAGCTCAGAAAACGGATTAAAGTAAGCGTCAACGGAGCACCGTATTGACGCTTATTTATTGGTGAGAACTACGTTCCATGGCAGGAGTTCGTCAACACGGTTGGAGGGCCATTCCGGCAGTACGCTCAGAATATGGCGCAGATACGCTTCCGGATCGATACCGTTCAGACGGCAGGTGCCTGCTTTTCCGGCAACAAGCAGGAATCTCAGCGCTGAAGCAGGAATTAGAGGTAAAAACGCCCTACCGGGCCATGAATCACCCTGTCATTGGAGTAGTAACCAAAGCAGATTTAGCCGGCATGGAACAAATATCTTTGGTGAAAAGTTGGTTACGGGAAGCTGGAGCGCACAACGTGTTAGTAACCAGTGCAGTTAATAACAATGGAGTTACAGAACTTTTTGCCTTGCTGCATACAGAAGAAGGCTGTTGTTAATTTCGATTGGTTCTCAGATGAAAATGATGACGGTGATACACAGATAAGAATCAATGAGCAATGAGGGTTGCCGGGCAACCCTCATTGAATAAAACGGGAATTACTTCGCTTCGCCGTTTTTCATTTCGCCCATAGCTTTCAGCTTTTTGGAGATATCGCGGCGTTCTTTGGAGAGCTCGGCATTTTTGATGATGTAATCGTCAACGCGATCTTCATAGTCACCTTTCATGCTGGCGATGATGCCCTGGATTGCTTCAACGCTCATCCCTGGCTTGATGTAATCGCTCAGGTTGTCCAGCAACAGGACGCGCTTCTGGTTGTCACGGATCTTTTTCTCAACGTCCTGAATTTCACGTTGCAGTTTGTTCTTACGACGGAACAGACGAACAAATTCCAGTACGTCCTGGAATGAAGGCTTGGTAGTTTCCATTTTTATACCCCTGATAATGTGAGAGTCGGATTCGTTTAAGCAACCGCTATTCGTTAGGGCCAACATTACTCATAGCTGCCGCAGATGACAATGCTTTTATCCCTTTTCACTATCATACCCTTTATCCTTGCTGAATCGAAGCAGCAGCAAGATGATTCTGAAGTTCAGGAATTATTTGCGCAAGGCCCGGCAAATCAGATTCGATAGCAACTCAAGCTGATGTGCCGTTTCCATGTTCAGCCACACATAACCATAGATTGGTGTTTCCACAACCTTCAGGTCATGGTGGTTATTCAGCAACTGACGCAGCTCTTCCACAGCATCGTTCAATTTTTCCGTATTGGCAAAAACCGGCTGCGGATTACCTTCGTACAGCGCATGAACAAGGCTCAGCAGTATTTGCTGCATCATATGCTGGGTATCACGAAGTTTTTGCGCGTTCAATAACACGAAATGGCTGGGGCGCGTGGCCCAGTATGCATTGATTTGCAACTCCAGCATACAAACCAGATTGCGATTAATGGTCTGGATACCTTCATATATCGATTTTGGAATACGGGTTTCTTTGCTGGCGGGCGCAATCAGCCCACGCATTTTCACGGCATCGGTCAGGAGTTTTTGTAGATGGCTTTCCAGACGCGGGCGTTCGAGTAAGTTCGGTGAGAATGCAGATTGATAGACCCGATTATACTCGGTCAGACTTTTTGCCAGTTGAATGCGCCAGTGGATGAACGCCCGTTGTGGCCAGATACCGGTAAACAACATTGCCAGTAAAGAGCCGAGGATCACATCGCCGCTTCGCCATAACGCCGTATTAATTTCACCTGTCGGGGAACCAACAACAATTGCCAGCGTCACCCCAATCAATAAACCTTGATACGGTTTCTTGCCCAGCGCCAGCCAACCGCAAAGAAACATAGCCGCCGCGCACCAGACTAACATCAGCGGTAACGAGATTAACTCCAGTTGCAGAGCGATAAGACCTAAAATCGACCCCAACACCGTACCGCCAATACGTTCGAATGCGCGAGGGACAACGTTCCCCCAGAACGAGATTGGCCCCATAATCACCACCATGGTGACCAGAGGCCAGGTGCTTTCCGGGATAGTAAACAGGCGGATAATGAGAAAAGTGAGCAGGAATGCCAGCGCGACCCGAGTACCATGCACAATGCGGTAATGGCGGTATACCCGGATTTCAAACGGGCTTAATGACTTATCGGCACGCACGCAGAAACTCCGTAATGAAGATTAAAAGCGCTCATAACTCATCTGTCGGCCAGAAGGCGCGCCTCTGAATTATCCGACGGACAAACCGGGAACAGTGTAATTTCCCGGCAGGAGCGAAAAAATTGAAAGGCGCATCTTACTCTTTTCGCTTTCAAAAAAAGAGTGGTCTTCTCGTCAACACACCGCCCTGATATGAATTAGTGATGTTTTGGCTGCACCGCAACATACATTTCGATATCCCAGTACCCATCTTCCGCGCCATTGTTCAAGTAAACCTCGAAGCAGGGCTTTGGTAACATTTCATAAGCACTGTCCTGCAAGAGGCTATTAAAGAACTGATACCAGGGTTTAGCAAAATCATCACCGACTACACGAGCCACCGCCACCGCATACTGACCACCTGAAATTTCTGTCAGAATGACGCCCTCACTGTTTTCGGGGAGCGTAAAGTTATTCGGTACCGTCACGACGGTGTCGCAGCGTAATTTTTCGGCGGGTGTTTCATCCGGATTGTCGTAATAGACAGCAACCCACTCCTTCGGCACAATATTTTTGCTATCTACCCACATCATCAACTGCTCAAAACCTTTCTTTACCGTCTGTTCCCGCGGGCCAACGAGATGGAAACCTGCAACGGTACGTTTATCTTCCTGCTTAATCTCGTAGTTCATGACGCCTCCATTATTACTGTTTTTATATACAGTATAGTTGCAATATTAAAACCACAAGGAATGAGTGTTGATTATGCGAGCAGACTCGCACTCCTGCCAGTCTGCTGCAAAAGAAAGGTCAGGCCTTATGGTGGAAATAATCACTCAGGCGAGAAAACATGCTGCCTTCCCCGACAGATTCCAGGGTAACCAGCGGCCAGTGCGCCACCTGTTTATCACGGTCGTAAAGTTCAATTTCCCCTACCCGCTGATGGGCGCTAATTGGCGCGGTGAGCTCTTTACCATTAAGGGTATATTTGGCTTTGATATGTGGAATTTCGGCTTTCGGTAGCACCATCCAGAACTCTTGTTCCGTTCCCAGGGCGATATTTTCTTTATCACCATACCAGATGCGTTCCGTACCGACCTTTTTCCTACGGTGCAAAATTTGCACCGTAGTAAAGTTTTGTTGCCCCCAACGCAGTAATTTTTTTGCCTCTTCCTCACGACCTTTTGCGCTGTCAGCACCCATTACCACTGCAATGAGGCGACGCTGCCCGTCTACAGCCGAAGCAATAAGATTAAACCCGGCACCAGAAGTATGGCCCGTTTTCAGGCCGTCAACATTCATGGTCTTATCCCACAATAACCCGTTACGGTTTTGCTGGGTGATACCGTTCCAGGTGAGGCTTTTCTCACTGTACATATGATAAAACTCGGGCTCGCCGTGGATGATAGCGCGAGAAAGCACGGCTAAATCATAAGCCGAGCTATGCTGGCCAGGTGCATCCAGACCATGCACTGTTTCAAAATGCGTATCCTTGAGATGCAGCTTCTCGGCATAGTTGTTCATCATTTCAACAAACTGCCGTTGCCCACCGGCAATATAGTCAGCCAGAGCAACACACGCGTCATTTCCGGAATCCACAATTAAACCTCGGCTTAAATCACGTACCGATACGCGATCGCCCTCTTTCAAAAACATCAGTGAAGAACCGACAAACACCGGATTATCTTTCGCCCACGCATCACGCCCCACGGTGACAATATCGTCTGGCGTAATGCGATGACTATCGATAGCGCGATCCACGACATAGCCCGTCATCAGCTTTGTCAGGCTGGCGGGATTGCGCTGTTGATGCTCATTACCCGCGGTGAGAATCTGACCGGTGGTGTAATCCATCAATACCCAGGACCCGGCATGAATCTCTGGAGGCTGAGGTGAAAAAGGAATGTTTTCCGCCGCAAAACCAGACGATAAATTAAAAACGAACAAAGAAGCAGCTAGACTGGCCCCCTGAATCTCCAGACAACCAGTATCACTTAAATAAGTGATAGTCTTAATACT
>JAERMT010001172.1_pt1 | contig 11986 bp, 9 predicted proteins | sample 9267081 | NCBI WGS metagenome assembly JAERMT01 (sample SAMN17071939, study PRJNA684904) | human gut metagenome | isolation source: diarrhea sample from child under the age of five | host: Homo sapiens | place: South Africa: Mafikeng, Mafikeng Provincial Hospital | collected 2019-09
CGGCGGCGCAAACTCCGCAGCCTTTGCAGAAATCAAGGTCGATATCCACCGAAACGCCCGCCTTGTTCTGTCCGCAAACCTTGAAGATGGCGCCGTCCGGGCAGTATAGGTAGCACTGCAGGCAGCCCGTGCATGCGTCCACATCGAGCACCGGGCGTACGTTTCGCCAGCCCGCGTTGACCTGTGTCAGGTACCCCGCGGCATAGCAGGTGGTGTCGGCATAGGCGGAAGGCTCGGGAACGGTGGCGAATAATTGCGGCATATGCGTTGCGGTAGAGTGCGCCGACCGGTGTAGAACGGTTACCGTTTCCGACTCATCAGCAGTCTGACCTGCGGACTCTCCGTCGGTAGCCTCCGCATATCCGACAACCTCGGCCTGCTGAACCAGCGCGATGGCGCGCTCGACCACCTTGATGTTGGCTTCGTGCAGCTTCACGGGCATGTATTGGCGGATGGCCTCCTCCACGCTTTCGCGGTCCACGCAATCGGCAAGCTGCGCCAAAGCGCCCAAAAACACCGTGTTGGGGATGGGCCGGCCCAGAAGCTCGGTGGCCAGGCCGTCCGCGTCGATGGCCAGCAAGCGCGGGTCGTCCAGCGCGTCGGCGGTGTTCACCAGGCAGATGCCGCCCGGCTTCAGTTCGCGCTCCCAGCCAGGCGCCAGCAGCGTTCCGTCCAGGTAAATCACGAAATCCGCCTTCGCAACGGCGCTTCGGTCACCGACTTGCACCGTATCGATCTTGGTGAACGCGCGCATGGGCGCACCGCGTCGCTCGGGGCCGAACGAGGGGAACGCAAGCGCGTGCCGCTTGCCGTCAAGCGACGCCGCCGCGCCCAGAAGCCGAGCGGCGGTGAAGGCCCCCTGCCCGCCGCGGCCATGCCAAAGCACTTCTATCATACGAAACCTTTTCCCGTCTTGTATACGCCGTTCCATCATACGCCAGGCTTTTGCCCAACGTCTGGCGGGCCCGGCGTCGGCCCGCAAAACGCCGAAAAGGGGACGAGCACGCTCGTCCCCTCCAAGGTCGCAAAAACCGCGTTTCCTAGAACTTGGCGTAGCGCTCCAGGTTCTTCTCGAGCGTTGCCACGAAGCGCGCCGCGGTGCCGTCGAGCTGTGCGCCCTTCTTCTTCAGGTAGCCCAGGCGCAGCGTGATGTCCGCGTCGAGCGCCACCGTGCGCAGCTGCGCGCCGTCGGAGATGCCCACCAAAATGCCGGAGGTCACCGTGTAGCCGTTGAGCGCCACGATCAGCTCGGAGAGGCTGGCGCGGTCGGTGGTGGCGATGGACTTGGCGCGCGGCTGGTCGCCCAGCGCCTCCTCGAAGAAGGCGGCCGGAGCGTCCTTGCCCTGGTCGAAGTAGATGTAGGGGTAATCGGCCAGCTGCTCGAGCGTCAGGCTGGACGCGTTGACCAGCGGGTGGCTTGCCGGCAGCGCCACGCGTGGGGCCGACTCGACCAGCTGCACGAACTCAAGGCCGGCGGCGTCGAAGGCGGCGTCAAGCTCCGCGGCGGTCGCGGAGGTTTCGAACACCACGCCCAGCTCGCTTTCGCCCGATGCCACGTCATCGATGACGCCCTGCGTGGTGCGGTCGCGGAACGCGTAGTTGTAGGAATCGCCGCCAAGAGCCAGCACCGTGTGCGCAAACGTCTGGACATTGAACAGGTAATGCTGCCCGGAAACGGAGAAATCGTATGCCATGGGAAGATCCTTTCGCTTAATGCCGCTTCCCGCAAAACCCGCCGCGGGAAGCGGCCGATGTAAATCAGGGAGTTTTGCGCTGCCGCTTACTTCGCGCCGTCGCGCTCGTCGACGAAGCGCTTCGCCTTGTGCTCGCTGGAGGTGCCCAGCTTGTCGGCGTCGAACACGATGACCTTGGCCGGACGCACGCCCGTGTGGGCCTTCAGCGCAGCCTCGACGCGCTTGGACACCTGGTCGTAGGGTTCGTCGCTGCCAAAGGCGCGCTCGACGGACACCTCGTAGCGGGTGGTGAAGTTCTCGTCGTACACGCGGATGGAGTACTCGCCGGTCAGGCCCGGCTCCTTGCGCACGACGTATTCGACGTCGGAGGGGAACACGTTCACGGCGCCCACGATGAACATCTCGTCCTTGCGGCCGGTTACGTGGATGCGGGCGTGGGTACGGCCGCAGCTGCACTTCTCGGTGGAAACGTAGCCGATGTCGCCGGTGCGGAAGCGGATCATCGGGCGGGCCTTCTTCATGAGCGTGGTGTAGGTCAGCTCACCCACGCTGCCGGGCTCGAGCACCTCGCCGGTGACCGGGTCGACGGTCTCAACGAGGATCTGGTCCTCCACGATATGCAGGCCGTCCTTCGCCTCGCACATGGCCGCGCAGGCGCCGTAGATGTCGGACAGGCCGAAGAAGTCGACCACGTTCGCGCCCCACAGCTCCTCGATGCTCTCGCGCGTGGATTCGATGGAACCGCCCGGCTCACCTGCGACGATGATGGTGCGGATGCTGAAGTCGTTGCGCGGGTCGAGGCCCTTCTCCTTGATCTTCTGGCCCAGCGTCCAGGCGTAGGAGGGGCTGGTCCAGATGATGGTGGGCTGGTACTGCTTCAGCACGAAGATCAGGCGGTCGGAGGGGATGGCGCCGGCCCAGATGGCCAGTGCGCCCAGACGCTGCGCGCCGATGACGTCGGGACCGCCGACATACAGGGCGAAGTTCAGGCCGTGGACGTAACGGTCGTTGGGACGCATGCCGGCCTGCCAGAACAGACGGGCCTCGGTGTCCTGCCACAGGTCGAAGTCCTCCTGTGTGAAGGGGCTGACCGTGGGCACGCCGGTGGAGCCGGAGGAGGTGGCCATGAACACGACGTCCTCCTCGGGCACGCTGCACAGCTCGCCGAAGAAGCTGCCCACGTGCTGGGTTTCGCGCTCGGTCTGCTTGTTGATGAAGGGGAACTTCGCCAGGTCGTCAAGCGTTTTGATGTCGGAGGGCTTCACGCCGGCGGCGTCGAAGCTGCGCTTGTAGTAGACGGTGTTGTCGTAAGCGTACTGCACCATGGTCTGCAGGCGCTCAAGCTGCAGCTGCTCAAGCTCGGGGCGCGGCATGCACTCGATTTTGGGGTCGTAGTACTTCTGGTCGTACGGGATGTTCTTCTTTGCCATGATGCGGTGCTCCTTGCTATTGCGTAGTGCCGGCGGGCGCCTTGCCTGCCGTGGTTTTGCTGTTCGTATTGAAACACCGAATTGCCCGGTATTCAACGCAGGTTACTAGGATATTTATCGATGGATTGTTATCGGGCAAAACGATAACCTAGCTGACCTGGGAATATATTGCGAAGAAAGGGGCGGGGAAGGGGAAGCTGGCAAAAAGAATCGCAATGTTTGCCGCGGGTATTTGTCGGTTTGCGTGCTCAACGGTTGTCGGGTGTGCTGCCGCATGGGAAGAAGGGGAGTGGAGGGCGGAGAATAGGGGAGACGAAGGCGTGTCGCCTTCCCTATTCTCCTTGCGTGCTGTCCGGGTACCAACGCGCCCTTTGCCAGCCACCTTTTCGCTGTTTACTCCCTTTCCGCCAGCTCGCGCAAAAGCTTGATCTCGGCTGCGTAGCCGGGCAGTTCGTTGGGGGTTTCCAGGATGAAGGGCAGGTCGCGAAGCGCGGGGTGCGTGACGATGCGCTGGAACGCGTCGACGCCGATGAAGCCTTGGCCGATGCATTCGTGGCGGTCCTTGTGCGCCCCGCAGGGGTTCTTCGAGTCGTTGATGTGCACGGCGCGCAGGCGCTCAAGGCCGATCACGCGGTCGAATTCCTCGAGCACGCCGTCCAGGTCGTTCACGATGTCGTAGCCGCCGTCGTGGATGTGGCACGTGTCCAGGCACACGCCCATGTGATCGGCAAGCTCCACGCGGTCGATGATGGCGGCCAACTCCTCGAACGTGCGGCCGACTTCCGTGCCCTTGCCTGCCATGGCCTCCAGCAGCACCGTGGTGGTCTGCTCGGGGCGCAGCACCTGGTTGAGCAGGCCTGATATCAGCTCGATGCCCGCTTCCGCGCCTTGCTTCACGTGGCTTCCCGGATGGAAGTTGTAATAGTTGCCGGGCACGGATTCCATGCGCACCAGGTCGTCTGCCATGCATTCCAGTGCGAACTCGCGGGCGTGCGGCTTGTCCGAGCAGGGGTTGAGCGTGTAAGGTGCATGCGCCACCAGCGGGCCGAAGTTGTGCTCGGCCATCAGCGCACGCAGCGCCGCCGCATCGGCGGGGTCGATGGCCTTCGCCTTGCCACCGCGCGGGTTTCGCGTGAAGAACGCGAACGTGTTCGCGCCGATGGAAAGCGCGGTTTCGCCCATGGCCAGAAAGCCCTTCGACGTTGACAGATGGCATCCGATGGTCAGCATATCGACCCTTTCCTCGCTATAAAACTTGCTATTCCGCTACCAAAGCCCCAGCATGTGTTGCGCCGCCAGGCTCGTGCATGCGATGGCAACCCAGCACGCTGCGCCCAGCACGATGGGTTTTGCGCCCGACTTCACCAGGCCGACCACGTCGGTGTTCAGGCCGATGGCGGCCATGGCAACCACGATGAAGAACTTGCTGAGCGTTTTGAGCGGCGCGAAAACGGCCGGGTCGACACCCGCGGCGCTGGCGCCCGTGGCCACCAGGGAGGCGCACACGAACAGCACGATGAACGTGGGCAGCGCGCGTTTCAAGCTGAAACCGCTGGTGGAAGCCGCATCTGCGCCGTTTTCTGCGGCCTGCTTGCGCTCGCGCGCGGAAACCCACAGCGCAAGCGCGAACGTGATGGGGATGATGGCCAGCGTGCGCGTGAGCTTGACGATGGTGGCGTAATCGAGAGCGTTCGCGCTGGGGTGCATGCCGTCCCACACGGCAGCGGCGGCGGTCACCGACGACGTGTCGTTGACCGCGGTGCCCGCGAACAGCCCGAAGCCGTTATTGCTCAAACCTATAACGTCGCCCAAGGTGGGGAAGATGAGCGCCGCCAGCACGTTGAACAGGAACACCACCGAAATGGCGTGCGCCACTTCCTGGTCGTCGGCCTTGATGACCGGTGCGGTGGCCGCGATGGCCGAGCCGCCGCAGATCGAGGACCCCACGCCGATGAGCGTGGCGGTGCGCCCGGGCACGTGCATCACGCGGCACAGCACCGCCGCGGTGATCAGCGACGCGGAGATGGTGGACAGGATGACGGGTAGCGACATGGCTCCCACCTGGGCCAACTGCGTTAGCGGCAATCCGAAGCCCAGCAGCACCACGGCGGTTTGCAGGATCTTCTTCGACGCGAACTTGATGCCCGGCCCTGCCGCGCCCTTCTCCTTCCAGAACGCGCCGATGACCATGCCCAGCAAAATGGCGAACACGGCGCCGCCCACCAGCGGCACCGCCTGGCCGAGAAACCAGCAAACGACGGCGATAAGGGCGCTTACGGCAATGCCGGGCGCAAGGGTTTTGATGCGGGACATGAGATGCTTTCTACGCGTAAGTTGTATGACGCGGTCAACTATAGCGCAACGTCCCGGTGAAGCTACTCGCCAGCGCGCGCGTCCGCTTGAAGAACATCGATGGCGATGTCCACGGCGTCTTGGATACAGCCGGGGCAGGAGCGAAGCGGCCCCGCAGGGTTGCCGATGCCCTTGAGATCCGAGCGGATGGTGGTGCCGTTTTGCGCCTTGAATCGCGCGCACATCTGGTCGGCCAGCTGGTACGTTTCCATCTTGCTGACGGGGTTTTCGCTACCGGCGCTTTTGACCCATCCGGCCGCCATGACGGCGCCCGACACCGCGCCGCAGGTCTCGGTATAGCCGCCCATGCCGCCGCCGAAGCCCTCCATCAGGCGAAACGTCTGGTCGACGTCAAGCCCGATCGCCGGCGCCAGCGTGCAAGCGACCGCCTGCGCGCAATTGAAGCCCTGCTCGAGATATGCCATCGCCTGCGTTTTGCACGCATCGTGGTCAAGTTCCAAAATCGCCTGTTTCGACATGGCAGTTCCTTTCCCCCTAGGTTTGCCCTATTGTAACCGTTAAGGTTCTGCAGCTTGTCGGCAGAAATGCGTTCAGGCTTGCGCACCGCGGTAAGCTGAGCGTGAACATAACGAAAGGGGAGCCCGCCATGAGTCACGGATCTTGCAACCTTACGGCAGATGAGGCGCTCGAGCGCCTGCGCGAGGGAAACGCCCGCTATCTGAACGCGAGCCAAGCGCAGGGCGATGTGTCGCCGGAGCTGCGCCAGTCGACGTTTCGCGAAGGCCAGCACCCGTACGCCATCGTGCTGGCGTGCTCGGACTCGCGCGTGATTCCCGAGGCCATCTTCTCGGCGGGCATCGGCGAGCTGTTCGTCATCCGCGTGGCCGGCAACGTGGTGGACAGGCACCAGCTCGGCAGCATCGAGTACGCCGAAGGCCACTTGGGCTGCAACCTGGTGGTGGTTTTGGGCCACACGGGCTGCGGCGCCGTCGACGCCGCCATGCACCATGAGCCCTACGGAACGGTGAAGTTCATCACCGATGAGATAGCCGACGCCATCGGCAACGAAACCGACGAAGCCGCAGCCTGCCTGGCCAACGTGGCGCACAGCGTCCGCCGCATCGAGGAAAGCCGCAAAGTCCGAACCGACGAAGCCGAACACGGCCTGCGGGTGATAGGCGCCCTCTACCGAACCGACACCGGAGAAGTCCAGTTTTTGGAGTGATAGCCGAACGCAGGTGCGCCCGCGGGATTCCGCGGGCGCACCTGCGTTTTCGCTAGGTTATTTGCAATTCACTGGCTTCTCGCGTGTTCCCCTCATGCTGGCGATTTTGTGTGGTCGGGCGGTGGGCAGCTTTGCCGCGTTACCATAAACACCCTCTTGCGGCTAGGCATGCCGTACAATCTGAAGACACATCACGCTCCATCCGGGAAAACGGCCCGGTTGGGGCTTTGTCGTCTCCACCACCCGGCGGGTCGCGTTGCAGGAGCTTTGAAACCGACAATCCCGACGCGAAACGAAGGCCATGCAGCGAGACAAGATCAAGCCTATATTATTCAGCATCATCAAGCACTCCAGCAAAGAGGAGTTGCGCCGCCAAATCCCGAAGGACATCGTCTCGGGCGTGGTGGTTGCCGTGGTGGCGCTGCCGCTTTCCATCGCGTTGGCCATCGCATCGGGCGTAGGCCCTGAGCAGGGCCTTTACACCGCCATCGTCGCGGGCTTCCTGATCGCGTTCTTGGGTGGCAGCCGCGTGCAGATCTCCGGCCCCACGGCTGCCTTCGCCACCATCGTTGCGGGCATCGTGGCCACCGACGACATGGAGGGCCTGGTGGCGGCCACCATCATCGCCGGCGTGATGCTCGTGCTCATGGGCTTGCTGAAGCTCGGCACGCTCATCCGTTTCGTTCCCTACACCATTACCACCGGCTTCACGGCGGGGCCGTGCGTCAGATGATGGAGAAGGACGCGCGGGCTCACGACATGTGCACCGTCAGCTCCACGGCGTCGGCGTGCGAGTGCCGCTCGGCGGCGTTCGCGTAGTCGATCCGCGATATGATCTGCTTGAGCGCGGCGTTCATGTCCGCCGGCGAGAGCCGCTCGGTCTCCAGAAGCTCCAGCACAGCATCGGTCTTGATGGCCGAGCGTTGCGCCTCCTCAGCGCTCGGCAGGGCGGCCAGCTGCCTCTCCGCCTCCTTCGCGGCCTCCTCGGCCGCCTCGGCGCGCTCGCGCTCCCTGCGGTCGATCTGGTCGAACAGCTCCTCGTCGATGACCTCGCGGTCCAGCCGGTCGTAGGCGGACAGCCTCGCCGCCCTCGCCCTCGCGGCCTCTTCCCGATACCGCTTCGCCGCGGCTGTCAGGTCGCTTCTGCGGCCCTCTTCGGCGGCCCGGGCGTCCTCTATGGCGAAGCTCTCCACATCGGCCCTGAGGGCCGCGAGAAGGGCCTTCATGAGCTTGCCTGCCGCGACGGACTTGCAGGAGCATCCCCCTCTGATGTAGGGGTGCCGCCAGCTCGGCCCGCCAGAGGTCGACGTCGCGGGGGCCAGCTCCATCGCCCTGCCGCACTTTCCGCACCGCAGAAGCCCGGCGAGCGGGTTCACAAGCCCCCTGCACCCTTTCTTGACCCGCGCGCCGGCGCTCATCCGCCGCAGGGACCTCTCCACGCGCTCGCGGTCGAAGAACGGGTCCCACCTGGCCTTCGTCGAGAAGGCCCGCTCCGAAGGCTGCCTTACCCTCACCTCCTCGAAGCTCTCGCCGAGCTTCGAGACCGTCTCCGTGGCGCCGTAGGTCGCGACGCCGTAGTAGGCGTCGACGGTGTAGATCCGCCGCAGGGTGGTGATGCTCCACCACTCCTTGCCCTTCGGGCTCGCTATCCCCATGTCGTGCAGCAGGCGCTGCAGGCCCGACCAGGTCGGGTTCGCCGCCCGCTCGGGATAGTCCATGATGAGCTGCAGGTTCTCGAACTCCGGGCCTCGCTCGTAGACCTTGTGCCCGGGCCGGCCCGCGCGCGCGAGGCCGTAGGGCACCGTGCCTCCCTGCGAATACCCTTCCCTCACCGTCGACCACGTGCCGCGCTGCAGGCGGTGCGTGATCGACCGGTACTCCGACCTCGACGATTGCAGCTTCGTCTCGAAAAGCTCCAGGTCCTCGCGGCGCGAGAGGTCGTAGGTCCTCCAGTCGCACAGCACCTTCGTGCCCGTGAGCCGCAGCGCGTTGCAGATGATCGCCTGGTCGGAGCCGTCTCCGCGCGACAGGCGCGAGATCTCGGGGACGCACACGACGTCCCAGCGCCCGTCGGCGACCTCGTCGAGCAGCTCCCTCATCCGGGGCCTCTCCGATATCGACGCGCCGGAGACCACCTCCATGAACGTCTTGGCGATCTCGACCCCGGCGTCGGCCGCGGCCGCCTCGACGATCTTGCGCTGGCGCTCGAGCACCTCCTCAAGGCTCTCGTTGCGTCCGTCGTCGCGGCTGCGGCGCAGGTATGCGCACGTCCTCGGGCCGCGCCCGTGTTCGTTCCTCATGGCGATGCTCCTTCTCCGCGCGCCCGCGCGCGCGAATCGTGTACCGTCTCTTCTCGTCTCGCCCCTGCGATTCTCATGGGAAGGGGGTGATGCGCGTGAAACTCGCCTTCAAGCCGGGCACCCGCGTCTACGGCGACGCGGAGGTGTCCGTCAAGCTGGTCGTCCCTCGGCCCGGCGTGCCCGCCGAATCGGTGGCCCGCCAGGCGCGGCTGATAGCCGAGCGGCGTCCCGACCTGGCACGATGCCTCTTCTCCGGCGATGATGCCGGAGGGTGCCCGCCTGCTGCGAGCTAGCGTATTCCCGGCCCTTCCCGCCGAGGGGGGCCGGGCTCCTGAAATCCTAACCGCACGGAAACGGGAGCGCCCGTCGACTCGCCGAAATCAATGTTCTCTGCAGGTTTTCAACACAGGAGGCCCCGTCCGGCCGGGTGGTTCGGCTTCGGATGTGGAAAACCCCGCGCAGGGCCCGAATCGGGCCGTTTAGCCGGAAAATCCCCAGCTCGCGCCGGGCCATTCGTTTTGAAGTCCCACGTTTCGACGGGCTGTCGCCCTCTGACCTGGCTCTTCGCCTCCTGTTCTCGTCCAAAGGATGACAGTCGGGGCGATAGGGCCGGAAAAGCGCCAGGTCGCGCCGGAGGATTCGAAATGACGATCCATATGATGATGAAGATATACGAGAAGTAGAACAGCCGACGCGCATGCGCGATCGGCTCTCGAGCCGAAGGGGGTCCGATCTGCTGCGGCGGACGGCGTGCGAACCCCGTTGTGGAAAACCTCCCCCGGCGCGGGCGCTATGCGGCCGTTTCCCGCGAAATCCCAGCTCGCGACCGTTTATCGATTTCGACGTCTCATGGCTGCGCATCTGAAAAGCACTTGACCAGGCCTGATGCCGAAACGGCGCTCATGCTCCCTTTCGCTGTGCGCCCGAGCGGGCGTATCGCACCAGGTCGGGCCGGATGCGTCGAAACGGGGGCTCATATGATGATGAGGTTATAACGAGAATAGGAACGGCATCGCGCGCGGGCGGGATCGGGAAGGGCTGCAGCGAGCCTGCCGGGCATCTCTCGAAACGCTTCACGCGGTCCCTCTTGGCCGTCTGGGCCTGATTGCGGCCCTTCGGCCAGTCAGAGGGCCTAAGCGGGCTTTTACGGGCCTCTGGCGGTCCCGGAAGGCGTTGCCGGCATGCGCTTGGCGCCGGCGGATGTCGCGGCATCGGCGCCCGGGGCCTCTCCGCATGCGGGGTCGAGGTTGGAAGCGAAGCCCGGAGGAGCTCGAAAATCGAGGGCGCGCATTATATCGGTTTTCGCAAATCTGTCAAATCGGCGATTTCGAGCATGGGTTGGGCCGTAGGCAGCTGATTCTCCGTACGCCTGTTCGCGTTCTGCCGCGTTGGCGAGAAAACGCCGCGAGGTGTAGAGTGCGGGGTGCGCCGCATCGCGGGCCGGCCCCCGACAGGGAGCGGGCGCGGACGGCGTTTGACAAAAAAGAAAAGGGCCGTCCTGCAAAACGGCCCGTTTAAGATCCGGGGCGCCGCGAGGGCGCCGCCGGTTGCGGATAACGAGATTTTGCCTTCTAACCAGAATCTCGCGACCCTGTCCGCACCAACCTATACCAGGTAGGAGGTGCGTCTATGACGTATGCTACTTGGCGCAGGCAACCTGCGCAACCGCATTTAGAAGAACGCGGAAAACCGGAACAACTCCCCGACGGCGAGGGCCCCGACGCCTGCGCGCCGCCCGCGGGGCGGCCCTCGCAGGGCCCGATCCCGAACCCCGAGCTGGAGGTCAAGCGCGGCGCCGCGTCGCGCGAGCGCGCCATCGAGGTCCGCGCCTCCTCGCTCGACGTCCTCGGCTCGGGCCTCGTGCCGCTCGTCGTGGCGGCCGACCCCACGCTCACCCCCGAGTCCAAGGCCATCTACGCCCTGCTCGTGGGCATCCTGTCCTCGGACGAGGGCTCATGGACCGTTCGCCAGCTGCTTGCATGCCTGGCGATGGGCTCGAACCGCTTCTACAGGCACCGCCGCCTGCTCATCGAGCACGGCCTGGTCTCGGTGCATCAACCCGATATCTTCCATAAGGCCGTCTACGAGGTCTCGGACGGCAGCGAATACTACGGCGACCTCGCCGCCCCCGGGGCGACGCTGGCCGGGGCCCTCGAGCATGCGCGAGAGATCGCCGAGCTGAACGGCGCCGACACGCCCGGCAGCATCGACGGCGACGAGGTCGTCCTGGCCTCCGACGCCCGCGCCCCCGAGCGCGCCCCCAGGCTCGGCGCCGCCCGCCCGGGCGCGGGCCGCCTGGCCCCTCCCGACGTCCTGGAGGAGGACCTCTACGACCCGCGCCACACGCCCGCCCCTCCCGTCCCGGCCGTCCCGCGCCCGGATTCGCGCGTCGGCGTGCACGCCTACGACCGCGAGGTCTCCCATCTTCTCGGCACAGCCATCACAGGAAGCGACGAGCCCGCGCGCGTCCGCGACGCCTACCTGGAGCTGATCGACCGCGGATGGGCGCCCGCCGACATCCAGCGCGCCTACGACGCCTACGTGGTCGACCACGTCGACCACGGGCGCACCCCTGCGGTGGCCATGCGCTTGGAGAACTTCCTGTCGAAGGGCAACGGCGTCCGCTACTGGGCGCTGCAGGCCCGCCGTCGGGCCTCCGCGCCGGCCGAGGTGCCCTCGGGGCCGGAGAAGCAGCCCTGCGGCAAGGCGCCGACGCTCGACGAGGTCCGCGCCCTCTGCGCATCGCGCGGGTACCCGGTCGACCCCGAGGTCTTCTGGAACCACTACGACGCCCTCGGCTGGCGCAACGGCTCCGGCGCGCCGATATGCAAATGGCAGAGCGCGCTGGCGAACTGGGCGATCAACGATGAGAGGCGCCGCGCGGAGAACCTCCCCCGCATCCCCGAGCGCGACGACGTGGCGGCCTTCGCCAAGGAGCGGGGCCTGGTCTTCGACGTCGACGAGTTCATGAGCTACTGGAACTCGCGCGGTTGGCGCTTCTCGGGCGGCGCGCCGGTCAAGGAC
>JAERMT010000065.1_pt1 | contig 11941 bp, 14 predicted proteins | sample 9267081 | NCBI WGS metagenome assembly JAERMT01 (sample SAMN17071939, study PRJNA684904) | human gut metagenome | isolation source: diarrhea sample from child under the age of five | host: Homo sapiens | place: South Africa: Mafikeng, Mafikeng Provincial Hospital | collected 2019-09
AACCATAGCTGCAATGAGGATCATGTAGCAGGCTTTGGTGATTTTCCATTTTTTACGGGTCAGAACGTAAGCGTTCATGGAGCTGAGTGTTACGCTGACTGCTGTTGCAACAACGCAGATGATAATGGAGTTCTTGAAGGAATTCAGGAAGTTCATGGTATCAAATGCGGTTTTGTAGTTCTCAGTGTGGAAAATTTCCGGCAGACTGAATGGGTTTGCCACGAAATCCACAGATGTTTTAAAACTGTTCAGGATAACCAGGAAAAATGGAACGATGAACAGGGCTGCCAGTAAAAGAACTACTACAAATACGATCGCAGTGGTTGATTTTTTCTTTGCTTCCATTATGCCTGCACCTCCCCTTTCTTAGATACTGTTACCTGAATAATAGAAATAATTGCTACAATTACGAAAAGTACAAGAGCTTCTGCCTGGCCTTTTCCATAATCAAAGTTACTGAATGCAGTCTGGTAAATCTTCAGGGCAAGGAGCTCAGTGGATTTGAACGGACCGCCGGCTGTCAGAGTTAAGTTCACATCGAAGGACATGAATGCTCTGGAAATTGCCATGAATACACAGATTGTTACGGAAGAACGGATCATCGGGATCTTGATGTAACGAAGCAGCTGGGATGGTGTTGCACCATCAATTTTTGCTGCCTCCAGCATATCCTGGGATACGTTGGTAAGACCTGCTACGTAGATAACCATCAGATATCCGCTTAACTGCCATACTGCTACAATGATCAAGGAGATCAGAGCAGTGTTCGGGCTTGTCAGCCATGATTTCTGGAAAATGCTCCATCCGGTCACAGCACCGATCTTGGTGAGTGCGAAGGAGAAAATGTAATTCCAGATGTAACCCATTACAACACCACCGATCATGTTTGCGGCGAAGAAACAGGTTCTGAACAGGCCCTGAAGCTTAATGCCGTAGGTCAGCAGAAGCGCAAGGGCAAGTCCAAGTACATTACTAAACACAACTACGAAAAATACATATATAAAAGTTTTCCAAAGGGATGTAAGGAAGGTCTTGTCTGTGAAAATAGAAACATAATTGGAAATTCCTACTATATCATAGTTTGGAGAAAGACCGTTCCAGTTCGTAAATGTAAGATAAATACCATAGATCAGGGGAATTACTACGACTGACGCCCAGATTAACATTGGCGGAACTACAAATTCGCAGAACATTCTGATTTCACTTTTCTTTTTCTTCATGCTCTCTTACCTTTCTGTTTCGCTTTAACCAGAGAACGGAAATGACCCTTCGGCCATTTCCACCCCTTTGCTGCAAAAAGCCTCAAATTTATAAGCTCTTTTTATATTTTTATGAATTCACGGCTATGATTTACTGTGCCTGCCAGTAAGCCTGAACTGCATCTGCTGCTGTATCTCTGTCCATCTGGCCTACAAGGTACTGCTGCATAACTGCACCATTCTCTGACCAGAAATCAGATGGAAGAAGTGCGCTGAATGCATATGTGCTGGAGGTCTGTCCTGCTGCTACATATTCCTGAGTTACGTTTGCAAGCGGGCTTGCTACAGTAACGTCTACATTCTTATATGGAAGAGCGATGCTTAATGCGTCGGACATATCCTGTGCTCTCTCGATTGTCAGATACTCAACAAGTTTCTTACCTGCTGCCTGCTGTGCTTCATCATTCTGGCTTCCGTCAACACAGTATCCTTTTGCAGGGAATACACCAAGTTCCTGGTTGATTGCATCCTCTTCGTTTCCTGTAAGCGGGCAAGGCATGATACCGTACTCATCATCAGCATTTGCTACGCTCTCAAGGTAAGACCATCCCCAGTCACCCATGAACCACATTGCTACATCACCTTTTGCCATTGCCTGACCGTCAAGCTCTGTATTTCCTACAAGCGGATCTGCGGAGTTGTAGTTATATTTTGCAATGATATCAAAGGTATCCATTACGCCGTTCCATGCATCGTTGGATTTCAGCTCGATAGAACCATCTTTAACTCCGTCAATAAATGCTTTCTGTGCATCCTCATCTCCCTGAATTCCAGAGAATACCTGGCTTAAGAAGTGAGAACCAAGAGACCAGTCAACACCTGTGAACATGATTGGTGCCACGCCGCCAGCCTGGATTTTCTCGCAAAGAGCTTCCAGGTCCTTGTTGCTCTTAATTGTGGATGGATCGAAATCTTCTCCTGTAGCTTTCTCGATCGTTGTCTTGTTGTAGATGATACCCATGGACTGTACAGAGTTCGGAACGCCGTAAACCGTTCCATCCTCACCTTTGAAAATAGCAAGGTTGTTATCGTCTACCTGATCAGCAACCCAGGAGTCATCTCCCTCAAGATCATACGCTGCCATGTTCTCAATGTTTTCCTGGATATCTACAGCATCCATAAGGGAAACTGTTGGAGCCTCACCACTTGCATACAGTGTCATCCATTTCTGTTTCTCACTGCTGTCGTATGCAATGTAGTTTACTGTGATGTCTGGATTCTCAGCCATGAAGTCTTCGCAGAACTGCTCTAACTCAGAATCATGTCCCGGAACTGTTGTGTAAAGGGAAATTGTGGTTTTGTCATCTGCTTTTACAAGAACAGTTGCAGACATTGCCATGGACAGTGCCATTGTTCCGCAGAGAACGGTTGCTAAAACTTTTTTCTTCATTTTTATTTCCTCCTTAAAATTGTTTCCCGGCTTTGCCGTGGAATATATTTAATTAGCTTGATTTATTGGTTTATCGCCAGAACCTGTTTAAAGAAGGTACTAGGCGTTAATCCTCCTTGTTGAGCTGCGCCGAACAATCTGATATGGAAAATAATTCCATTTACTTGTGTTCTTTCCTGCTTCTTTGTCTCCGAAGAGAGCATCGTAAAAAATCTCGCCCTGGTCAAACATTTTTACTGTAGATAGCTGAGGCTCGTAGATATCTAAAATAGAATCATCAAAGCCTGCTACAGAAATGTCTTCCGGAACTTTCAGCTTGTGAGCTTTCAGGCATCGGATCACACCTACGGCAATAATGTCCGAGCCCGCAATTACTGCGGTGGGAAGATCCAGGCTATTTTCATAAATCTGGTTCATTCCTTTCTCCCCGTCTTCCGGGGTGAAACCGCCTTGATATATGTAGGAATCCTGTACTGGAAGATCAGCTTCCTTCATGGCATCTAAAAAGCCTCGAAGTCTCAGAGTTCCGTTTGTGTAGTCCTCTTTGTTTCCGCCTACATAAGCGATATGCTTGTGACCTTCACTGATCAGGAATTTTGTCATGTCCTTGACTGCATTGTAACTGTCTACGGTAACGGCTGGAAATTCACAAGGCATGTCTTCCGGCGGTCCCTGATTTCCAAGCACTACCGGGCATTCGAAGCGTCGAAGTTTTTTCAGGATTTCATCGGTAAGATGTACTCCCTGGAAAATAAGACCGTCTATGTTTCGCTCCAGCATGTTATCCATAAGGAGAAGAGCTTTTTCCTGGTTAAAATCGTAGTCACAGACAATAACCACTTTGTTATGTTTCATACAGACATCGCTGATCTGTTTCAAATGGATTGCTGTAATTGGGTTCCGCACATCGGCTTCCAGTACTGCTACCAGACCGGTATTCTTGGTAACCAGGCTTCGGGCGGCTGCGTTTGGGCGGAAATGGAATTTTTCGATGCTTGCCATAACCCTCTTCTTCAGCTCTGGGCTTACGGATTTGGAATCATTCATGACCCTGGATACAGTAGATACAGATACGCCAGCGTCAGCGGCTATATCTTTGATCGTTACTTCCATTTCTTCACCGTCCTTTCTTCCGTATTGTGAAATGTTGCGGTTCGCGCTTCTCCTGATAATGTCAGGATAGCTTCTGCAAATCGTAACTTTGAAAATTCTGATTGATAAATTACTTTCTTATGGGAAATATCTCCTGCGGTGACATTTCCTGGTTTAGAGGGGGGGGGCCGCCGGTTCCGGTTCGGTTTTGTGAGGGTTCCTTTTGGTGGAACCAGCGGCTAGTATGGGATAACGTTTTCCTACGCATTCACTGGGTTTGTAGCTATTATTTCAAGGTTTAAAGGAAGGTATTTCATGTTGCTGTGAAAACGTTTTCCTATTGTGATTTTATAGTAGCACTGAGTGATTCATTTTTCAACTGTTTTGTGGGATTTTTTTGGTTTTCGGCTGTTTTAATAAATTTCATAGCGGGTTTTTGTGGATTTTTACCGAGTTGAGGTTGGGAAAAGGTTTTCCCGCATTTTTCAATTTATCATAACAGCCGATTCTATATTCTTCAGGGATTAAAACACAGATATTAGATAAGATACTAGAGCGTGTTTGAAAAAGGCTTTCTGCAAGATGTGCGTCACAATTTGTGGGAGATTTCGCTCGGATGAGGGCGCCGTAGCCACCGCTACGCCTCCTTCCTCCGCCTTGCATATGAAGAAATCATCCTGCGCCAATATAGCAGAAACTTAATTTTCGATGTACTAGAAGTTATTTTTCTTTCGTCGTTTAAATTCAAAAAAAGAAAGAGCTGTCTATTTGAGCATATCAATTTCCCCGGATATGCTCCCGACAGCCCCTTTTGTTTTATATTTTCACTTTTACATCCACCCGGCATCCATGTCACTGCAGGCCATCACCACGCAGTCGATTCCAAGAAGGATCAGATAACCGCCAATAATAAAGCCCGTTGAAAACAACGCTACCCACGGCCAGATGATCATCAGACAGCCAAGGATGATTCCAAGGATATTTACAATCATGGTAAAGTAATAGTAAAATTTTCCTGCTAGACGGACCAGAGGGATGTGGGTCAATCTGGAAACAGAATGAGCGATGAACCAGATTGGGAGAAGCAGGGTCGTAATCAGCTCTCCGGCATTTGGGTACATTAGGAGCATTAGTCCGGCAAGGAGACTTAAAATTCCAGTCACCAGGGCAATGGTAGGTCCGAAGCCGATATAGCGCTCTGTTTTTGCATAAAATACAATATCTGAAATTCCGGTGATGACAGCAAGAAGACCATATGCAAAGGTAATTCCGCGGAGCATGCCGCCTGGATTACACAACGTATAAATTCCAAGAAGGATCAGCAGGATTCCCTCGATGAGTTCCAGCCAGCCATAACGTGAACGTCTTCTCATTTTTCCTCACTCTCCTCTTTGCTATTTAAAATTTTCATAAACTCTTCGCCAGTTATCGTCTCTTTTTCATAAAGGAACATAGCCAGTTCATCCAGTTTTTTACGGTTATCTGTCAGGATCTTTTTGGCTTTTTCGTGTTCCCGTTTAACCAGTTCTACAACCTTCTCGTCGATTTCCTTCTGGGTATCTGCAGAGCAGGAAAGGGATGCGTCGCCGCCAAGATACTGGTTGGTAACGGTTTCCATGGCCACCATGTCGAACTCGTCGGTCATTCCGTAGCGGGTGATCATGGCTCTGGCAATCTTGGTTGCCTGCTCGATATCGTTGGAAGCGCCTGTGGTGATCTCGCCAAACACGATTTCTTCTGCGGCACGTCCGCCGGTAAAAGTCGCAATCTTATTTTCCAGTTCTTTCTTTGTCATCAGATACTTATCGCCGGTCTCCACCTGCATGGTGTAGCCAAGTGCACCTGAAGTACGTGGGATGATGGTGATCTTCTGCACTGGCGCGGAATGGCTCTGAAGTGCTGCCACCAGGGCATGTCCGATTTCGTGATAGGAAACCACTTTTTTCTCCTGGTCAGAGAGAACTGCGTTTTTCTTCTGGTAACCAGCGATTACCACTTCAATGCTCTCTTCCAGATCTGCTTCTGTAACGATTGTACGTCCGTCACGGACTGCACGAAGCGCTGCTTCGTTTACAATATTTGCCAGCTCGGCTCCGGATGCACCAGATGCCATACGTGCGATGGTGTGAAAATCCACATCATCGGATGCTTTGATTTTTCTTGCATGAACCTTCAGAATTGCTTCACGTCCTGCAAGATCTGGAAGCTCAACTGGTACGCGGCGGTCGAAACGTCCTGGACGGGTAAGTGCCGGGTCAAGGGATTCCGGGCGGTTGGTAGCTGCCAGAATGATAACTCCATTGTTGCCTTCGAAACCATCCATCTCTGTAAGCAGCTGGTTCAGTGTCTGCTCACGCTCATCGTTGCCACCAACCTGGCCATCACGTTTTTTACCGATGGCATCGATCTCATCAATGAATACGATACATGGGGCTTTCTCTTTCGCCTGCTTAAAAAGATCACGAACTTTGGAAGCACCCATACCAACAAACATTTCTACGAATTCAGAGCCGGACATGGAAAAGAATGGAACATTCGCTTCTCCGGCAACGGCTTTGGCAAGCATTGTTTTACCAGTACCTGGAGGGCCTACAAGGAGAACGCCTTTCGGCATGGAGGCTCCCACGTCTGTGTATTTCTTCGGGTTGTGAAGGTAATCTACAATCTCTGCAAGATTTTCCTTGGCTTCATCCTCTCCGGCTACATCAGAGAAACGAATTCCTTCACTGGACTGGACGTAAACCTTTGCATTGCTTTTTCCCATGCCAAATGCCATGGAGTTTTTGCCTCCAGCCTGCTCCATCAGCTTCTTCGCCATATAATTTCCAAGAACTATGAAAATGAGCAGAGGCAAAAGTCCGGTTACCAGGAAGCTGAGAATCGGGGAGGTCTGCTGGTCGATGTCCTTGGCAAAGGTGGCACCGCACTCATACAGACGGTCGGTGAGATCCGGGTCATTCATAAGACCGGTTTTATAAATTTTTTCGTTGTTCTTATCGGTAAAGACGATCTGGTTATCTTCTACTTCTACTTTACCGATGTTTTTGTCATTGATCATGCTCATGAAGGTACCGTAATCGGTTTCTTCTACCTGATGCTCCATTAAGATTGGGGAAACCACCAGGTTAAAGACGATCAGTACCAGAAGCACAATGCCGTAGTAATAGATCAACGGCTTTTTTGGGGTTTTTACTTCTTTCATGGTTGTAGTCCTTTCTTATGTAAACTAATAGTGTCTACTCACTCTTCTGCCTCTTTCTTCTCTTCCAGACGCTGGGCTTCAATAGCCTCCAGCGATACCAGAAGTGCCCGGTTTACTGCCTGCATTGCAAAATCAAGGGCGTATTCTGCGGTGAGGATTTTCTTCTCCGTTCCCGGGAGCACATTTCCAAATATTGGCTCCTTATTTTTCAAATTAATGTTTTCTGCCTCCAGCACTTTTCCAACTGCTGCCTCCACCTGGTCGTAGACGCCTGCCAGCTTCATTACACAGTCTGTCTTGGAATGGCGAAGTCTGTTTTCCAAAGTGATACGGCTTTCCTGACATTCCTGTCGAAGGTTCTGGATCTGTTGGTGGAGTCTTTCCGTATCCATACTCTCCGCCAGCTGAATCCGACTATGGGTCTGTTCCAGTTTTTTATCCAGCTCGTACATTTTTACGGATAAAATTTCATGTGCCATATATGGTTCCCTCCTCTCCTTGCGGATTACGTTATCATTTCCATCCTTCCTCAAACAGGCTCTAGAGCATGTTTGAAAAAGGCTTTCTGCAAAACGTGCGTCACAATCGCACTCCGTAATCCTGATAATTTTATTCTAGTACAAGCAAAAGAAAGTGTCGATAGTCAGAAATTTCACCGTGTATAGACAAAACGGGCAAAGTGTAAAAAATACACCTCGCCCGTTTGATCTCTTATTTAGTTTCCTCCATGTATTTGCAGTCAGCCTCTGAATTCTATTCCCAGTCGGTCTCCGCCATATACCACTATATCTATATCGCTTCTTTCTGTATTGTTTCCCCTTGCACGCGATCCAAACAATATAACTTTTCTGACAGAATACCTCTTAGCAAACGTTACAATATCTTTTACAACCCTTTCCGGAAGATCATAGCCCATACTTTGCCGCCTCCATTTCCTGTAAATACAGTCAAACGATATTTTATAGTTCTTCTGGAGCATTCTTTCCCATCATAATCAAATAGACTTCGTGTACGATCATATCCAGATTCTTCGTATCCTCCGGTGTCCAGTCCTGGAAAATACCAAAGATAGCATGGCTGTGGTAACGGAGGATCAGTTTCAGCTCCTGGCGGCTATAATTCTGGTACAGATTTTCTTCTTCCACAATGCTCTCAAACAGCTCGTAGGTTCCTTGCATAAGGGTTTGTTCCAGTTCTTTTCCATAATTACTTTCTATTCCTTTTCGCACTTCGGGTATAGCATTGATGGCAAAAACAAACAGATACTTCAGCGCTGCTTCTGCGCCGCCCTGCTCTTTGCACGCCTCTAGCAGCCGCCTGGTTCCCTGCTTTATGCTCCACTGAATCATATCCGGTATTCCTTCGAAATGGTAGTAAAATGCCTGCCTGGTGATCTGGCACTCTTCCACAATATCCTTTACTGTAAGCTTCTTTACTTTTTTCTCCAGAACCAGCTTACGAGCTGCTTCTGTGATGATTTCTTTCATGTCCATATACTGTGGTTCTCTTTCCTTTATCCGGTGTTGAATCATAAACAGTCTCTAATTCTTATACCTTAATAGCTACATGCAAATCATATTATCGGCAACAACGACTAACTACAGCTCATACAATTTCACAGGTTATATATCTTTAACAATTTTCCCACTGCATTTTCCTATGACGCTTATACCCACTACATTTTCCAATAATACTTATATTCATACATTGAGTTTCTAATTTGACTCTTCTGAATCTGCAATATTTTCCTCATCTACAGTATCTTGTTTCTCTGGTACCGCTGCATCTTCTCGCGCCTGCATAGCAGCTCTCTCACGAATGCTCTTCTTCGGGGCGGCCAGTTGAGATTGCTGGGAGGTTTTCTTCCTGGCTGGGTCTACTGCAAATTTGCGTTCCGGATCAGTCTTGGCAACTTTGCCTAAACGGGTGGCTCCCCAAAGTAAAAACAGCGGAAGTACAATGGCTGTAAAAAGAAGCCCCAGATTCATCAATCCGGTAAAAAACAGAATTACCTGCATGACAATCTCAGTTATAAGAAGAGATATGGCCAGTTTCACAGAAAATCTGCTCTTATCTACTCTGTTGGAATTTCTTACAGATAGAAATCCAACTACAGCTTCCCAGATTCCCACTGCAATAAAACAAATACCAATCCCTTTCAGAAGTCCACTTCCCACTCCGGCATTCTCAAGAAGTTCTACATACTCTGCAGTTCCCTTGTCTGCTTCCAGAGCTGTCATAAAGAAATTGATTCCATACATGATCGTGGAGGTAATGGCTGAAAACATCAGGAAAATACCACCAAACATCAGACACATCCTGCCATTCATCGCCTGCCGTGTCACCTTCATCCTCTCAAATTGATCCATAATCAAACCTTCCTCTCTTTTTTGTAAACCAACAAAAATACAATTTTAATATTAGTCTAACATATCACTTTTCGTTATTCAATGTACAGATTCCTGTTCGTGTAACAAACATTATGGGTTACGATTCTCGATCTTCGCAGAAACAGGCTCTAGCTTAATAATTACCTTTACTTTCCAGATTCAGCTTTATATAATGTATTAGAGTGTGTTTGACACACAAGTTACATGTGAAAGGCAGGTTTTACCAATGAACTGCAATAAAAAAGATCTTTTACTTTATGCCGTTACTGACCGCAGCTGGTTAAATGGCAGAACTTTATATGACCAGGTCGAAGAAGCCTTAAAAGGTGGGGCTACCTTCATTCAGCTACGCGAAAAAAATCTGGATACAGATAGTTTTCTCAAAGAAGCTGCGGAAATCAAAGAGTTATGTGCGCGCTATCATGCACCATTCGTGATCAATGACAATGTAGAAATTGCAAAAGAAATCAATGCCGATGGCGTTCATGTAGGGCAGGAGGATATGGCTGCTGGTAATGCCAGAGCCATCCTCGGTTCTGACAAAATCATCGGCGTTTCTGCGCATACAGTTGAAGAGGCTGTTCTTGCTGAAAAAAATGGCGCAGATTATCTGGGAGTAGGTGCCGCATTCCAAACCGGAACCAAAAAAGATGCCGGCAATATCAGCCATGAAACTATAAAACAAATATGTGAGACTGTAAATATTCCCGTTATTGCTATCGGTGGAATTACACATGACAATGTAATGGAGCTGGCTGGAAGCGGTATCTGCGGAATTGCAGTTGTAAGTGCCATCTTTGCAGCTGAAGATATTACAAAAGCAACCAGAGAGCTTAAAGAGCTTACTCTCAAAATGAAAGATTCTACTTGTATTTCCAAAGACAATGCATCTTCCAGGAAAGGAATTTCATGTTAAGGGGTGCCATCTGGGATCTGGATGGTACGATTCTGGATTCTATGTCAGCCTGGGATCATGTAGGCGAAAATTACCTGCGAAGCCAGGGAATTGAACCTGAACCGAATCTGGATGAAGCAATCGCCACTATGAGTCTCCACCAGGCAGCTGACTATTTTATTGAGCACTATGGTGTAAAACAGACCCGAGATGAATTGATCAAGAGTGCTGTAGCAATTGTAGATGATTTCTACCGCTATGAAGCTCAGCTGAAGCCTCATCTGAAAGAATTTCTGGCTCAGCTTCATGAGACCGGAGTCAAAATGTGTATCGCCACTGCTACAGAGCGCTCCCTCGTGGAAGCTGCCCTGGCACGTTGCAGAGTGCTTGACTATTTCAGCGAAATCTTTACCTGCTCCTCTGTGGGTGCCGGAAAGGACGAACCAACCATTTATCGGGAAGCCTTGAAATTTCTTGGTACTGACCGAACCAATACCATGGTCTTTGAAGATTCTCTTCATGCCCTTACTACAGCTAAGAAAGATGGCTTCTATACCACTGCTGTGTACGACTCTCATGAAGAAAATCAAGAGGAAATACAGCGTCTGGCAAACTGTAGAATTCGTGATTACAGTGAGCTGGAGGAATTTATTAATTTTGTAAAAAATCTATAATTTTTCTCTATCGGGAAGCTATTAAGCTTCCCGATATTATTTACGTGGCAGTCTTTAGCTTATCTGCCACTTCACACGACTTCCCTTCTCGTCTTTGCTGACGATCAGCTGATCTTCAATCTCCTGCTTCAGCTCGGTCACATGAGAAATAATTCCAATCAGCTTGCTTCCTCCCGCCAGTTCCTGAAGAACCTTTACCGCCTGTTCTCTGGAATGCTCATCAAGGGAACCAAAGCCTTCATCCACAAACATTACATCAAGATGTATCGCTGCAGAGCTCTCCTGGATCTGATCTGCCATTCCAAGTGCCAATGCCAGGGCTGCCATAAAGGATTCTCCTCCGGAAAGGGTACGGACTTCACGCTCTTTGCCGGTAACATTAGAATATACCATAAGATCCAGACCACGATTCTTGCCTTTCCCCGCATTCTCCTCGTCTACCATACGAAGTTCAAACTGTCCGGCAGACATATTCGCAAAGCGGCGATTGGCCGCATAAAGAATCTTCTCCAGGTAATATCTCTGCACATAAGTTTCAAGATCCATACGGTTTCCGGACATATTTCCAGACAACAGCTTATAAAGAGTTTCCAGCTTGGTATGCTTTTCAATGATTTTACCTCGCTTCTCCATCTGAGGGCTAAGAATATCATATGCCTCTTTATCAGCTTTATACTGTTCTTTATAAAGTTCCAGTTTCGTCTGAGTCTGAAGCCGTACTTTCTCAGCTTCCTCCATCTGGGACTTGGCAGCTTCCATATCCGGCTTGCTCCTACCATCTATGGCTTTTCCAGCTGTCTCTGCAGTGGTCTGTGCGGCTAGTTTTTTTCGCTGCCAGCTATCTGCTTCTTTTTGCAAAATCTCCGCTGTTTCACGGGTATAGTTCTCTGCTATATCCGCCCATTCTGCCTCTGTCATATTCTTCTCATTCATCAAAGTCTGATAAAAGGCCTGCCGCTCCTGGTAAAGCTTCTTGTGATCTGGAAGTTCCCCTTCAAATCGTTTAATCAAGCTGGTACAGTTAACCAGCTCTTCAGAA
>JAERMT010001178.1_pt1 | contig 11919 bp, 10 predicted proteins | sample 9267081 | NCBI WGS metagenome assembly JAERMT01 (sample SAMN17071939, study PRJNA684904) | human gut metagenome | isolation source: diarrhea sample from child under the age of five | host: Homo sapiens | place: South Africa: Mafikeng, Mafikeng Provincial Hospital | collected 2019-09
TTGTATTCTACAATGCAGAGACAGAGCAGGTAAATGTAGTTTACAAACGTAAAGGAAATACTTACGGTCTGATTGAACCGGAATTCTAGTCTTATCAGAACATAAAAAGGCTATAAAAAAAGTTTTCATAAGAAAAGCTTCCGTGCAGAACCCAAACTTCTGTGCGGAAGCTTTTTTAACCGAATCAACTGCGAAGCAGTTATTCGGTGTAGAGCCACGTAGCAAAGGCAGAAGTTTTTATCTGGTTAAATAAGAAAAAGAAGAGGTAGAGGAATGAAAACAGCATTGACAATTGCAGGCAGTGATTCCAGCGGTGGAGCTGGGATTCAGGCGGATATTAAGACAATGATCGCAAATGGTGTATACGCAATGAGTGCGATTACAGCATTGACGGCACAGAATACAACAGGTGTAACTGCAATCATGGAAGTGACACCGGAATTTCTGGGAGAGGAACTGGATAATATTTTTACAGATATTTATCCGGATGCAGTAAAGATAGGAATGGTATCTTCAAGCACCCTGATTGGGAAGATTGCAGACAAACTGGAGGAATATAAAGCGGGAAATATAGTGGTCGATCCTGTTATGGTGGCAACGAGCGGAGCGAAACTGATCAGCGATGAGGCAATCGAAATATTGAAACAGCGTCTGCTTCCGATTTCAAGTGTACTGACTCCGAATATTCCGGAAGCGGAAGTTCTGGCAGAGATGGAGATTCATACGGCAGATGATATGATCGCAGCAGCAAAGAAAATCAGTGATACATATCACTGCGCGGTTTTGTGTAAAGGCGGACACAAGCTAAATGATGCCAATGATCTGCTTTACCGGGATGGCAGCTATCGCTGGTTTGAGGAAAAACGTATTAACAATCCGAATACCCATGGAACCGGCTGCACGCTTTCCAGTGCTATTGCCTCAAATCTTGCCAAAGGCTTTGATCTGGATACATCGGTAGAGCGCGCCAAAGATTATATTTCCGGAGCACTGGCAGCGATGCTTGACCTTGGAAAAGGCAGCGGACCGATGGATCATGGATTTGCAATTACAGGAGAATATAAGAAAGAATCTGAGAGGGGATAACTTTCAGTAAACTGGATGCGAAGATTAAGCCTGGTTTTTCACTTTTGACGTAGTACTCAAAATATGATAGAATATACAGAAAATCCTGTAAAGAAAGAAGGAGCAAAAACGCAATGAGAAAAGCCGGAGTATTAATGCCAGTTTCCTCACTTCCATCACGTGTTGGTGCCGGGGAACTCGGAGAAGCAGCATTTCATTTTATAGAATTACTAAAAAAGAATCATGTTAAAATATGGCAGATTCTACCACTTAACCCAGTTGGTTACGGAAATTCTCCATATCAGCCATATTCCTCTTGCGCTGGTGATGAAATATATATCAGTCTGGACAAACTTGCAGAGGATGGGCTGCTGAAGACAGCACCTGAAGCTTTTTTACAGAATGCGAAGAGAGTAGATTACGAAGCTGTCCGTCAGTACAGAGAGCCGTTCCTGAGAGAAGCTTTTGAAGTTTTTACAAAGAAAAAGGGACAGGAAGAGCCTGCATATAAAGAATTTGCAGCACAGGAATGGGTGTATGAATATGGCGTATTCCGTGCATTGAAGAAAGCAAATAACGGAAATTGCTGGAATGACTGGGCGGAAGAGGACAGAAACTGGCCGGAGAACAGACATGCATTATCAGCAGAAGTCGAGGCAGAGGCCCAGTATCAGATGTTCCTTCAGTATATTTTCTACACTCAGTGGATGGACGTAAAGAAAACGGCAAACGAAGCCGGTATTGAGATCATGGGCGATGTTCCGTTCTATGTAGGTCAGGATTCTGTAGATGTGTGGGGCGGTAAGGATAATTTCCTTCTGGACACAGACGGACGTCCGATCTTTATTGCAGGAGTACCACCAGACTATTTCAGCGCGACAGGTCAGAGATGGGGAAATCCGATTTACGACTGGGAACATATGAAAGAACAGAATTATCAGTTCTGGGTAGACAGAATCGGTTACAGCAATAAATTGTTTGATATCATCAGAATCGATCATTTCCGTGCATTTGATACATACTGGAAGATTCCTGCAACCTGTCCGACTGCGATTGACGGCGAATGGATTGAAGCACCTGGATATGAAGTGATTGACACACTTCAGAAAGAGCTTCCGGGACTGAATCTGGTGGCAGAGGATCTGGGACTGCTCCGTCCGGAAGTTCTGGTATTAAAGGATCATTACCATCTGAAAGGAATGAAAATCCTCATCTTTTCTATCGAAACAGGTGGAAAATATGCCCGGGATACCTTCCATGATGTGGAAAACATGATTTTCTATACAGGAACTCATGACAATGACACGATTATGCAGTGGTATGAAAATATGAACACTGCATCCAGAAGAAAACTTCGCCGTATGTTAAAGAAAGCTGGAGCATCACAGGGTTCTGTCAAAGACCGATTCCTTCAGTATACCATGCAGAATCAGGCGGAATATGCGATCATCCCGCTGGCAGATATCCTTGGACTGGGAAAAGAAGGCCATATTAATACACCGGGAACAATCGGTTCTCCGAACTGGGAGTGGCACTTACCGGATTTTGTACAGGCCGAGAAAGAATTACAGAAATTAGGACGCCTGATTGTAGATACTAAACGTATTTGACCGAATCAGGTAAGTCCCCTGCGGAGGTTGCGAAGAGTAATAAGAAGTGGGTGGGGACTTGCTGCTTTTGGTATTTTATGTTCAAACACTTCGCGGGATAGTGACATGTGAATAAGAACAGATTTAGTAACAATTTTCTTATTTTGTTTATGAAAAATTCATTGTTTTCCATACTGGAAAGTGTTAGAATAGTTTAGTATTGTGTATACAGAAAAATCGTTTGTAATGTTCGCATGCTGCTATTATGTTTGCAGTGAACGGAGTAAACAATAATAACCGGCGTCGTACAGATGGCGGTGTATAGCAGTAATGCTTTGTAAAAATAGAGAGATAAACAGGAGTAAGACCTAATATGAATATGTTTTCAAAAGTATTCGGGACCCGCAGCCAGCGAGAGGTTAAGCGTATCATGCCTCTGGTTGAGAAAATTGAGAGCCTGCGCCCGGACATGCAGAAGTTAAGCGACGAAGAACTCAGAGGAAAAACAAGAGAATTTAAGAAACGTCTTGAAGAGGGAGAGACACTGGATGATCTGCTTCCTGAGGCATTTGCGGTTGTACGTGAAGCAGGCAAGCGTGTTCTTGGAATGGAACATTTCCGTGTGCAGCTTATCGGTGGTATCATTCTCCATCAGGGACGTATCGCAGAGATGAGAACAGGTGAAGGTAAAACACTTGTCGCCACACTTCCGTCATATTTAAATGCACTGGAAGGCAAAGGTGTGCATGTCGTAACAGTCAACGATTACCTGGCTAAACGAGATGCGGAAGAAATGGGAAAGATCCATGAGTTTCTTGGCCTGACAGTCGGTGTTGTTTTAAATGATATGAAGCAGGATGAGCGTCGTGCTGCATACAACTGTGATGTTACCTATGTTACGAACAACGAACTCGGTTTCGATTATCTGCGTGACAACATGGTTATCTATAAAGAACAGCTGGTACAGAGAGATCTGCACTACTGTATCATCGATGAGGTCGACTCCATTCTCATCGACGAGGCACGTACCCCTCTGATCATTTCCGGACAGAGCGGTAAGTCAACCAAGTTATACGAGGCCTGCGATATCCTTGCTCAGCAGTTAGAGCGCGGTGAAGCCAGCCATGAGATGACCAAGATGGCAGCCATCATGGGTGAAGAAGTTATCGAGACAGGTGACTTCGTTGTAAATGAAAAAGATAAGATCGTAAACCTTACAGAGCAGGGCGTTCATAAGGTTGAGAAATTTTTCCATATTGAAAACCTGGCAGATCCGGAGAATCTGGAGATCCAGCATAATATTACACTTGCACTTCGTGCCCATAACCTGATGCATAAGGATCAGGATTATGTAGTTAAAGATGATGAAATCCTTATTGTTGATGAATTTACCGGACGTATCATGCCGGGACGCCGTTACTCAGATGGTCTTCATCAGGCAATCGAAGCGAAAGAGCATGTTAAGATCAAACGTGAGAGCAAGACTCTGGCAACCATCACTTTCCAGAACTTCTTTAATAAATATGATAAGAAGGGCGGTATGACCGGTACAGCTGTCACAGAGGAGAAAGAATTCCGTGATATCTATGCAATGGACGTTGTAGAGATCCCGACTAACAGACCGGTTATCCGAGTTGACCATGAAGATGCTGTTTATATGACAAAGAAAGAGAAATTCAACGCAGTTGTCAATGCTGTAGTGGAAGCTCATGCGAAACAGCAGCCTGTACTGGTCGGTACCATTACGATTGAAACTTCCGAGCTTCTCAGCCGTATGCTGAAGAGACAGGGAATCAAACATAATGTATTGAATGCCAAGTTCCATGAACTTGAGGCAGAGATTGTCTCACAGGCAGGTCAGGCAGGAGCAGTTACGATCGCCACTAACATGGCTGGTCGTGGTACAGATATCAAGCTGGATGATGTGGCAAGAAATGCAGGTGGGCTGATGATCATCGGTACAGAACGTCATGAGTCCAGACGTATTGATAATCAGCTTCGCGGACGTTCCGGACGTCAGGGAGATCCGGGTGAATCCCGTTTCTATATTTCCCTGGAAGATGACTTGATGCGTCTGTTCGGTTCTGAGAGACTGATGAAGATCTTTACATCTCTTGGTGTTGCAGAGAATGAACAGATTGAGCACAAGATGCTTTCCAATGCAATTGAGAAAGCTCAGGAGAAGATTGAGTTTAACAACTTTGGTATCCGTAAGAATCTTCTTGATTATGACCAAGTAAACAATGAACAGCGTGAGATCATCTACAAAGAACGTCGTCAGGTTCTCGACGGTGAGAATATGCGTGAAGCAATCTATAAGATGATCCAGGATACAGTGGATACTTATGTTGATATGTGTTTCTCTGATGATGTAGATTCTGAAGAGTGGGATCTGAATGAATTTAACGGTGCTCTTACTCCGATCATTCCGATCAGACCGCTTACAGCTGAGAGTGTAAAAGGCAAGAAACGCGATGAGATCAGACATGAACTGAAAGAAGAGGCAGTGAAGCTCTATGAAGAAAAAGAAGCAGAGTTCCCGGAACCGGAGCAGCTTCGTGAATTAGAGCGAGTTGTACTTCTGAAATGCATTGACAGCAAGTGGATGGATCACATTGATGATATGGAAATCCTTCGTCAGGGTATCGGACTTGCTGCTTATGGACAGAGAGATCCGGTTGTTGAATACAAGATGAGCGCATTCGAGATGTTCAACAACATGATCACATCTATTCAGGAAGACACACTTCGTATGCTGTATCATGTACATGTAGAGCAGAAGATCGAGCGTGAACAGGTTGCCAAAGTTACCGGAACAAACAAAGATGACAGCGCCGGTCCGAAGAAACCAGTTCAGAGAAAAGAGATCAAAGTATATCCGAACGATCCGTGTCCATGCGGAAGCGGTAAGAAATACAAACAGTGCTGCGGACGTAAGAACAAAGCCTGAGCCTGGTTGAAAAGAGAATAGTGAAAGCAGGAAAGATATATTACCGGACATATAAAAAATGGTAATGGACTGCTTATGAGATAAAAGGGCTTAATTATATAAGGCCCTTTTATCATACACGAAAATACTTTAATGCGTTGAACTGACACATTGATTTGCTAAAGAATTGGTGTATCAGAACGGCTCATAATAGTGTACCATTATAAAACCTAAAGGGGGAAAAACAGTATGAAGAGAGAGTCTTTTGGCTCACGCCTTGGTTTCATTCTGGTATCGGCGGGATGTGCTATTGGCATTGGAAATGTGTGGAAATTTCCATACATCTGCGGAGCATATGGAGGAGCAGCTTTTATTCTGATCTACTTATGTTTCCTGGTAATCCTGGGCATTCCAGTCCTGGTATCTGAGTTCGCGGTAGGACGTGGAAGCCACACGAGTGTTGCGAAATGTTTTGACAAACTGGCACCGGAGGGAAGCGGCTGGAAGCCGCTGAAATCCATCGGTATCATTGGATGTTACATGTTAATGATGTTTTACACTACAGTAGGCGGATGGATGCTTTATTATTGTGTAAAGAGTTTACGGGGAGATTTTACAGGAGCATCTCCTGAGGCAGTGACACAGTCATTTTCCGATATGCTTGGAAATGCGCCGACGATGATGCTTTGGATGGTCATTATCTGTCTTATTGGATTCGCAGTCTGCTTCATGGGACTGCAGAACGGAATTGAGAAAATCTCCAAAGTAATGATGAGCGCGTTGCTGATCATTATGGTCATCCTTGCTGTTCACTCCGTAATGATGAAAGGCGCAGGGGAAGGAATTCGTTTTTATCTGGTTCCTGATTTTCAGAAGATCAAGGATGCAGGAATCGGTAATGTAGTATTTGCTGCACTGAGCCAGTCATTCTTTACGTTATCCATTGGTATTGGTGCGATGTTGATTTTCGGAAGTTATCTGGATAAATCCAGAAGTCTGACAGGTGAAGCGGTAAGCATCACAATACTGGATACATTTGTAGCGCTGACAGCAGGATTTATCATTATTCCGGCATGTTTCTCTTATGGAATCCAGCCGGATGCAGGTCCGAGCCTTATCTTTATCACTCTGCCGAATATTTTTGCAAAGATGAGCGGCGGTGCGTTATGGGGAAGTCTGTTCTTCCTGTTTCTGACATTTGCGGCAATTTCAACTATCATTGCCGTATTTGAGAACCTGATCGTATTTAATATGGAATTATTTGGATGGGATCGTAAGAAGAGTGTCGTTGTATGTGCGGTTCTGGTAGTAATCCTGAGTATTCCATGTGTACTTGGATTTAATGTACTTTCCGGATTCCAGCCGTTTGGTGATGGAAGTAACATCATGGATCTGGAGGACTTTATCGTTTCCAATAACCTTCTTCCACTTGGAAGTCTTGGATACCTTCTGTTCTGTACAAGAAAGAATGGATGGGGCTGGGATAACTTTATCGCAGAGGCGAACGCCGGCACCGGAATGAAGTTCCCGAAATCTCTGAAAGGTTATGTATCCTATGGAATTCCGGCGATCATTATCGTAATCTATCTGAAAGGATACTATGATAAATTCGCAGGTCTTGGAACAGGAGCGCTGGTTGGCTGGATGATCGTGGCACTGGTGTTGCTGGGATTTGTATTTTACTGCGCGATGGCGAAGAAGAAAGCGAAATAAGCAGATAGTAGTGGAATCAAATAAACAAAAGAGAATATGAAAAAAGATGCAGACTTGTCTGAAAAATAATCAGATATGCCTGCATCTTTTTATTTTGTAATATTTGCAATTGTTCACTGACACATTATTATTTTATGAATGTTTGTAACTATTCAGCAGTCAGCTATCCCGCGAGGTGTTTTGGCATGAATATGCCAAAATCCCGAGACATACAAGTCAAAATCCCATCGCCAAAGGCGATTTTTAATGGATTTTGACTCGTAACTGTGAAGGTACTGAACAGTTACGAATGTTTTACGTTATAATTATAAGAGAATGAAATGATTATGAGTTATGAAATGTTACTTGGTGTAGCTCCAAACTGTTTTCGATATGCACGGGAAAAAGTGCTATATTCAGAGAAACCGCTTTCTAATGCTGCTTTTGTTACCGGTATTCCTTCTGAAATCAGGGTTCGAGCCATGAGAAGCCGCTTATTTACGATATAGTTATGGAGTGTGAAGCCCGTTTCTTCTTTAAATTTTCGCATCAGATGATATTTGCTGATATAATACCTGGAGGCGAGATTGTCTACCGACAGATCTTCTTTCAGATTGTGGTTGATATATTGCAGAATATCCGCAATCTGTGAATCAAAAGAGTATGATTTTCTGTCGAAAATATATTGCTTTTCCAGAAAAATACGGTTTACATAGATCATAAATTGCAGAAATAATGACTGAGCCAGAAGGTCTTTGGCAAATGCGTCGGATTTTGTGACAGACTCTAATTCCAGAAGGATTTCTTTCAGCTTTTCCTGAAGAGAAGGGTGCAGACGAATCAGATTATAGCTGCGGTCGTTTGCTTTCTGGAAACATTTCAGAAGTTCCTGCCAGGGAATATCATTCTGAATCCAGAGAATGAAGCGTTCGTAGGGAACGGAAGCATCGATTTCCGGACGGTGGATCGCATGGCGGTCTACGAGCAGGATGTCCCATGGTCTGAGGTTGTAGGCTTTTCCTTCGATATGATAAGTAGCTTTTCCGGAGATAAAAATGACTACTTTATGAAAATCGTGATAGTGATAAGCAAATTCTTTTTTTGTCTGGTCTTTAATATGAAAAAGTCGGAACTGCTCATTAAGGTAGCCTGTTTTTTCTGATTGATAGAACTGTTCTGATAAGGTCATGGTTACCTCCAATCCTATAGAACTGTGTTTGCTATTGTTTATGGGCAGTATTTATCATATCATTTAATGCAGGCAGGTGCAATCAATGAACGGAATTTCTGAGAAAACATGCTACAAAGATATTGACATTATTGAAAGATGATAGTATCATACAATTACAAAGTAATCGTAAAAACTTTGTAACTATTTCAAAATGGGGTAAAGAAATAGAAAACAGAACAGAGAGGAGTGATAACATCTGTAAGGCTGTTATATCAGAGAACTGATATAATGGTCTTTTTTTATGTTTCTATGCAGACTGATAAAAAGTATAAAGGAAAAATGAAATGAGAGAGCATTTTTTGCAATGTAAGTCGCATTTTAATCCATATACATGGTAAAAATAATCGAATATAATAAGCCTATAGTAAGTAAAAGAAGAATATGACAGATTAGTAGAAAGTGATTTTGAAAGAAGATATTTGTGAGTGATAGATAAGGAGAGGGATGCGGCTATGGCAAATACAATTATTATGAGTAAATACCAGGGACTTGGAAATGATTATCTTATTCTGGATCCAAAGAAGAACAGGGTGCAGCTCCAGGGAAAGAAAGTTGCCCTTCTCTGCCAGAGAGGATTCGGATTGGGAGCAGACGGCGTGCTCTATGGACCGGTAGAGATTGAGGGAAAACTTGGGGTGCGTATTTACAATGCAGACGGAAGTGAGTCAGCAATCAGTGGAAATGGTGTGCGTATCTTTGCAAAGTATCTGATGGATCAGGGATATGTTACAGAGAAGAAATTTGACATTGAAACCTTGTCCGGTACAATTCAGGTAGAATGTCTGAACAGCCGTGCAACGGAATTTAAAGTAAATATGGGAAAACCATCGTTTATTTCCAGCGACATTCCGGTATCCGGTGAAGTCCGCGAAGTAATTAAGGAAGGGTTTATGTTCCATGGAAAAGAATATAAAGCCACCTGTCTGACAGTAGGAAATCCACATTGTATTATTTTTACAGATAATGTAAGTGCAGAAGCTGTCAGAAATCTGGGACCTTATGTGGAAAACGCGGATGAATTTCCGGAGAGAATGAACCTGCAGATCTGCCGCCAGATTGACAAAGGAAATCTGGATATCGAAATATGGGAAAGAGGTTCCGGTTATACAAAGGCATCCGGAACAGGAAGCTGTGCGGCAGCGGCTGCGGCATATAAATTGGGACTTGTGGAATCCCGCATTAATGTAAACCAGCCTGGCGGAATGATTCAGATTGATATTGAAGAGGACGGAACAATCTACATGACAGGTACGGTCGGATATATTGCAGATATGAGTGTGGCGGAGAGCTTTTTCTCATAAAAATCAAAAAAAATTATAGAGTTGCCTATAGCCCGCAGTAAAGATTTGGTTACTGTTTACATCTACTATCCCGCGAAGCGTGTTACTGAGAGTGGAGTGAACAGTAACAAGATTTGTGTTGCGGATAATTCTTTATTTGTATTTTGATGGAAGATATGCTATTATTTTAAACGAGTCAAACAGCGTAATGGAAACTGTTTGCAGGGTTATCGACAAGTGGCGGAACGAATTACAAGTGTTCGTCTGTTATACTTGTCTGAACAGAAAATCCAGTCGGATATCGTAAAAATCTGACAAAGAATATTTATATTTAAAAATAAGAAAGTGGGTGAAGCTGTGGTTGAATTAGACCAGTTCAAGAGCATTCTTGCGACTTATACAGAACCATTAGTGGAAGTGAGGGATTCACTTTGACCTCGCTAACAAAGAGCAGAAGGTCGAAGAATTAGAGCGCGAGATGGAAGCGCCTGATTTCTGGGATGATGCAGAAGTTTCCCAGAAGAAAATGAAAGAATTAAAAGACATGAAAGATGATATGGAGACCTATCAGAATCTGGTTACACAGATGGAAGATATGGAAACCATGATCGAGATGGGATATGAGGAGAACGATCCTGCACTGATTCCTGAGATTCAGGAAATGCTGGATGAGTTTCAGAAGGATTTTGACAATATCCGTATCAAGACACTTCTTTCCGGAGAATATGACAGTGAGAATGCTATCATTAAGCTGAATGCAGGTGCAGGCGGAACAGAGGCCTGTGACTGGTGCGGTATGCTTTACCGTATGTACAGCCGCTGGGCAGATAAGAAAGGATTTACCCTGGAAGTGCTGGATTACCTGGACGGCGATGAGGCAGGTATCAAATCGGTTACTTTCCAGGTAAACGGAACAAATGCTTACGGTTATCTGAAATCAGAGAAGGGAGTTCACCGTCTGGTGCGTATTTCTCCTTTCAATGCAGCAGGTAAGCGACAGACATCTTTTGTATCCTGTGATGTTATGCCGGATATCAAGAAGGATCTGGATGTAGAGATCAATGACGATGAGATCCGTATTGATACTTATCGAAGCAGTGGTGCCGGCGGTCAGCATATCAACAAGACATCATCTGCCATCCGTATCACACATTATCCTACCGGAATCGTGGTACAGTGTCAGAATGAACGTTCTCAGCACATGAATAAAGATAAAGCCATGCAGATGCTGAAAGCCAAGCTGTATCTTCTCAAGCAGCAGGAGGCAGAGGAAAAACTCTCCGGTATCCGCGGTGAGGTGACAGATATCGGATGGGGAAATCAGATCCGTTCTTATGTTATGCAGCCATATACCATGGTAAAGGATCATCGTACAAACGAGGAGACCGGAAATGTGGATGCAGTACTTGACGGAGGAATTGATATTTTCATCAATGCATATCTGAAATGGATCGCACTGAAGAAATAAAAGAATAAAAAAGGCTGTCTGAAATCAGGACAGCCTTTTTCGTGTTGAGGCATAATGATTTTACACAATGATTCAGCAGAATATATTTCTTGCGTATTTTTGTGTGGTGTGATAATATATCCAGTGTGTAAAAACAAATGTCTTTAAAGAACGGACAGGTAAATTGATATGCAGAAACCAGTAACAGAGAAAAAGAAATATTTTGTAGTGAGGGAACGAGCAGTTCCGGAAGTCCTGCTGAAGGTGGTGGAGGCAAAGAAGCTTCTGGACTCCGGCAAAGTGGACACTGTACAGGATGCAGCAGAGCGCACAGGAATCAGCAGAAGCTCTTTCTACAAATACAAAGATGATATTTTTCCATTTCATGAAGAGACAAGGGGAAAGACGATCACCTTTATTATCCAGATGGACGATGAACCGGGGCTTTTGTCGGTTGTCCTGCAGACGATTGCACGGTTTCATGGAAACATTCTCACCATTCATCAGAGTATTCCTATCAATGGGATTGCCACACTTACTCTGAGTGTGGACATTCTTCCGAGCGAGGGGGATGCAGAAGCAATGGTAGAGACGATTGAACAGAATGAAGGAATTCATTATCTGAAAATATTAGGCAGGGAGTAAAAGAAAATGATCAATGTAGCAATTTTAGGATATGGCACAGT
>JAERMT010001180.1_pt1 | contig 11918 bp, 7 predicted proteins | sample 9267081 | NCBI WGS metagenome assembly JAERMT01 (sample SAMN17071939, study PRJNA684904) | human gut metagenome | isolation source: diarrhea sample from child under the age of five | host: Homo sapiens | place: South Africa: Mafikeng, Mafikeng Provincial Hospital | collected 2019-09
GTCGCGGCGTCGGCGCCGTACCAGGTGTAGGAGCGGGCCTGGACCTGCGGCGCGGAGGGCCTCTCCTCCAGGCCGGTGGTGTCGACGAACGCCACGCACGCCGGGTCGGCGCCGTGGGCGGCCACGTCGAACATCATGCCCTCGACGTAGTTGGCGCCCTGCGTGGTCTCGAGCTCGCGGAGCGTCCCGTCGTCGGCCAGCGAGAACGCCCTGGGGGCGACGCCGCCGTTGAGCATCTCGGTGTACTCGAAGGTCACCTCCGCGCCCTCGGGGACGGCGACCTCCGAGCCGGAGCCGTCGAGCACCCTGAACGAGTAGACCCGGAGCAGCGCCGGGTCGCCCGACCACCTCTTGGCCACGGCGGCCGCGACCTTGTCGTAGGCCGGGTCGCCGGCCTCCAGCCTGGTGGCCTCGGCGCAGGCTCCGGTGGAGTCGGGGTCGGGAAGCGCCGACAGGTCGGCGCCCTCGACGGTCACCCGGCCCATCTCGACGGTGGTCGCGGCGTCGGCGCCGTACCAGGTGTAGGAGCGGGCCTGGACCTGCGGCGCGGCGGTTGCAGCATCCCCCACATTAGCTAACTCGCTATTCGCGAGTGCCGACGATGGAATCAATGAAACAACGAGTACAAAAGCAAGCAGCGTTTTCCAAGCTTTCCCAATCAAACCGACATGCGATGGAATACACGGCATAAAGCATTCCCTCCTTTCATGCGCGAAACGAGGGGGGCGGCAGATCACGCCGCCCCCCTCAAATCAACGAGAGCAGCTGCTAATCAGCAGCGTGATTACTGTGCGTCCGGGAACTCGACGGTCATGTAAATCGGCCATTCGTGGTAGCCTTTCTTCAGCGGATGAGCTGCATATTCCTTGACCGCCGTGAACTTATACTCGGCCTTTCTCTCACTGATCACGAGAGTCAGCGAGCTAATGCGATTCTCGTTGGGGTAGGAACAATATGTCGTTTCATAATCCGCTACAGTCACGCCATCCCCTCCGCTGAACTCGATAAGAGAGAAGCACTCGTTGCGAACGGGAATGGTGACCTGATATTTCCCACCGTCGAGGGCTTTCAGCGTAGCGTTGTCGCTCATAGGGCTGGTCGGGAATCCACCGAGTTTCAGAGGATTGTTCGGGTTCGTGAGATAAGCATTGCCGGACACGAGCGGTGCTTGGTGGTCCTCGTGCTTCACGTAGAGATTAGCAGTGACAGTATAAGAACCATCGGCATTCTGCGAAGCCGCAAACGCCTTGTCGATGTCCAGCGTGCTGGCGCCCGTGGCGACCAGCGCTGCTGCAGCCACCGCACCGGCGGCCATCTTGACGAAACCTCGACGCGTGTAGATCATTTTGGTGTTCATTGCGAATCACCCTCTCTTTGCGGCTCGTTTATATTGGAAACGCAACTTCGAGGCCGATGCCGCATCCTCGGTCCCGGAGCATCCCGCGGCGAGCGCAAGCGCTCGACCAAGTGGAATCTAGGTACGCCAAATCAGACGCGCGTTCGCGTTGCATGCAGGTTGATTACGTTGCAAGAATGGGAATGCCCCGCGAGACGATGCCGTTTTCCCTGGTTAACAGGGTGTTTCATCAGGCATGTTACACAAGGATAGCTGATTCGACAGGGCTAATTGTATGCCGAGGGTTACCCAAAACACAAGAAAAAAGTTCGAAAACGGTTCCTTTTTTGCCAAAATCTTGCCCAAAGGTAACAAATGTCACTTTCCCCAGGTCAAGGGGCAAAACGCTGCCATTCGCGAAATTCGATGCAGGACGACGGCAAAGCGGCGGATTCCGCCTCCGGCGCGACGCGTCCCACAGCCGGGTACCCGCTTTCCATAAGCGCCACGGCACCTTACGCAACAAGCTGTTTCGGATTTTCCGAACCCTGAGCGACGGAAAACCCGAATTGCAGCAACAGGAAATTTCAAATCTGGACAGCAGAATAATTCGAATGGGCGCATCGAAAAAGTAGGGCCCGTTACGCTTCGCATTGCACTCCATTAATCTATATACCAAACATTTGTTCTTGTGTATCGAACGTTTGTTTGGTAGTATACGTGTTGTAAGAGACGATCTTCGGCAAGTTCTTCCATTATTCCTTAGCGTTTGCTAATATTTAACGAAAGGTGGCGCATGACAAAACGAAGGGACTTGGTAAAGCAGTTAGAGCAAGCTGGTTTTTGGTCGTGCGGCGGCACCAACCACGAGCACTTCACAAATGGAACGGTTAGCGTTCTCGTCAAACGCCACAGAGAAATACCCGATGCGATTGCAGCGAAAATCCTTCGCGAAGCAGGTCTGCGATGAAGGGCCATTGGCGGAAAGAAGGTAGCATGATTTATATACGCGAGTTCGAATTCTATAGCTCAGACGGCTATGTGCTTGCCGTTCCCTGCGACATGAGCGGAGGTACATTCGGCGTCGCGCTGGAAGAGGCCGCAGAGTCGGCAGCAGATTGGCTGTTCGAGACGATCACCGACCACCTTATCGCCAACGAAGTCGTCCCCGGGGGCAAACTTGAGCATGAACCGGTTCATGGCGGGAAGGTCATAGCAATTGCGGTCAACGCTTCGCTAGGAAACGTCGACGCGATGACCGCCGCCGATGCGGCGCGAATGCTTAGCGTCAGCACCGCGCGCGTTGCACAGATGTGCGCCAGCGGGAAGCTTGCATCCTGGAAGGACGGGAGCAAGCGAATGGTTGCGCGCCGTTCGGTTGAGGCCAGGCTAGCCGAAGCGCCTGGCCCCGGCAGGCCGAAGAAAGCCGCTCAGCCAATGGAGGCGTAGCCGGGACCAGCGATTCTGCTTGACGCCTTTCGGACGTAGAGCGGGCACTCGAGTGCCGCCGCTTATAGCACGCGGATGCGGCGGCCGTCTACTTCTAGCAGGCCGTCGTTTTGCATGGCGCGCAGCTCGCGGATGAGCGACTTGTCGGCAACGCGCAGGTAGGATGCCCATTCTTGACGGTTCATGGGGATTTCAACGCGACCGTCGGCATCGACGGGAAGCGTGCGCAGGTACGCCAGGATGCGGTCGGACAGGCGCGGCTCGCCCACCACCGACAGCGTTTTCGTCAGCACGCCGATCTTCTTCGACATCTCCGCCGACAGGTTCTCGCGCACCAAAAACGCATGCGGGTTCGTGCACGTCTCCAGCTGCTTGGCGGGAATGCACAGGATGCGCGTGGGTTCTTGCGCGCAGATGTTCACGGGCGTGTGCTTCAGCGTGACCGGCACCGCTTCGGCGAACGACTCGCCCGGCCCGAACTGCGCCACCGGGCGGTCCTGCCCGCCTTGCGGCATGGTAGAAAGCACGCTACCCTCGATGACCACCGGGTAGAAGTCCAGCTTGTCGCCCGCGCGGCGCAGCAGCTGGCCTTCGCCAAGCTCCACGATGCGGGCGTCTATTTCTTTCAGCAGCTCGAAGCGATCCTTTTGGGAAATGCCGCAGAACACCGGCGACGCTTTCAGCGGATGAATGTCTTCCAACCTGATTCCCATGCGCGCGTCCGCCTCCTGCTGCGGTAACAAATGCTACCATTTGTTTACTATTACTAACTAATTATCGCATAGCCGCGAAATTTGTAAACGAAGGCTCACATAATTTCAGGAATTGGGGGCCGCCCCGAAAGCAGAACGCCCGCAGGGAATCACCTGCGGGCGTTCTGCATCTGAATGCATTTGGAGCGCTTGAGGCGATCGGCTTACCGTCTGACGTTTCGCGCACACCAGCCAAGACATCGACGACTACGCTATCAGGCCACTTAAATGTAAGCGGATAGAAAAAGGCGGCGGCACCGGGGTTGGTGTCGCCGCCTTTGTTGTGGGCAGGGTTTCGCTTGCGGGATTGCGTTAGGCCAGCAGTTTGCGGCCGGCGGCCTCCAGCTGATCGAGCAGCGCATCGGCAGCTTCGCGGCTGGCATCCTTCGCGAACACGTACAGTTTGATCTTCGGCTCGGTGCCGCTCGGGCGCACGATGACCTTGTTGCCGCCTTCCACGTCGAACTCCACCACGTTTGCCGCGGGCAGGCCGTTTACGCCCTGCTGGTAGTCCACCACGGCCTCGACCTTGCGTCCAGCAAGCTCTGCCGGTGCGTTCGTGCGCAGGCCCGCCATGAGGTCGGCCATCTTCGCCGCGCCATCGGCGCCGGGATAGGACAGCGACACGGTGCGGTTGAGCCACCAGCCGTGCTTGGCGTACAGGTCGCGCATGGCCTGGGCCAGGTTCTTGCCCGCCAGCTTGTACTCCTGCGCCATCTGGCAGATGAGCAGGCTAGCGTTCACGGCGTCCTTGTCGCGCACGTGGTCGCCGGACAGGTAGCCGTAGCTCTCCTCGAAGCCGAAGATGAAGCGGTCGGCTTCGCCCGCGTCGGCCAGCTCGGTGATGATGTCGCCGATGTACTTGAAGCCCGTCAGGCAACGGCGCAGCTCGAAGCCGTATTCCGCGGCCAGCGCGTCGACCATGGCAGACGACACGATGGTGGTCACGGCCACCTTGCGCGTCAGGTCCTCGCCGCGCTCGGCGCGCATGCGGCACACGTAGTCGAGCAGCAGCACGCCCATCTCGTTGCCGGTCAGCAGCGTGTAGTCGTCACCGTCCTTGCAGGCCACGCCCACGCGGTCGGCATCGGGGTCGGTGGCCAGCAGCAGGTCGGGATGCACCTGCTCGCACAGGTCGATGCCCTTCTGCATGGCCTCGCGGATCTCGGGGTTCGGGTACGGGCACGTGGGGAAGTTGCCGTCGGGCTGCTCCTGCTCGGGCACCACGGTGACGTCGGAGACACCGGCGCGCGCGAGCACCGTGGTAACGGGGACCAGGCCCGTGCCGTTAAGCGGCGTGTACACCAGCTTCAGCGGGGCGGCGGCGATCTGCTCGTCGGACAGGTTGTTCACCGACTGCGCCAGCACCGCGTCGTAGTAGCGCTCGAGCACGGCGTCTTCGATCCATTTGACCTTGCCCGATGCCACGGCCTCATCGAAATCCATGGACTTCACGCCGGTGAACGCGTCGGTTCCGGCGATGGCCGCGGAGATGGCGGCGGCAGCCTGGCTGGTGATCTGGCAGCCGTCGGGGCCGTAGGCCTTGTAGCCGTTGTACGGCGCAGGGTTGTGGCTGGCCGTCATGCAGATACCGCCCGAGCAGCCCAGGTCGCGCACGGCCCACGAAAGCGTGGGGACCGGGGAGATGCGCGGGTACACGTATGCCATCACGCCGTTGGCGGCCATGATGGCGGCGGTGGTGCGCACGAACAGCTCGCCGTTGTTGCGGCTGTCGCGGGCGATGGCGACGGAGGGGTTGTCGAAGTTCGCGTTCAGGTAATCGGCGAAGCCCTGCGTGGCGCGGCCCACCGTGTAGATGTTCATGCGGTTCGTGCCGGCGCCCAGCACGCCGCGCAGGCCCGCGGTGCCGAACGACAGGTTCTGGAAGAAGGCGTCGGTCATCGCGGCGTCGTCGCCGGCGTCGGCCTTCGCCTGCATGTCGGCCAGCTCGGCCGCCAGATCGGCGTCCTGCACGTTCTCAATCCAATGCGCAAGCTCGGCGCGCACATCGATATCGCTCATAAGGTTTCCTTCGCTTCTAGCGGTTTTCCCCGGTTGTTTGGGCGCGATCGGGCGCGGCGCGGGCGTCCGCCCCGCGCGGCCGGCATCCGTCCGATGCGGCACGGGCATGCGACCGCCCTCCAACCAGGCTTCCTGCATATGCGGCCCATTGTAAACGACACGCCGCCGAAGCGCGCGAACCCGACAGCATCAGCGCAGTTGCACGCCGGATGACGCGGCGGCGCCGCGATCATCGATGAACACGCGGCACCCTCGGCGCGCCATCAAGGGCATCATCGAGCTCGCCCGCGATCACAGCGCCGAGCCCGAGCGCCTGCTCGACGACCGGCAACGCACCGACGAACTGTCGAGCCGCCGCCCACCGTGGTCGTCGACGATACCGCAGACAAGGAAGACCCCGCCGCACAGCCGGGGAACGAGCCGGATGCCCTGCCGAACGTAAAATCCGCCGGTGAAGCAGGGCGAATCGATGGTTTCGCGGGCGTTAACGGGTATGATGGGGTTTGACACCCCGCTGACAAACCAGACGGGGCCGACGCCACGGGCGCCGACTTCGCCGATGATAGCGGCGACAACCCGAGCGACAACGCAGGCGATGACCCCGCCGCCCGCCCAGCCGCCGAGGCCGCAGGAGCGCGCCCAACCGATACGGAACCTTCGACCGGCGCCGATACGGAACCGGCCAAGCACTAGGAGGAACCCAGCATGCACATGCGCACCAACCGCCGCGCAGCAGGCGTTACCCAGGAAGGCGGCACAGCCGGCGGCAACCGCCGCAGCCGCCGCGCGCACCGCGCCCGTTCCCGGAAAGCCGCGCTTGCCGCGTTCGCCCTTACCGGTGTGCTCGCAGCAACGCTGTCCGCCGGCTGCGCCGGCGATGGCGGGAAAGCCGCCGTCACGCTGGACCCGAGCAACCCCACCACCATCACCGTCTGGGATTACTACAACGGGGCCCAGCAGGCGTCCTTCGACAGCCTGGTGTCCGAGTTCAACTCCACCGTGGGCAAGGAAAAGGGCATCTACGTGAAAAGCAAGACCCAAGGGTCGGTTCCCGAGCTGGAGAAGGCCATCTCGAACTCGTCGGCGGGCGAAGTCGGCGCCGAGGAGATGCCCAACGTGTTCTCCTCCTACGCCGACACGGCCTATAACGTGCAGCAGCAGGGCAAGCTCGCCGATCTGACGGACTACTTCACGCCCGATGAGCTGTCCAACTATGTGCCCGACTACCTTGACGAGGGCCGCTTCGATAACGACGATTCCCTGTACCTGCTGCCGGTAGCGAAATCCACCGAGGTGACCATGCTCGACGAAACGGACTGGGCGCCGTTCGCCCAGGCCACCGGCGCCTCCATCGACGACCTGGCAACGCAGGAGGGCATCGCCGCCACCGCGAAGCGCTATTACGAATACACCGATGCGCTGACGCCCGACGTCCCCGACGACGGCAAGGCGTTCTACGGCCGCGATTCCCTGTCCAACTACTTCGTCATCGGCATGAAGCAGATGGGCGTCGACCTGCTCGCACCCGACGCCGATGGAAAAGCCCAGGTCAACACGGACAAGGAAAAGGTCCGCCGCCTGTGGGACAACTACTACATCCCCTACGTCAGCGGCTATTTCGACGCCGTGGGCAAGTTCCGCTCCGATGATGTGAAGACGGGCGACATCATCTGCTATACGGGTTCCACCGCATCGGCGGCGTACTTCCCCGACCGGGTGGTCGACGACAACGGGACGCACGAGATCGGCTATCAGATCATCATGCCGCCCACCTTCGAGGGCGGAAACGCCGTGGCCCCTCAGCAGGGCGCCGGCATGGCGGTGGCGAAATCCGACGAACAGCACGAATACGCTTCCTGCGAGTTCCTGAAATGGTTCACGGAGAAGCAGAACAACCTGCGCTTCGCGGCGACGTCGTCGTACCTGCCCGTGCGAACCGACGCGAACAATATCGACGAGCTCGATAGCGCGATTCGAGACGAAAACCTCTCCGTGAGCCCTAAGACCCGCGACTGCATCGCCATGGCCATGGACTCCTTCGATGATGTGGAGCTGTACTCGCTTAAGAGCTTCGACAACGCCTATGCCGCGCGCAAGGTGCTCGACCATTCGCTCAGCGACAAGGCTACCGCCGACAAAGCGGCAGTTCAGGCGGCCATGGCCGCCGGCCAGTCGCGCGCCGAGGCTCTTGAGCCGTACGTAGGCGATGCCGCGTTCGAGCAATGGTACGCCTCCTTCTGCCAGCAGCTCCAAGCCGCAGCCGAGGGTACGGAGTAGCAAGAAGTGCATAACGAACGCAAGCGCACTGACGCAGGTGCGGCAAAGGGAAAACGAAAGATATCCTTCCTTCGAGTCCTCATGGTCTCGCTAGCCGTGATCGTCTTGATCCAGGGCGCCTTGCCCATCTCGGTGCTCGCGTTCAGCGGCGTGAAGGGCACGCTTGAGGGCAACGCCATCTCCATCGATGCACGCGCGGTGGACAACCGCAAGGTGAACCTGGAAAGCGCCATGGTCAAAAGCTGGGCGGGCATCTCCCGTGAGACCGTCGCCCTCAACTCCGCCCTTTCCGATCAGCTTGCCCAGTCGGGCCTCGATGTGCCGGGCTTCCTTGCCGATGACAGCCAGAAGGAGGCCTTTATTGCCGCCACCTTCCCGCGGCTGCTCTCCGTTATCGGATCCAACACCACCAGCGGCGTGTACCTGATCTTGGGAAACGATGGCGACCTTTCCGTCGAACAGGATCATATCGGGGCCTTCCTACGCGACTCCGACCCCACCGGCAACTCCGATTCCCATTCCGACCTGCTGCTTGAGCGAGGGGACAAGGACATCGCCCGCGACGCGTCCATCGCCCTTGACAACACCTGGGCGCCGAAGCTGCACCTTGCCGGCAGCGGCGTGCGCAGCGCCGACGACTTCTTCTACAAGCCCTACGAGGCCGCCCTGCAAAACCCGGGAGCCGATGCGAAGGCCATGGCGTATTGGTCGCCGCCGTTCGTGCTGGAGGGCAATCCAAGCGACAGCTATCGGATGATCGCCTACTCGGTGCCGCTCATGCTCGACGGGCAGGTGTACGGCGTGCTGGGAATCGAGGTGTCCACCGAGTATCTGGCGGACACGTGCTTCCCCATATCCGAACTTTACGGCAGCGAAGCCGGCGGCTACGCCCTTTCACTGGCAGACGGCAACGGCTCGTACCGGATCATCACGGGAAACGGCGCGCTCTATAACGCGGTGAACGCCGAAGGGCCCGCTTTCACGCTTGAGGAAACGCGCAATGCGGGCCTTATGCAAGTCAAAGGCGTTACCATGGGCGATCAACAGGTGTATGCTATCGCCGAACCGCTGAAGCTGTATTCGGGCATCGTGCCCTATGACGACACGGGCTGGGCGGTCGTCGGGCTGTTCTCCAAGGACTCCATCTTCGCCGCAGGCAACTCGCTGTACCACCGACTGGGCGTCACCATCGGCCTTACCACCATCGGATGCCTGGTGCTGGTGGTGCTGGTCTCGCGCGCCATCAACCGACCGCTCAGGGAGTTGATCGACAGCGTCCAGGGAGGCATGGAGAAACTGCACGCGTTCCGCACCTCCATCGCCGAAGTCGACCAACTCCATGACGTCATCCTCGACCTCACCGAGGACGGCTTAGAGAAGCAGCGCAAGCTCAACGAGGAGAAGGAGCGCTATCGCTTGGCCGTTAAGGGCACGAACGACGCATTCTTCACCTATCATCCCAAAACGGGAGCCATCGAAATCACGAACTCCCCCAACGACGGCGAGTTCGATTCCGTGTGCTTCTGGGACCTGTTCCGCCGCAACAGCGCGAACCCCGAGGCGGTGGACGCCATCGAGCAGGCCGTGAACCGGATGCAGGAGACGAGCATCCAGGTGGAGGTCGTGACCGAGCACTTGCCGCAAGGACGTTGGCTTGAGGTGAGCTCATCGCGCGTGGACGACGCCGCCAGCGGGCAGGACTGCATGGTGTGCGTCATCCACGACATCGACGACAGGAAGCGCCGCGAAATCGAATCCGCGCGCAAGCAAGAGCTCGATCCCGCAACGACGGCATATCGCTTCGAACCTGGCATGGGCGTCATCGCCGCAGCGCGCGCAGGCGCAGCTGCGGGACAGCTTGCCGCCATCGAAATCGACGGTTTCGCAAGCATCGTGCGCGACTACGGCATCCCCTTCGGCGACGTGCTGCTCAACGAGCTGACCAAGGTCACGCGCGCATTCAATCTTGACAAGGGCAACCACGACGCCATCCTGGTGCGCGCCGGCGCCGGGCAGTTCGTCTGCTGGGTCCCCGGCAAACACGCCGACGACGTCGTCAGCGAGGTAGCCGAGCTGCAACGAAGGTTCGCGAAATTGGTGCGCCCTGGAGTGCTGGAACTGGGGCTTCACGCGGGCATCGCCTCGTCAAGCGGCGTTAGGAGCACGCACGAGTTGCTTCGCCGAGCGCGAACGGCGCTTCAAGCGTCGATGGGCCATCGTGCGATTTGCGCTTGCTGGGAGCCGTCAATGGATGACGCATACGGGCCGAAGCCGTTCGACCCCATATCCTCTTTCAGCCATGTCGAGGACATGACCTTGCCCGCTCTGACGCTGAACCTACTCGATAGGCGCCTTTCGCTGGCGGCGGGTATGGACCTGCTCATGCGGCGGCTGAACGAGAAGCTCGACGTGACCAACCTGTTCATCACGTCGTTCCAAGAAGACTATCAGACGGCATCGGTGCGCTATTTCTTCGGCCCCATCCCGGGCATCGACGAGAGCGCCGTGTTCCCGCTTTCGCGGGAGGCCGTCGACACGCTGCAGCGATTCGGCGAACAGGGCCTTGTGCATCCCGTGAGCGAGATGCCCATCTTCGCCATGTCCGCCGAGACGCGCGCTTACGCCAACGGCATCGCGTTCCCCATAATGAACGTGGGGAAATACTCGGGGTCCGTGTTCTTCCTGAACGACGCGGGCAAGGCCTTCGACGACGATGAGACCGCGAACACCCTGCGCGAGGTGGGCGCGATCATCCAAAACCGCATCAACCAAGAGGAGCTCGACCTGTCGGCGCAGGCGAAGTCCGACTTCCTTGCGCGCATGTCGCACGAGATCCGCACGCCCATGAACGGCATCATCGGCATGACCGAGATAGCCCTGAAGCCCGAGCAGAGCGACGAGCGCCGCGTCGATTGCCTGAACAAGGTGCATGCGTCGTCGCTATACCTGCTCGATCTGCTCAACGGTATCCTGGACATGACGAAGATCGAGAACGACAAGATGCTGCTCGGCGATGCACCCTTCAGCATGAGCCACGTGGTAGAGGAGCTCAACGCCGTAAGCGCCGGAAGGCTTGCCGCGCGCAACCAGAAGCTGGTCGTGGACATGCGGATGCAGCACGATTGGTTCACGGGCGACGCGCTGCGCCTGAGCCAGGTGCTCATCAACCTGGTGGGCAACGCCGTGAAATATTCGCACGATGGCGGCACCATCACGGTGACCATCGAGGAGAGGGCCGCCGATGGCGGTGCAGCCGGCATGCAGGCGACGGCAAGCGATGCCCGAACGGCAAGCGTATATTTCGCCGTCGCCGATGAGGGCGTGGGCATCGCCGAGGAGGATATCGAGCGCATCTTTGCCAAGTTTGAGCAGGTAAACACCACGGACGCCCGTCAACAGGGCACGGGGCTGGGGCTTGCCATCAGCAACCGCATCGTGCTCATGATGGGCGATCGCATCCGCGCGAACAGCCGCCTGGGGCATGGTAGCACGTTTTATTTCGAGATTCCCCTGACGATAGCCGATGCGGCTGACAAGTCGCCGTGCGCAGACGCCGAGCAGGTCGATTTCACCGGAAAGCGCGCCTTGGTAGCCGAGGACAACGAGCTGAACATGGAGATCATCGCATACGTGCTCGACGACATGGGATTCACCGTGGATAAGACGACGAACGGCCAGGAAGCGGTGGACGCGTTCGAGCAATCCCCTGTTGGACGCTACGACATCGTCTTGATGGACGTCATGATGCCGGTCATGGACGGGCTTACCGCCGCACACCGCATCCGCAGCCTTGGCCGCACCGATGCCGCCGACGTGCCCATCGTGGCGACCAGTGCGAACGCGTTTGCCGAGGACGTGAAACGATCGTTGGCCAGCGGCATGAACGCTCACGTCTCCAAACCCATTGACCCGGAAAAGCTGGCGAAGGTGCTGGCCAAGGTGATGTGATAAAGGCGGCTGCACCTTGCGGCTCGCACGCTACAGCAGCTGCAGGATCTCGGCCTTGCTTGCGCTGCGCTTTACCATTTGCCGCCACACTCGAATCACGCGCCACAACTGCCGACGATACCCTCAAACCCCGT
>JAERMT010000916.1_pt1 | contig 11906 bp, 8 predicted proteins | sample 9267081 | NCBI WGS metagenome assembly JAERMT01 (sample SAMN17071939, study PRJNA684904) | human gut metagenome | isolation source: diarrhea sample from child under the age of five | host: Homo sapiens | place: South Africa: Mafikeng, Mafikeng Provincial Hospital | collected 2019-09
GAAGACGCTTTTCAGCAATGGTCATGATGCAAGGGGTATCATCTGAAGCTTCGGATATATATTCGCCAACAGCACCTTCGCGAACCGCATAGTATTTATCGTTGGTGTCGCATAAGTACTTGCCGACAAGAGTGTCAGCAGTACCATGCAACCAATAATCAAGACGATATCGCACAAACTTGGTTGCTTCGATGGGAAATCCAAACCAAACACATTGTTTGTTTGGATTGTTTTCATCGTACCCAGCCGAAATATACACGCCAAAAGAAGCACCTGGGGTATAATCACGTTCTTCAGCATTCCGATAAATATCAGCAGCAATTTTGGTGGTACCAACAGCTCCTGGAACACTAATTACATTACTCTTGCCAACATAACCTTCCACGTCATTTGCCCGTTGTCGAGCATTGAAATCAGCAAACGCGCCCTGTAGCTGAGTCTTGTCTCCAGAACTCATGAAGCCATTTCTACTCTTCGTAGCCAAAGGCTTACACTGTTCCAAGTCATATATACGCTTAGCCTGTTCCGTAATACTGTTGCCAAAGGAATCCATCGAAGCCGCAATCACATCAAGCTGCGCTTTATCAGCAGCAGACATCAACCCGTCTTTTTCACTTGTTGCAGCATCATGCAAATCACTATATGAAGGAATAACACATTCTCGCGACACTATATATTTTGTAGACGTACCTATCTCCAACCCTCCACTACCTTGCTGAGGGGTATACACTTCCCCATTATTCAGACGGAACGCTACAGGAGTTCCATACACGTAAAACTCTGCCTCGGTTTGCCCTATAACTTGCTGACAACTATATCGCTCTATGTAGGTCGCACTTTTACGCAACCCGAACCATATCATATACTTCTTGCTGTCTACATCAGACTTAATGCCTTGCGTGCAAAATACTTCAAAAGGACTCCCTTTTGTGTACTCCGTTGGAGTCGAACTGTCATATAGAGTCTTATTAACAACGCCACCTAATGTGCGATTATTTGTATCGAAGATATTATTAGGGCCAAATAGTTTTGTGCCTCCGGTGGCTTTGTACAAGGCTTTTGCAGCGCGTGCACCCTCGGCAGAAATATCACTTAATCCATCTAATTTACTCTTGTCGGCAGCTGTCATCACACCTGCCTTGGCCGTGGTGGCTTGTGATATACTTAGCTCTCTCGTGCCGCCTGTGGTAAAAATCGGGGTTACAATCTTTACCTCTGTGGCCGTTGAATTTTGCTCACGCAGTTCAAAAGCGTCAAGACGTCTGTATATGTCCCACCTCAGTAGCCCCGTGCCGCCTATCCACGCCTTTGGCAGCATCACCTGGCTGCATTGGCTCTCTGATGTGTCGTTGGTTGCCCCCCAATGCTTGAAACACAGAAACTGGTCATAGGCGCCATTCTGGCGTATCCACATTTTGCTGCCCAATACCGTACGAGTGTTATCGCTACCACCTTGCGAGTAAATGTATTTTTTCCCATCGCCTGCAGCGCCACCTTGCAGCGTAGGCACCATTTCCTTAAACTGTTCATCAAGTGGGCAATACCATTTGCTTGCATGCAACTTTTCAAAATAGCTTGGGTCGCTCTCACCTGCATTTGAAAAGAACTTAAAACCAAGGTTTTTGCGATAGAACTTGGGGTAATCGTATGTGTGAGAATGTGTAGTTGCGTCTAGTGAACCATCGTCCTTGAGCTTTAAGTGCGTTAACAAGTTCAGCACAAGACAATGTTTCATGGTGTCACTATGCGTAAACAGCAAGCCCACACGATTGCCTTCATCGTCCACCACAACGTAAATGGGTTTAGCATTTTTACACTTTACCATGTCTACTACAACACCGCCTTTGTCATCTTCTTTCATAAAATAAGTGTCGAGTTGCGAAACATTGATACTTGCCGATATGCTGTCGCCAATAGAAGCCCATATCCCCCACTTGCCCTCCTGATAATAGCGCACGAGGGTGGTGTAGTGGCCGGGGGCGTTGATGGTGGCAAGTGCTGTGGCGGCGGTGTTGGTGGTAATGGAGCCGGTGATGGTCTGCATGAGCACCTTGTCGCCCACGTTGAGTACGGCCAGGGTGACGGCCAGGGGTATGCCCCAACAGCTGAGATGGTGTGTGCCCTGTGCGGTGTCGGGGCCCATGGCGTCGAGGGCGGTGTTAAGGGCCTCGAGAGTGGTGAGGTTGTCGGGGTCGGGGTGCAGGTGTTTGCCCAGGCCGCTGAGCAGTGTCTTGTCGGAGGCCGTCATCACACCTGCCTTGGCCGAAGTTGCTTTCGTGAGCGTAAACACTTTGTTGCCACTATCGTCAAAACGTGTGTAGTTCACTTTGACTGCGTCCAACGTACTCTGTCCTTCTGCCAAAGTATGATTATTCAATCGTGCATATACGTAAGGGTTCATTAGTCCCCATTTATCATTCGATACACAACCCATTAGCATCACTTGGCAATAGTCCTGCTGGGCAGTGTCATTATTAGCTCCCCACTTCTTGAACCGCAAAAACAAATTACCATCTGTATGCGTGTAAGTCCACATCTTGCCGCTCAATACCGTGCGAGTTTCATCTGATGCCGATGAGTACACATAGTTCTCACTTGTGCCTTGAACGCCATTTTGGGCTGTGGAACCACCAATTGCGACAAGTGTGCCATTACCCCAACGGTAGGTCTTATTCGTGCTCACGTCTATGAATACCTTGCCGCTGCGGGGCACACGGCCTTTCAGAGTGCCCTTGCCGTAAAGGTCACCGTCTATCCAGTTGTTGTAGTAGGTCACTTGCTTCACACCCCAGGCTGCATCGGTGGTCGTGGTGCAGGCTATCACAAAACATTCTGTGCTCTTGTTGTACACCACACTGCAGTCCTTGTCTGTCGAGGAGTTTTCGAGCGAATTTGATTGCACCGTGACACCACTTACCATACCGCCAAATTCCAACACATCGTCCACATAGTCGGGCAGATACTGCGAAGGTACCTGATTCTGTTCGTCCAAAGGTGCAAGCCCGTTGGGCTGTCCTTTAGTGTTCTTGAACGATGTGAGGTCTTTCTGCACACCGCTGATGCTGCCAGCAAGTTCGGTCTTGTTGTCGCTGACCGTCTTCTTCAGAGTGCTGATGTCGCTCTGGGCCGTACCCATTTGGGTGTTGAGTGTGTTGATACTGTTGCCTTGCGTGCCCTGAGTAGAGCCAAGACTGCGTATATCTTCCTTGTTCTTGTTTACATCAACTCTCAAGGCGTCAATATACTTCGTACTGTCAACTACCGGGTTACCCCTCAGCAGCGGATTACCTTTGCTGTCAACCTGAGCCACCCACGCGCCACCGTCAGCCACATAAAGCTGCCCAAGATGATCTGACGCCACACTGCCATCTATGGTCACCAATGCCCACCACCCATCATGCGGATTGGGGTATGCCTCGCGTAGCTGTGCCGCCGTCTTGAACAGGCCTTTGTTCGGACCTTTTATGTTCTTGGCATCGAGCCAGCCCTCAACGGTCAGGTCGTGGCCAACCTTCAACGAGCCGCGCACAGTGGCATTGCCGCCTACATTAGCGTCCCTGCCGATGGCCACATCGCCGTCTATCTGTTTCGTCGGTATTGAACTCATTATTCAAAAATGCTTTTTGCCAAGGTGTTCATTGCAGCTGCCTGCTCGCTTGCACCATAGGCGGTTAATACTAATGCTGCGGTCATGTAGACCACGGCGGTATAACAACGCTCCGAGATGTCTATGCCATCGTATTCGTCTATCTCCGGATAAGGTATGTACGAGGCGCGCTTGACATATGCGTCTTCGCTGTTGCACGAATAGAACTCCAACGCCTTGCCCTCTGCACGGTTCACTATGGCACATACAGGCTTCTGAACATTGCCGCGGATACCCTTGTATCTGGAAGATTGAAGATCATACAATGGGGCATCAGCAGATATAGCCATATAGCAGGTACGTTCCCAGTCGCTCATGCGAAAGGCAACAAGACGCATGAAATCATCGGGCAGCAGAGTCCAACCGCTTCCGTTACTCTCCCAGTAGATGGCATCACCAAATACGTGCCCCTCTTCCAAGTAGCGAACGGGAGCGGACGACTCTACACGCCTCACGGCTTCCACTATCTTTGAGCGAATGATGTCATTCAACGACAGGGTGTCTACGTCCTCATCGCTGATGAGCTGCTCGCCGGTCTTGTTCTCGTCAATGGCTATACGCACGTCTCGCTCCACAATTTCGATTTTGTACACCATGTCGTCTGCGTCGTTAGTCTTTCACAAAAGATATCTTCACGCCGTAGGTCTCACCCGCAGCAATAATCTCGGCTCGCGTCTTGAGCGCACCTTTCACGCCAAACGTGTTAGCAAGGTAGTCCTTAGCTTCTTGGTTCGTGCAAAACTCCACCTCGGTAGGGGTTGCGGTTTCTTCTGCTGCTTTGTCCTCAGCCTCTTCTGTGGCTTCTGTAGTTGCCTCTGTTGCATCGGGAGCTGTTCCTGTTACGGCCTCCATGCTCCCCGCCACATCTTCCACAACCGTATCTTCTTCCTTAGCAGGGGCTGCGCTGTCAGCGGCCTTCTCCACCTTTACGGCAGGACTGGCAGCAATCTTAGCTCGTGCAGTCTGTGCACTTGCTGTGTGGTTACGCTCAATGCGAACCTCCTCGTCAAGTTCTATGGCATTCACCACTCTGATGCGGCCGCGCTTGAAATCGCGGCTGTTCTCGATGGCGTGCTGCACAAGGAAGTCGCTGGTGGTGTAATGTGCCGGGTTCTGGCCTAACGAGGTGATGGAACCGTCTGTGAACAAAACTTTGAGCGTGGCGCGTCCTATCTTGATGATGGATTGGTACTCCATCATGCCGAACACTCCGTAGGTTATTTTCTTCTTTTTCATTGACATTGAATGTTATAATAATAAAGGCGGACGGCATTGCTACCTATCCGCCTCTATTGATTGATGAATTGGTTGTTTGAATTTCGGGGTTACTCCGTGGACATTACGTCACCTGTATACTCTGCCCATGCGGTATTCTTATACTGCCACATCTGACCGCTGACGGCTTCTGCATTGATGCCGGGGCAGTCCTGCAACAGATAGTACACACCACCCTCAACTGGTGCGGCAGGGGCTTCTGCGCTGTCCCACAAGTGGATTTGTGTGGCTGTGGTGTTCTCGTTGTCGCCCTCACCGTTAATCCAGATGTGGCATGAGCCTTTGAGTGCGAGTGCGTCCCACACAAGAATTGACTCGCGTGTTGCCTCTTCGCCCTCCACACGGTCTTTCGACGAGTGTTCTGCAGAGTACTGGTAGTGCACCAGTCGGTCGGGGGCCACGATGAACGCGGAGTTGCTCCACTTCAAGCGGTCGAGGGTCGGGTCGTGCTTAAACTCGATGTCGCCGAACACAGTGTGGAAGTTGGTCACTACCCAGCCCACGGGATTGGTCTTGGTGGTAATCTGAATTTCGGGGTGCTTCGAGTAATCAATGCACTGGATATTCTCCAAGAAGTTCTTGCCTGAAAGGGCAATCACACTCTTGGGCACGTCCTCGCCCGTGAATGTCATCTTGGCCAAAGCGATGATTTCCTCCACTGTCCACTTGCCCATATGCTGGAGTTCTTTCTTCACTTGGTAGCGGACACCCTCCGTAAAGTAGATGACCTGCGCACCTACCTCGGGTGTCTGCACGGTCATCTTGCCCTTGCGTCCAGCATAGAGGGTTCGGTTGCCGCGCACCTTGAAGTTGGTGATGGCGGCTTCGGCGATGACGGCCTTGCCAAACGGAATTTTCTTCTTCTGCGCATCATAGTAGTCGGACACAATCTGGTTCATGCCACGCTTCTGCAGGTACACGGTGGTTCCCTGCGGAACAATGAGGTCGGGATCTACCTTCTTCTGCGTTTCGTAGAGGGCGTTCGAGAGTACGATGAGCGTGGAACCTGCAGGAATTTCGGGTGTGGTGCAGCTCTCGTCGGTAGTGTTGGCCTTCGGGCCGTTCACAGCTCTCACGATTGGGTTGCTTGTCGTTGGGTCTTGGCCTGTCACGAACAGCATGAGGTCTTTGCCGGGGGTCTTGGTCTTGCCGTCCTCGGCATAGCCGTCAACGCCCTTGACAAGCAACGTGCCGTAGGGACGAGGTATTTCTGCATCGCTTGCGGGAAGCGGAAGCACAAAATTTTTGCCTGCGCCTGCGGTTACCTTGGTAGTCGTGGTCACGCTGGAACGTGGCTCGTCAATCATGTAGTGCTCTACCTCGGGGGAACCCACCTTTACCTTTCGCGCTTTCAGCATGAGCTGCATAAGCGGGGTGTCGTCACTCTTGAACTTGTAGAGTTCTTGGTCGAGGTCTGTCTGCACGAGATTGCCCGGACCTACTCCGCCTGTCGCACCTGCCACACCGCTGACGGTAGTGGCAGCTCCCGGCACCTGGCTCTGCACGCCGGCTGTGCCTGGTGCAGGGGTGGTGGTTGTCGTACCACCTACTTGTACGGTTTCTCCGTCCATGTCTTAAAATTTTAGTTTGTGAATAATGTTATTTGCTATCGGTCTGTGCGAGGTTGCCGGGGGCTATACCGCCTGTCGCGCTCGCGAGATTGCTTACTGATGCCATTGCGCCCGGCACTTGGGTGCATAGTCCTGCGCTGCCCTTGGTGGGGCGCAGTCTCTTTCCCTCTGGGGGAAACTTCACGACTTCTCCTTTCATGGCTACATGGCTTCGTTTGCGAGGTCGAAGATGCTCTGCGAGTGTTTCTGCTGGCTCGGTGCGCTTCCGTTCTTGCCGTTCAAAGGTGCTGTGCCGTCTCCCTTGTCGCGCTTGCGCAGTCCCTCAACGATTTTGTCGTTGCGTCCTGCCACTCGTCCCTCCTCACCCGCGTTGGCCACATCGGCATCGTGGTTGATGGCATTGACGAACAGCTCCAAGGTCTCGCGTGAGAACTTGCCCATCACTCCGTCCCTCACCACTCCGATGATGGCGTTGGCCACATCGTCTATCTGCTCGTCTGTCATGCCGCGCTCCTCTTGGAACTGGCGCAGGGTCTCAAGGGTCGCGTCCATGTTCTTCTCATACTCCTCGTCAAGTTGTTTCGACTTGGCCACGCGCTCCACATACTCCTTGTTTGCCTCGGCAAGTTTCTCCTGCATTTCGGGATTGTCAAGCACGTCCTGTATCTCCATGCCGAAGTTCTTCACAAGTCCCACATAGGGGTCGTTGCCGTTGTGCATGTCGGCAAGGAACTGTGCGCTCCTCGGGTCGGCGGCAAACATGTCGGACATGGCTTTCTCCCTGCCCTTGTAGCCGTCAAGGTCATGCTCGTATTGGTCGTAATCATCGGAAATCTGACCGTAGATTTCCTCGTCGTCCTCGAACTTCTTGTCGGGATATTTCTTTCTCAGCCGCTCCAGCTGCTGGTCGCGTCTGCTCTTAACTCCATTGTTTTCAGCCATTATCTTAACTTTCTTATGTTGTGTAATATTTGTATGCAAAAATAGCCATATAAGATGTGGTCTTACTTTTAACTTTTGTGACTTGTATCAAGTACCTTTGTATAGGACAGAACTGATTGTTTATGAAGTATTTTGGCAGCATATTGGACTTTACAAAGGAGCGAAACGCAGACTTGATGAGGGTGTACCGCGCACGGCTTGCCGAGGCGAGCTTCATCGTCATGCCTGTTATTTTTGAGTTGGTGGCGGAGTCTCCTGCCTCACGCTTTTGGGTGAGCGAGGAGAGGGCGGCTATTGTCATTTCGGCAATGGCGGCAGGGAAACCCATGCCGCGCATGAGGAGCAACAAGCGCGAAATGTTCACCGAGATTTACCGCAGATACCTCGTCATGCGTGAGGACTATCCCGACAAGTCCGTTTATGAGCTGGTTTCCAAGATAGTAAACCAGCCTGCGCCAAAGTTCTATCTCACGCCTCGCACGGTCGGGGAGTTTATTTACCGCATAAAGAATGGATGGTATGACAACCAATACGATAGATACAGAGATTGCCGCACTGCTTGCGGAGAATGACAGGCGCAATGAAATCATGTTCGCCAAGTTTGACCCTGTTACTGGTGAGGGGTCTATTGGTAAACGTGTCCGTGTCAGCATTGCCGACTTTGCTATTCCCGTTCAGTGGTTGCCTGTTGAGATGATGGATATTCCGCTTGTCAAAAAATTGGTCAAGGCTGGCTCTATCGACAAGTTTCTCTCGTCCGTAATGCACGTTGAGCCGAATGACGATGACTTCATCAAGGTGTCGCGCACGCTCATACGCTTGCGCTACAAGCACGACTTCCCTTTTTGGACGGCTACGCTCGTCTATATCCACAACAAGGACGCAGGAAAGGACGTGCTTTTTCGTCTGTGGTATCCGCAGCGCATCCTCGTGTCGCGCTTTGAGGCGAAACGAAAGGCTGGCGAGCCTATCCGTCTTATTCTTTTGAAAGCGCGTCAGTGGGGCGGCTCCACAACCACGCAGCTCTACATGGCGTGGTTGCAGTTCTTCCACAAGAAAGGCCTCAACTCGCTCATCATCGCCCACCAAGGCACGGCATCGGACGAAATCAAGGATATGTTCGACCTCATGATTAAGAAACACCCGGTGGAGTTTCTTCACAGGTTGGGCGAGGTCTATTCGGAGAATGAGCCTAAGTTGGTCGGTGTCGGCAAGTCGGGTTCTACGCACCGTGTGCCGCAGCGCGAGTGCAAGATTAAGGTGGGTACTGCCGAGCGTCCTAACGGTTGCCGTGGCGGTGCTTACTCCTTGGTGCATCTTTCCGAGGTGGGTCTGTGGCAAAAGACGGAGGGCAAGTCGCCCGAAGATATTGTGCGCTCCGCTTGCTCTGGTATTCTCGCCAAGCCTTACACAATGATTGTCATGGAGTCCACGGCCAATGGTACTGGCAATTTCTACCACCGAGAGTAATCTGCCGCTGCCGACCCAAAAGTAAAATCGCAGTACGAGGCTATGTTCATCGCTTGGTTTCAGATTGAGAATTACTCGTTGCCGTTCAATTCTGCCGAGGAACTACGCGACTTTGCCAAGCAGCTTTGGGAGAACCGCAACAATGCCTACACTCCGTCCAACCGTGAGGAGAGCGGACGCTATCTGTGGTCATTGTGGGAAAGGGGTGCATCGTTGGAGGCTATTCATTGGTACATATACGAGCGTGCTGGTAAGAATGACTTTGCGGTGATGGCTGCGGAGTTTCCCTCTGACGATGTGGAGGCGTTTGTTCATTCGGGTACGATGGTGTTCGACAAGTATCTTGTCAAGCAGTTTGAGCCGTTCTGCCGCGAGCCTAAGTTTGTTGGCGAGGTGTATGCCGATGCCGATGAGGGCGAGGAGGCTCTTTCTAATCTCCGTTTCCGTGAGGACAGGCAGGGCTTACTCTCCATTTGGGCTATGCCAGAGAAGTTTGACGATTACGAGGTTACCGACCGCTACCTTACCGTAGTCGATGTGGGCGGACGCTCCAACAAGGCGGACTGGTCCGTTATCGTGGTGTTCGACCGTCTGAGCATGATTGACGGTAGCGAGCCTCCGTCTGTGGTGGCGCAGTGGCATGGCCATTGCGACATCGACCGCCTCGCATGGCGTGCCGCACAGATTGCGGCTTTCTACAACGACTCGCTGTTGGTCATCGAGTCCAACACCTTGGAAACGCACGACAAGGAGCGACAGGTGGAGGGTGGCGACCAGTCGCAGTATATCCTCAATCAGATTTCGGACATCTATCCCAATCTCTACGCTCGCAAGCAGTCCGAGGACGAGATACGCGAGGGTGCGCCTCGCAAGTATGGTTTCCATACGAATGTGGCCACCAAGCCGATGATTATCTCCACCTTGGTCAAGGTCATTCGCGAGCGTCTGTATATCGAGCACGACAAGCGGTGTCTTGACGAGTACGATACTTATGAGCGCAAACCGAATGGCGCGTATGGTGCTATTGTCGGCAAGCATGACGACTTGCTCATGACGCGTGCCATCGGTCTGCACATCTGCTACCGTGAAATGGAGATGCCCGAATTTGTGCCTATCACAAACCGCACACTCCGAAAAGACAGAAGCCCCGTCTCCGAGGCTTCCATATAAAATCAGTAAAGCCTCACAAGTCCCTTCGGCTTATATGTCTTATCCGACTTGTGAGGCTTATTCTTTATTGTGGTTGCATCATCTGCTGTGCCTGGTTCACGGCTTGCATGTTCGCTCCCTGCTGAACCTGTTGCGCAAGTTCTGGCGACATTCCGTCCGGCACTTGCCCTTGCTCCAACTGCTCCCTCTGCGACTTGATGCTCTGCAGCAACTCGTCTGCAAATGGGAAATCTCCGTGTTCAAGCAACTGCTCCACACTGATTGCCTTGGCTTGCCACAACTGCATGAGCTTGTCGTTGGTCAAGGCGCGGTAGGCTGGCGTGGCGGTGCTTTCCACAATGCTTAGGTCAAACTCCACATCGCGTATTTTCCGTGGATCGTACTCCACGATGGTGGAGTTCTTTCCTGCAATGTTGAACACGCGCGGCGTGTCGTAGAACTGCTGTATGTTCTTCACGTCCTTGTATGCTCCGTCTCTGATGAATGCCGAGAACGTGTCGAGCAAGTCAAGCAGCGAGGTGGTGGCGTTCTGCGCCTGTTGGTTGTACAGGCTGGCCGACATACCCGAATAGCCGGGCTTGCCCTGCAACGCTCCGTTCACGCCAGATATGTCCTCGAAGAACTTCAGCTGCATGTTCAGCAACTCCGAGATGCCTATCTGCGTGCAGTTGTTGGCTATCTGCTGCGGCAGTGCCTGTCCTGTCTTGGGTTGCTTTATCATGATGATGCCGTTGAACCTTGCCCACTCGTCCGCCACATCTTCCATCGACATGCCCTTGGGCAGACATTCTTCCGGGAACAGCAACACGCCCTTGGCTGACGCTCGCATTATCCAGTCGTACATCGTTATCAAGCGGTTGGTGTACCGCTGCTGGTCTATCACGTTACTAACAAACGAGTGTATCTCTCCGTCTATGAATGGGTATGCCTTGAACACATAGGGGTGGCTCTTGTGCTCGTAGGGTGTCTCGCCCTCTTCAAGTATGTCTCCGAATGGGGTGAGCATGTAGTAGTACCAGTATGAGTCCATGAACCACTCATAGCGGATAAGCGGCACATCGTCCTCGCTCATGCCCAACTCTCGCGCCTGTTGCAGCCGCTTCTCGTTCTCGTCAAGCACAAGTGCCTTGAAGTCCTCCATGTCCACCTTGAACACGTCTCCGTTGTTCACGTCATGGCAGCACACTCTCTCCTTGCTTTCCTTGCGCCATACCTCAATTACCCTGCATCGGCTCTGGTCGTAGGGTACGAGGAAGTCGTAGTATCCTTGCAGGGGATAGCCGAAGTTGTCATACATGGCACTGAGATACGATTTGTCCTTGGCATACTTGTATATCTCGGCAAGTCGGTCGTAGTCGGCCTTGCCGTGGGCAAAGCGTCCGCACAAGTCCTCAAAGCTGATGTCGTGTATCTCGCCCAAGCAACTGCAATCCCAACCTCTAAAGTCCCTCATGTTGTTGTCGATGAAGAAATTGTTGGGCTGCACATAGTCCGTCCAGCAGTCCAACTTGTTTTCTCGCCAGCCGTACCACTTCCGCTGCACCACAAATCCCGATATGAGGAACTCTTCCATGCACCTTGCATTTATCTCGGTCATGCGGTTCAGCTGCATATTGCATTGCAGCACGGTACTCATGGTTTCGCCATACCGCTGCTCGTCTCGGTCTCTTGCCGTGCAGGTCGGCTCTTTGGCTTGGCTGCGGTACACGCCAAGCACGGCTTGCACCATGCGTCTGATGAGGTTATTCTTCAGCGGCACGTTGCCTCGTTTCTTGATGAGTTCCTCTTCCTTCATCATCTTGCCGTTCACGCATACATAGTCATCCCACTGC
>JAERMT010001186.1_pt1 | contig 11886 bp, 13 predicted proteins | sample 9267081 | NCBI WGS metagenome assembly JAERMT01 (sample SAMN17071939, study PRJNA684904) | human gut metagenome | isolation source: diarrhea sample from child under the age of five | host: Homo sapiens | place: South Africa: Mafikeng, Mafikeng Provincial Hospital | collected 2019-09
AAGTAGCGGGTGCTTTTCTGGTTCTCTTTTGGCACGCAAAAGAGAACTTAGCCCCGCGCCGACGACGCGTTAGTTCGCCTTCGCCTTCGCGCTGTACTTCGGGCTGACGCTCTCGATGCGTACCATGTACTGCTCGCACAGCCGCTCTGCGGTCTTGATGGCCTTCCAGCCCACGGACGCGCGCTGGTTCAGCGGGTCTTCGCCTGCGCCCAGCTGCTTGACGATGTGCTGCAGGCCGCCGCCCTCCACCTCGGTCACAGCGTAGGCGTGAGCCGCCAGCACCAGAGTGCCGAACACGGCCAGACCGCTCGGGCAGCCGGTGCCGGTCCAGATCTTCGCCTCGCTGGTCTCGATGAAGCGCACACCGGCCAGCTTGCCGATCTCGCCGTTGTAGATGTTCTCGGGGGTAGAGTACTTGTGGACGTCGATCCACTCCGGGTTGCGGCGCAGGTCATAGGCCACATAGGGGTGGACGATGGCCACATAGCTCTCGCCGATGGCGTCGGCATTCTGGGCCTTCAGGGCAGTGGCCGCCTGATCGATAAGCTCCGGCGTCAGCACACTGGCAGTGGTCAGGTTGGCGCGGCTGGTCACGGCGGTGTCGCCCGCCGGGGCGTAGATGACGTTGGTGCCGCCCGCCAGCACCTCGCGGGTCACGGTGTCCAGCGTGCGTCCCGCCTGAGATGCCAGTACCTTGGTGGCCTGGGTGATGTTGTTGTCGATGGCGGTCAGCTGCAGCACGTCGGTGATGGCTGCCCAGCCGCCGTACTGCTTCACGGTGGCGGTCATGGGGGTGACGGTCAGGGCCTGAGCATTGGGGGTCACGCCCTCGGTCAGCGGTTCGGTGGCCTTGGGCAGGCTCTCGTACTTGCGGAACTCGATGGTCTTGCCGTTGTTGGCCGGGATGGGGTACTTGTCGCCGAACTGATCATGCACCAGCAGCGGCTCCGCCTGGTCCAGCAGACGCTTCTCGTAGTAGGTCTTCATCTCGGCGCTCATGCCAGTCGCGCCGGTGTGGTTTGCAGGCTGCGCAAACAGCTGCAGATTCATGTGGTTCTTCATGTTTCTTACTCCCTTCGTTTACTCATGTGCTTTATTGAGAGACTTCTGCTTCCCGGATTTTCCTTTAAGAAAGGCTCCCCTAACAGGGGAGCTCCGTTCTCGCGCGGCGTCAGCCGACGGGAACGGTGAGAGGTTTTCTTTCGGTCAGCAGCGCCTTCCGGTTAAAAAGTGATGATCTGTCCCCGCATGGCGCGGCGCTCCAGCTCCTCGCACTGGGCAGGCGTCAGCTTGGAGACGTCCGTCTTCAGCACCGCCGCACCGCCGGGGTTGGTGCCGTTCTCGGCAGGCCGTGCGCCCCGCTGGCGGATCCGGGCCTCCACGCCTTTCTCGACGGTCTTGGCCGTCTGGGTGGTGCGCCGGGCCATGATGTCGTCAAAGTAGCGGGCCTTGTAGGCGTCCTCCATCTTCACGCCCAGCTTGAGCATCTGGGCAAAATCCGGGTCGGCCAGCGCCGTCTTGATGTCAAAGCCCGGGTCCTCGGCCCGGATGCGCTCCGCAGCGGCGTCCCACTCCTGCTGGATGGCTTCCATCTTTGCGGCTTCCGCCCGCTGCTGCTCGGCGGCACGGTGCTTGGCGTTCTCGCTTTCCAGCGCGTCCATCTCCTTGGCCAGCTGGACGCTGATGCCCTTCTTCATGGCCATGTCTTCGTAGTAGGCGTCGTCCTTCACCACGCCGCCCTCCACGGCCGCAGCCAGTGCCTCGTAGTCGCCGGGAGCAGTGCCGTACTTCTGGCCCAGAGCGTTCAGGATACGCCCCACCGGCCCCTGCTCGTTCAGGATGCTGTCGTAGGCTTTCTGGGTGGCCTGCACGATCATCTCGCCAAACTCCCGGTTGTACTCGCCCCGCATCAGTTCGCCGAAGGCCTTCCGGTGTGCCTCCGGGTCGGTGCCGCTCTTGTCTGCCGCACCGTCCTGTTCCTCGCCTTCAGCAGCATCTTCCTCCGCGCCCGGCTCTTCCGCCGGGCTCAGCATCTCATCCACCTCGGCGGCAGCAGCCTCCCGGCCCTTGCCCTGGGCGGGAGCAGACGCCGCCTTTTCTGCCGCCGCAGGGGCGGCACCATCGCCGCCAGCGCTGCCGTCACCCGCACCATCGCCGCCCTCCGCAAACAGCTGCAAATCGAAAGGCTCCCCCGGGTTGCGGCTCCCGGCGTCTGCTGCGCTCTGCTTGCATCCTGCCGGCCGCGGCCCCAACAGCTCCTCCCTGCTTCTGCCGCAGGCAGCGGTCGTCGCCGTTGCCGCAAACAGCTGCAAATCCACCGCCGGGCTGCACTTGCATCTTTTCTTGAAGTTCACATTCTCCGGGTACTGTTCGGCCAGCAGGTCCAGACCGTCGGCCACAAGCTCGAACTTGTCCCGCATGAGGACGCTGTCGCCCGCCTCTACGCTCACCACCGGGCCGTCCTTACCCTGATAGATGCAGCTCGAGGTGTGTTCGTCCTCCGCGGCGCTGTACGCCAGCGTCTGCATCAGGCAGCTCACCGCAGCACATACGATGTCCTGTCCCGCCGGGGCATACCCCGCGTGGCCCTCGGCCCTCATCGTCAGCTTCCCGCCCTCCGGGTCTGCTTCGTAGATAATTTTGATCATGTAGAACCTCCTCACTTATTCGGGTTGTTGATGTTCATCGCCCTCTCGGCAGCTTTCGTGGCCAGCGGGTTGGTCCCGCCGCCCACCTGTCCGCCCAGAGAGTTCGTCACCGTTTTTGCGCTGGCGCTTCCTCCGCCACCGCCTCCGCCGGTCATGGCAGCGGCCGCAGCACCAGCCTGTTCGCTCAGGTTCGAGCCGTTCTGCTGGTCGATGACCGCCGCCATCTGCTGGATCTGTGCCATCGCCTGCTGCAGCTGCTGGTACAGAGTGCCGTTCTGGGCTACCCGCTGACGTACCTTCTCGATGCCCTCGAAGTCCATCATGTCCAGACACGCCAGCGCGGCGTCGGCGTTGGCCGGAGCAAAGAATCCCAGCTGGTAGCACTCCTTCGCCGTCTCGTTCTGGCTAAGGCGGCTGAAGGTGCTCTTCTTGGCCGCGCTCACCGTGATGTCGAACACCGGCTCATGGGCGCCCAGCTCCACGCCGCCCACGCTCTCCACCGGCTGCGGCCGCAGCATCTGGCCGGAAAATTCCCGGTACTCCGTGCCGCCCTGCCGGCCGGTGATCCGGTAGACGCGGCTCTCGTCGTAGAACTGCCGCATCAGATCGATGATGAAGTAGCATTCTTTTGCAAAGGAGCGGTAAGAGCTCTTCAGCATATCCCGGCTCAGCTTCGAGCCTGCTTCCTGCAGCGCCGCAATGGCCGAAGCAGCGGTCAGGCCGCTGGTCGCGCCGCCCTGGTTCACGTCCCGGTTGCCGCTGATCTCCTTCAGCTCGGCCACACGGTTCTGCTGGTAGGAGATGGTGTTGGAGGGCAGCGGGGCGGTATCCAGCTCCATAAAGCCCCGCTCGTCCAGCCGTCCCGTGATATGCACCACATCTTTCGCCGTGTCCAGCAGCTCGTCCTCGTTCACGCCCGCCGTGTCCGAGATAAGGTAGCGTTTCTTGGCCGCTGCCAGCGTGTTCTCGTCCATGGCCTGGGTCATCCGGTCGATGGCGTTCTGGGTGTCCTTCATCACGTCGATGTACCCGAAGCCCGCCGGGCTGTTCTCCTCTACGAAGAGCGGATCGAACACAAAGGGATATTTTCCGTGGTCGTAGAAGCCCGTCTCGGCCATCGCCGGGTCGTTCTCGCTGGCGTAGAGCACCACGCCGTTGCAGAACTTACAGTAATGCACCACGGTCCGTTCGCCGGGCTTCTCCCGCTTGTAATACCAGTCCACCACCACGCTCTTTTCGCTGGTGTCGATGTTCCGGTCGCTGACGTACTGCCCCACGGTGATGCCGCTGCTGCCCGCCTTGCCCTCCAGCTGCGGCCACCGGGCCGTCAGACGGTCGTTGTCGGCCAGCGCCAGCGAGAAGAAGTTTGCCGAGTCCTGGATGTCCTCCACGCCCGGCTCCCAGTAGAGCATCAGAAGATCCATGCTCCGGATGGCGATGTCCCCAAGGCCCTCCCGCAGCGCCGGGTCCCAGAAGATGCCCTTCACTCCGGTACCCTGCTTGAGCTTACGCCACCAGGTGTCGCTGTACACGCTCTCGTAGTCGGCCTGCTCCAGCACCACCGGCAGGATGTCGGAGAGGAGCTTTGCCGTCTCCTCGTCGTCCTGCGCCCTCGGCAGCACGTTCGGCTCCGGGTAGTTGTCCATGGCGTCGGCGTGTTTGTTGGCAATGGAGTTGAATAGCCACCCCGTGCTGGGGGCGCGCTTGCCCTCCATCACCCGGTTGCCGTACTGCTTCCAGTGGCCCAGCTTGTACCATTCCTCGTTGTCGATGATCCGCTTGTCGAGGCTGGCCTTGGCCGATTTGTACTTCTCCAGCACAGCCATCGCCTCGCTGATCTCCTTCTCGCCGATCGCCGGTTCACCATCCAGCACCCCGGCCAGACTCTCGCCGCCGGGGCTTTCATCTGCTGTCAGGTCAAGCTCTTTTTTACCAAATTCCATCCCATTTTCCTTTCCGCGTTCCTGTTCAAATCCTCATAAACCTCGTCTTGTCCTTCCTCGGGTCCATATCCAGCGGGTCGTCCAGCATGGGCGGCGGCTGGGTGTGCTTCGCGCCGCTGATGGGGTTCTCCATCAGCACATACCGGCACTCGTCGTAGATGTGGTCCTCCTGCGTGGTGTCGATGTCCTCCACGTTGCTCTCGTCATAGACGAGGTTCGGGATGGTGCGGATGAAGTGCTTGCAGGTGTTGAAGACCTGCAGCATCGGCCTTCCGTCTTCGCCGAAAGCCAGCCGGTAGTGGAACTGCATCTTTCCCGCCAGACGGGTGTGGTCGCCGGGCATCCAGTGCAGAAAGTTCGGACTTTTCTCCTGCATGTCCGCGATGCTCTCGCCCCGGCTCTCGTCGAAGATGGCCGGGTCGGCCACGCCCAGGATGACCCGGCCTTTCAGCAGCGGGTCATTTTCCTCTGCCTCCCGGATCATCCGTGCCTGTTCCATCGGGTCCTTTCTCAGGCCCTCGTTGGGCGTTCCGGTGCAGCCGTACAGCTCCTTGATGCGGTAGAGCCGCCCGCGCTCGTCCGCTGCATACCACCCCACCGAAAACGGCTTCGAGAAACCGAAGTCGTATCCCCGCCATATCTTCCAGTGTTCCGGGATGGGAAACGGTTCGATGACGTGGGTCCAGCGCTGGTCCTTGTAGTGGTTCGGGTCGTTCCGCCACTCGGTGAACACCTGTCCCGAAAAGCTGTCCCAGTTTCCGTAGAGCAGCGCCTGCTTTTCGGCCTCCGGCAGCGAGGCCAGTGTGCCGATGTAGCCCGGGTCATTTTCCAGCAGCGCCGGATTGTCAAAGACGGTGGACGGGATAAAGATGCGGGTGCGCCGCCGGGTGATCTCTTTCCCTTCCGGCGCTTTTACCTTCACCAGCTGCACCATCCGCGTCCCGGCCGGCGCCGGGCTGATAAACCGTGCCTTCACCCAGCCATGCCCCACCCCGCCGGGGTTGGCCGTGGCCCGGATGTACACCCGTGTGCCGGGGCCGCTGGGGCGGTTGCGGCTCATGACATAGCTGTACTCGTCCCAGGTAAAGTGGGTCAGCTCGTCCACGCCGATAAAGTCGAAGGCTTTGCCCTGATAGTTGTACTTGTCCTGTGTGTGGTTCAGGCTGCCGAAGTAGATCTTCGCCCCGCTGGGGAAGGTCCAGCAATGGCTCGAGCCGTTGTACCTCGCTTTGGGAAATACCGGCTTGTAGTACCGCATGGTCTTGTCGATGAGCTCCGAAAACTGCGGGTAAGTCTTGCGGAGGATGAGCGCCCGGTAGTGCGGGATGTGTACCTGCCGCAGTGCCTCGATGACGAGGGCGTCGCTCTTCCCGCCTCCGGCCGCCCCGCCGTACAGCGCTTCGTCCTCGGTGCGGGCCATAAAAGCTGCCTGCCTCGGCTGCGGCGACCAGATCACGGGGCGTCCTCCGTGCCTTTTCTCCTCCACTCTATCTGCCTCCCCTCTGTCGCAAGGCCCGGTGCTTCACGCCCCGCCAAGCTCTTCTTGTCCCGCTCAGACTTCCCCGGTCTGCCAAAGGCTATCGGGTTGCGGCTCCCAGCGGTCATTTCGCTGCCGCTCATGCCCTGCTGGCCGCTGCCCCAACAACTCCTCCCTGTTTCCGCCACTGGCGGCGGTCGTCATCGTTGCCCCTCTGGGGGAGCTGTCGGCGCAGCCGACTGAGAGGGCTACTCCACCATCACCTCCGGCCCTTTTTCTTCCCGGCTCTCGGCCCCGATCTCCACCAGCGGCGGGGCATCGCCCTCGCTCTGGCTCTGGCCGGGTACCATTGCCGCAGCCTTTTCGGCCACGGTCATCAGCACGGTGGCCATCGCGGCGGCGTTCTTGTCGCTCATCACGCGCTCACCGTACCGCTCGAGCTGAGCGTCCAGCAGTTTTCGCTCCTCGTCTCCCAGCTGCCGGTCATAGCTGTCCTCGGCAGCGTACAGCACAAGCCCCGTCTCCGTGGCGTCCGCCAGCTCCTCGGCGTCGCTCTTGAGCAGTGTGCCGACTGCAAAGCAGCGGGCGCGGGTGTCCTCGTCCAGTTTCCGATGGAGCTTGGCCCGTACCTGCGCGGCCCGCTGGCTCTCGTCCACACGGCTCTGCAAATAGCTCACCTGCGCCCTCGCCCCGAGGCTGGCCCGGATGGCGATCTCCCGCGCAGCAGCCTGCCGCTCTTTTGCAAAGGCGTCACTTCGGCCGGCTTCCTCGGCCATCCAGCTGCGGATGGTGCTCTCCGGTACGCCGTACCGCCGGGCTACCGCACAGATGGATCCAGACGACAGCATGGCCATCAGCACCTCGGCCCGCACCTTCGGCGGGTACTTCTGCCCCCGCCGGGTTCCCTTCACCGTGTTTTTGCAATATGCCCGCTTGGCCACCGCTCTGCCTCCCCTCTGTCGCAAGGCCCGCGCTTTTGCGCTTCGTCGAGCCTGTTTCGTCCCGCTCATGCCTGCCCGGTCTGCCAAGGGCTCCCCTCGGTAGGGGAGTTGGCGAGCGAAGCGAGACTGAGAGGTTCTTCCTTCTCAGCCTACCACGCCTCACGGGGCAAAACTACTGCGGACATTTTGCCCGCAGCAGTTTCTTGTATGGCAAACAGGCCGGGTCTCCCCAGCCGCCCTCTCAGTCATTGCTCCGCAATGCCAGCTCTCCCAAAGGGCGAGCCACTGGCGTGTCGGCAAAGCTTTTTCTGCCTGAGTTAAGTTTTCCGTTTCGTAAGCTGTAGTGCTTCGCTGCCTCGGTCCAGCGCCTGTTGCCCTCTGTCGCAAGGCCCGGCATTTCGCGTCCCATCAGAGCTTCGGCGTCCAGCTCTGCCTGCCCGGCCTGCCAAGGGCTATCGGGTTACGGCTCCCAGCGGTCATTTCGCTGCCGCTCATGCCCTGCTGGCCGCTGCCCCAACAACTCCTCCCTGTTTCCGCCACTGGCGGCGGTCGTCATCGTTGCCCCTTCGGGGGAGCTGTCGGCGCAGCCGACTGAGAGGGCAACAGCCCTGCCGCCGCCGCATACACTGCCACGGTGCTCAGCGCCTCCAGCTCCTTGTGGTAGTAGGTCGTCCGCCCGATGTGCAGCTTCGCCACCACCCGCTCTTCCGGCATCCCGTCCAGATACCTCAGCTCCAAAAGCCTCCGGCACACCGGGTCTTCGGCCTCGTAGTAGTCCATCGCCAGCGCGATCACACCCGCCCAGTCGCTTTTTCCCTGTCCACAAGCCCGCAGCTCCGCCCGCACTCTCCGCTTTTGCTCTCTGGTCAATCCCTCGCCGCCTTTCTTCCGCGCGCGTTAAAACGCAAAATACCGGTACTTTGTCTGTCAGGTGCGAACTTTCGCACCCTCCCGCTTTACCATCACCACATAGCAGCGCAGCTCGTCTGCGTCCCATCCCTCTTTTTCGTCGCCCGGCGCGTCCGGCTCCGGCACGACGCACCGCACAAACTTCCAGCCCGGGTATCTCTGTTCCCACCAGTAGACGTTGTCCTTGCAGTCGGTGCAGCCTTTTCGCAGCTGCTTGCGGCTCCATCGGGTATCGTTGGGGGTGTGCTCCACCGGCAGCGTCAGGTTCCGGGTCTCATACCACCGCATCTGCCCGTGCTTCTCGAAGTATGTGATCAGGTCATCCAGCCTGTTTTGCAGATTTAACCGGTCGGCGTTGGCTGTGCCGAGGCTCTCCACGCTGCCGTCCGGCCAGCGCACGGCCCACTTGTCCTCCAGCAGCTGCCGGAAGTCGGCGTTCTGCCGCATGGTCAGTCCTTTGCACTCCACCAGCAGATGATGGTGGTAGCGCCCGCTCTTTCGGCCGCAGCCGGTCAGGCCCATCACCCGCAGCTCAGCGCCCGGGCCGTACAGCTTTGCGATGGCAGCCTTCACCCGGCGGATGTAGTTGCGCAGATCTCGCTGGGCCTGCTCCATGCTCTCCGGCAAAAAGGTGTCTATGTAGGTCAGGGTCAGATAAAATCCCAGCACGGTAAAGTTTGCGTTGGCTTTCTGTACCCTCCACCGGTGTGCGTGCTGGGCGTTCCGCTTTTTCTGCCGCTCGCTGCTGGGCCTCGTCTTCTTCCGGCGCTTGGCTGCGTGCTCCTCCGGTGTGATGTGGTAGAGGTCCACCTCCATGTACCCCTCTCCGCAGAGTGTTTTCTTCTCCCGGATATAGCTCTTCTTCATCCTGTACCCTCCTGCTGCCTTGAGCTGGTAGTGTAGTTTTCTCTTCCGTGGTCATCACCGTCACAGAAATAACGGGTATACTAGCTCCCCAAAGCGCCCGCCCGGACGCTTCATTTAAGAAAGGCTCCCCTACCGAGGGGAGCTGCGTTCTCGCGCGGCCAAAGGCCGACGGGAACGCTGAGAGGTTCACTTTTATATAAACCGATATGCCTGCCGCCGAGCTTCCTCGGCAGCACCCATCTCGCCTTATATTTTTGTCGAAGACGCCCCCGATGGTTTCCCATCGGGGGCTTATCTGTCTGTATTTTTTATGGCCTTGCCGGCTTTCCCGCCGCCGCCCAGTAGCCGTAGGTCAGCTCCGGTCGGCCCTCTTTTTTGGCGATGGCGTTGTAGGTCATCAGGTCGTGGACGTCGTAGTCCAGCGGCGTCGGGTCTTTTATCTTCCGCAGCACCGGCAGCTTCGGCCTTTTGCCCTTCGGCGCAGGCGGCTTGTCGCTCCGGGCATTGTGCATGCTGACCTGCCGCACCTCTTTTCGGCAGGTCATTTTTGCGATGCCGCGCTTTATGCAGCGCCCGCCCTGCTGGTTGTAGGCGTAGTAGGCCCCGTTGTCGTCGCCAAAGACGCCCGCCTCCCACAGCTCCCGGGACGTACCCTCGCCCGTTACGTTCCCGGCTGCATCGTAGCAGGTGTAGACGTTCAGCGTCCGGCCTTTTTCTCCCCGCCGGGGACTGTCCTCCGGATGCAGCAGCTCGCTGCTGATGTTGTACTTCCGGCCCCTCATCCGGTTGTTCTCGCGCTTGGCCCACTCGCTGGTGTGGTAGCCCTTCGGCACGATGCCGCTGGCCTCCAGCTCTCCGGCTGTGCCTTTTGCGAGGACTTCCCCGGTCTGGTAGTCCTTTACGGTGTAGAGATTCGCTTTGCCCATGTATTCTCCTTCAGCTGTTCCATCGCAGCCGCAGCCTTTTCTTCCAGCTTCTTTTCGCTCAGCACCCGCAGGCTGCCCTTCCCGGCCCGGCGTCCCAGCTGCTGCATCACGGCCCGCTTCAAAAAGGCCCGTTTCTGCTCCTCGTAGTCCCGTTCGCTCTGTCGGACCCGGTCTTCGTCCGGCTGATTCTCCACCATGATGTCTTCCTTCAGCGCGTCCTGCGCGCACCGGCGCAGATGCTCCATCGCCACGTCCAGTCCGTCGGTATGGCCCTCTTCGTTCACCTGCCGGTAGTTGGCCAGCGCCTCTTCCTTCAGGCGGTTCAGCCGCCCGGCGCCGAAGCCCAGCTCGTCCATGCAGGCCTTGGCGCACAGCGTCCAGACCATGCTGGCCGCCACGTTGCCCGCCATCCGCAGCTGCTCTTGCCGCCGGGTGCGGGGGCTGCGCAGCACCGGCACCCGGAAATCCGGGTCCACGCCCTCCGGCATCCAGCTGCGCCGCAAAGCAAGGCTCCTGTCCGTCGAGGGCATCCCCCGCTCGTTTACTGTCATGGCCACATCCAGACTCTCCTGCCCCAGCTTTTCCGCCCGGGCCAGGATCTTGTTCAGCCGCGCCGCGCCAACGCCGAAGCTCTGGTGCAGCGCGATGAGGATGCACCACCTCGTCATCTCCGCCGTCCCCTCCCGCGTCAGATCCAACTCCGTCGTGAGGCTCATCTTGTTTTTCTTCATACCCTTTGTACTCTCTGCACTTCTCATCCCGCCCGGCGCAAGCAAGGCACCCCGGACGGGTTATCTCAAAAACATGGATGCACTGTTTCCGGTCCATCACGGCTCACCAGTTTCAGCCATCAGGCGGGTCAGGTCTCCCAGCATCCCGCTCACGGTCTTGGAGAGGATGTTGATGGCGTCCTCCTGCAGGTCTCCCGGCAAGGCCCGCACCGTAAAGCTGACCGCCACCATCTCCTGCTTCAGCCGGGTGTTCACCCGGCTCACCTCTGCCCAGAGCTTTGCCTCGTCCGGCGTCAGCTTCCGGGTGCTGGGCCGCACGGCCCCCTTGATCAGGGCCGTCAGCTGGTAGAACTCCTCTTCGCTCAGCTCCTTGTCGTTGCCGGCTGCGGCGATGGCCCGCGCCCGGTCGCTGGGCGTACCGGTGCGCATGATGTGCTCGTATTCTTCCAGCTTCATTTCTGCTCCCCCGCATTCATTCCGTACAGCGCTGCCATAAACTTTGCTTCTTTGCCCTCTACGCCCTCGGTCGTCCGCAGGCCCTCCTGGTCCAGCAGCTCCCTCTCCAAACGCTGGCCCATCCGTTTCGCAAACCAGGGGTCTGCCGAGCCCTTGCCCATCACCTTCCTTGCCGTACCCACAGCGCCATGCAGGGCGCACATCACCACATCCGCCGGGGTCTCATTCTCCACTTCCACGCCCAGGATAAGCTCCCTCTCGTTCAGCTTCTTTACCTCGATCCGTACCATTGCACTTTTCTCCCTTCACGCACTATGCCTGTCGTTCTTCTCTTCCCCCGCCCTCTGGCAGCTCTTCAGCTTCCGGCAGTACCGGCGCATCTGCGCCTTCTCCGCCCGCTCAATTTCCAGGCCCCGGCCATACCCCCAGCAGACGATGCCGCCGGCGGCCATCAGCACGGCCAGGATGGCCGCGCCCGTCCAGCTGCCCACGGTGTCAAAGGTGACGCTGTCGCCCACCCCCGCCGCGCCGATCAGCAGCGCAGTGCCGGTCAGGTAAAGCGCCTGTATCTTCATTTTCATTGCAATTCTCCTCTCGCTGTGGTAAAATCGTTCTGGTGATAGGCCCTTTCAACCTGTCACTCGGAAGCTCGTCGGTGTTCCAGCACCGGCGGGCTTTTTGTTTTTCGGGGCCTTCCTGGCGTTCCGCTGGCAGAGCTCCATGGTCTCCTGCCGCTGCTCCAGCGCGGCGTTCTTGTCGATGCGCCACAGCCTCGGCCCCTCCTTGTGGGCGGGCAGCTCGCCCCGCTGACACATCCGCCGCACCGTCTTCGGGCAGATACCCATCAGCTCGCCGTACTGCGCCACAGTCAGATACGCGGGCAGCTGCCTCGCGTCCCAGACCTTCGCCTTCCGCATGGTCATCCCCTCCTCACAGCCACTCGCTGCAAATGGTGTCGGCCACGTGCTTTGTAAACCCCAGCAGCTCG
>JAERMT010001196.1_pt1 | contig 11852 bp, 7 predicted proteins | sample 9267081 | NCBI WGS metagenome assembly JAERMT01 (sample SAMN17071939, study PRJNA684904) | human gut metagenome | isolation source: diarrhea sample from child under the age of five | host: Homo sapiens | place: South Africa: Mafikeng, Mafikeng Provincial Hospital | collected 2019-09
CTCCGATACTTGTCGAAGGGCGCGTGATGGCATGTGCGGGTTATTCTGCTGGCGTTGCGGTGGTGCCGAACAGCTCCAGCCATTCGCCGTCTTCCACGGTGACGGTCTGCGTGCTTCCGCGCAGCAGGGGCTTGGAATCGATGATGGAGTCATCATCGAAATCCAGGTCCTTCATGACGTAGGCGGCATAGTCCTGCGAGGCGTTGTGCGGCGCGTCCGGGCTGACGGTGATGGTATAGGTTCCGGCGGGAATGTCCTGGCCGACGCGGTACAGGCCGCTGGCGTAGGGTGTCTGCGGCTGGAAATCGGCTTGGTCGGCGGGGATCATCAGCATGCTTTTTGCGCTGGGCATGAAGGCGATCACCTGGCCGTTTTCGAGGTCGGCAAAGTAATTGCCCGTGTAGGTGACCGCGGCGCTCATGCTGTAGGTACCAGACCCTTCGGGGCTGAACAGATAGAATTCAGCTTCGGTGGACGGGTTTCCCTGGAGGAAGTACAGCCCCTCGTCGATATCGCGGCCTACCACGTATACGCCTGCGGTCGCTTTGCCCTCGTCGTCGATATCACAGGGCAGGTCGCCCGCCGCTTCCTTGATGTCGGAGAGCGTGAACCCGCCGTAGTAATCGCTATCGGGCAGGTCGTCGGGATCGTAGCCGTACGGCAGGTCGTCGAAATCGTAGGAATGCACGCCATCGGCGCGGCTGTGGAGGGAATCGGCCACCATGCCCACCGTGGCGAAGCCCACGCATCCGCCAAGCCCCATGAGAAACGCTAGCGCGCAGCCCAAAAAAATCCAAGGCCACTTCTTCGCAGGTTTCGGCTCGGCGGCATAGGGGTTTGCAGGCGGCTGCGCTGAGCCGTAGGGAGGTTGCGCATAGGGTGCCTGCGGGGGAACGGCGTATCCGGAAGGCTGCTGAGCGGCTTGCGGGACGGCAGCGGTGCCGGCCTGGCACGGCGCCTGTGCGGCGCTCATCGCCGTTTCGGCGCGTTCGACCTGGGGTGCTGTTGGCTCAGCGGTTTCGTTGGGGCTGGAATCGGCGCAGTTGCCTGCTTCCGACGCTGGGCTGGCGTTGCCGGGCGTCTGCGCAGCGCTTGCGGTTGCGTCAAGCTGCGGGTTTTGCGTACCCGCTTGTTGAGCAGATTCGTAGGGATTGAAATCGGGGTTGTTGCGAGGCTGGTTCATGGAAGCGCTCCTAACGGTTTGTTCCCGGCTATCTTAGCACGCGGCCTCGGAGATGGGCTTGGTTGTTAACGTGATGGCATTGCGGGGGCATGCCGACTCGCACAGGCCGCAGCCTATGCAGTAGCGCCAGTCGAGGGTAAGCGTGCCGTCTTGGGCGTCGGGCGCAAGCGCACCGGTGGGGCAGGTGCGGGTGCAGCGCAGGCAGCCCTCGCAGGCGTCGGCATCGATTTCAGGCAGGGAAAGCTCCACCCGCGCCGCCATGTCGGGCTGGGTGTCGAGCGCTTGCAGCAGCAGGTTGCGCGACGAACCCATGGCCCGCTTGACGCGCCCGTGCGAGGCGAACTTGTTGAATTGCGTGCCGTTTCCCAGGTCGAGCCGCTGATGGGCGGCGAACCGCTCGTTTTGCTCGCGCAGCGTTTGCAGGCGGGCGTCGGTGCGTTCGCGCGTGGTGCCCGATGCCGCATCCTTGAGCTGCGAGAGCATATCGGTGAACAGGCTGCGGCGGTCTCCGTCGGCGCCGGCGTTGGCCAGGCCGGCGAACAGCCCCTCGTTAGCCGCCTGGGGCAGCGACGGCGCGAACCCCACATTGCGCTGCGTCCATTCCTCGGCTTGCGCGATGCGCTCGGCGTAGAGGGCTTGTGCAGGCCCGCCCGCCTTCGCGCAAGTTTCGCAGCGTTCCATGTCGATGGCCACCTGCACATCGGCCCCTTCGGCCAACAGCGCCGCCCACAGCTCGGCTGACAACATGGCCAAGCAGGGGAGCTCTACCACGTTGCTTGCAGGGTCGTCTTCGTCCGAGACGTTCTCGGCGCAGGTGATGATAGCGGGCCTGGCGCCCATGGCGGCCCGCCGCGCGTCGGCATGGGCCTGCGTGAGCGTATAACTTGTGGAGGCGAACGCGTCGCAGGTTCCCTGGCAGATGCCGCACAGCGAGCAAGCAGCATCGTCTATGACGGGCGGCTTTCCCTCGGGAAAGGACAGGGCGTCTTTCGGGCAGGCTTCGCCGCAGCGCATGCAATCGGCGCCTCGGGTGCGTATGCACAGATCCCGCAGCACGAGGATGCGCTGCGGGATCTGAAACGGCTGTTGTTCGTTGGTTTCGGTCAACAGGTGCCTTCCGTGTTCGGGTTATGCGCCGAAGACCTGTTCGGTGACCTGGTCGATGCGGGCGAGCACATCTTCGCGCGGCATGAGCTCGATGGACTCGAACAGCGGCGGGGAGACCATGTTGCCGCACACGGCCACGCGCAGCGGCTGCAGCACGAACTTCAGCTTCATGTCCATGCTGTCGCCCAGCTCGCGGCAGGCGGCCTCAAGGCCGGCTGCTTCCCAGGCGCGGGACTCGTCGGCCAGGATGGCGCGGCAGTTGGCCAGGGCCTCGTCGGCGCGGGCGCCTTCCTTGAGCAGCACCTTCTTTACCGACTTCTCGTCCAGCTCGGCGACGTTGGCGCCCCAGAACATGTAGGCGAGCTTCGCAGGCACCTCGTCGAGGCGCTGCAAGCGCTCGGAAACCAGCGGATAGAGTTTGGCGTACCATTCCGGGCGCGCATCGATGTCGGCCTCGGATGCGCCGGCCTGCACGAGCCACGGGCGGCTTGCGGCAACCCACTCGTCGGCGCCCATGCGCTGGATGTACTGGCCGTTCATCCACTCGAGTTTGGTCTGGTCGAAGATGGCGTCCTTCTTTGTGATGCGGTCCAGGCTGAACTTCGAGCACAGGGTCTCGCGGTCGATGATGGTGGTCTCGCCGTCAAGGCTCCAGCCGAGCAGCGCCAGGAAGTTCACCATGGTATCGGGCAGGAAGCCGTTGTCGCGGAACTCCTCGACGCTGGCGGCGCCGTGGCGCTTGGACAGCTTGTGGCCGTCGGAGCCCAAGATCATGGACAGGTGCGCGAAGGTGGGCACGTCGTAGCCGAGGGCCTCGTAGATGAGGATCTGGCGCGGGGTGTTGGACAGGTGGTCATCGCCGCGGATGACGTGCGTGATGCCCATGTTGGCGTCGTCGCAGACCACGGCGAAGTTGTAGGTGGGCGTGCCGTCGGTGCGCACGACGATCATGTCGTCCATGACGTCGGCGGGGAAGGACATGTGGCCGTAGACGGCGTCGTCGAACTCGATGGGGCCGTGCTCGAGCGGCACCTTCAGGCGCCACACGTGCGGCTCGCCGGCATCGATGCGGCGGGCGGCCTCGGCAGGGTCGATGTCGCGGCACGTGCGGTCGTAGCCGGCATAGCCGCCCTCTTCCGCCTCGGCTTTCGCGCGCTTGGCGTCAAGCTCGTCTTTCGTGCAGAAGCACGGGTAGACCATGCTGCGCTCCTTTAGGCGCTCAAGGGCCTCGGCGTAGGTGTCGAAGCGCTGGGTCTGGAAGTAGGGGCCGCACTCGCCGCCAACCTCCGGGCCCTCGTCCCAGTCAAGGCCGAGCCACTTCATGGCGTTCAGGATGACCTGCGTGTTCTCCTCGGTGGAACGGGTGGGATCGGTGTCCTCGATGCGCAGGATGAAGGTGCCGCCGCAAGCGCGGGCGAACGCCCAGTTGTAGATTGCCGTGCGGGCGCCGCCGACGTGCAGCTTGCCCGTAGGGGAAGGCGCGAAACGGACGCGCACCGGTTTGCTCTCAGTCATGTTGCTTGTGTCCTAACGTAAAACCAATAAGTACAGCAAGTATAGACAGGCCGCAGGTAACTGCAAGCCAGATGCCGCCCATGCCCATCCAAAAAGCGGTTGGGTACAAGGTGATGAGCAGGCTGTCGTAGGGAAACGTCCAGGTTCCCGCCTGGAAGAACAGGCTGTGGAAGGCGGCGAACAGCCCGTCGAAGTCGATGGCCGCCCATGCCCCGAGCGCGCAAAACGCCGCAAGCACTAACCCGCCGCCTGCGATAAGCGTGCGCCCGAGCGCCCGCCGGCCGATGCGCACCGCCACATGCGCAAGGCCTGCGATGCATAGCACGGCCACGATCGCGAGGGCAGGTTTGGCCATGCTTGCCACGCGGTAGACATCGTCAAGGTGGCTTATCGCGTCAGCGGGTAAGTTGCATGCGGCGCTTTCCCTGGTCGACGCGGTGGCGCGCCCGCCTGCCTCGGCGGCGGCGTTGGCCTCGGCGATGGCGGCGTCAAGCTTTTCGCGGTCGTTGTCGTCGAAGGTGTAATGCTTGCCGGCTATGGCCATGGAGGCGAACTCGTCGGCGGTGAGCGGGGTGTTCGGCTGGTCGCAGCCGGAAAACGCCCGCGACAGCGTTGCGGTGGCTGCATCGGGGATGGCGACGGCGGCGAAGCCGGCGCCGATGAGCGTGACGGCCAGCAGCAGCGCGCTGCCGAAGGCGACGATTCCGTTTAACAGTCGGGTCATGTGAAAGGGGCCTCGCAGGTGTTGGGGAAGGGTGAAACGGCCGCGGTCCCCGCGTCTTGGGACTTGGGGGCCGCGAGCAGGGCAGGCTGGGCGCGTTCTAGTCGACCCAGATGGTGGCGCAGGTGATGCCCTTCATAGGCTTGCTGATGGTGGGGAAGGGCCCTAAGCGGCTGAAGATGCCCTGGAACGTGCCGTTGTAGCAGTACAGGCCCTCCAGGTTGTTGTACAGCACCGGCTCGCGTTGCACCTGGTCATCGGCCAGATTGGCGATGTCGTCGTCGGGCGTGAGGATCTGCGTCTTAAACGGCGTGATATAGCGCTGCACCAAAAACGGCGCGCCGGCGGCGCCGTTGGCGAACTTCGCGATGATCTGCTCCCATTGCTCCTGCGTTTGGAAGCAGCCCGCGTACACGTCGGCCGCGCCGTAGGCGTCGGTGGGCTTGATGATCCAGGCGTCCTTGTCGGCGCGGATGGCGTCCAGGTCGACTTCCTTCTCGTTGAGGTAACGCGTCTGCGGGACGGTGCGCTCCACGAACGCGATTTCCTCGGGCGTCAAAAACGCCTGCGTCATCGGGTTGAACAGTGCCTCGAAAATCTGCTTATCGTGCACGATATGGCCGGCGAAGCTGCCGATGAGCGCCACTTTTTGCGCCTTGACGGCCTCGATGAGCGCCTGCGATTCGTCCCAGAACTCCAGTACGTCGTTGGTGACGCAGCGGCGCCAGATGGCGTGGACGGGCTGGCCTTCCTTGTCGCGCAGCACTTCGCCGTCGAAGGTCAGGTCGCGCACATCGCACACCGTGCAGGGGTGGCCGGCCTCGGTGAAGCGCTTCGCGAACAGGTGGAACTCGTCGACAACGCCGTTTTGCAGGTAGTCGCAGATGGCGAAGCGGGGGTTTTCCACGCGATGCTCGTAGGTGGCGTAGATGGCGGCGAACTCGCGCACCCACGCGTCGAACAGCTCGCAGCCCTCCACGTGATGACGGCGTGCGAACTCTTTAAAGGTGGCCGTTCCCTCCACTGAATGCGTGATCTCGCGGTTCTCGTTCATGCCCGAGCTGCCGTCGCCGTTAAACTCGCAAAACGCCACGTCGCCGGTGTTCTCGTCCAAGAAGATGTCGAAGCGGGCGAAGGGCAGCAGCGCGTCGTAGCCGCGCGGGACCAGGATGAGCTCGGCTAGGCGCGGGTCGTAGTCGAAGATCTTGCGGTACTCGGCGTCGTCGAGGTAGTGCTGCATGACCTTGCACAGGATGCGGTGCGTGGTTTCAACGACCTCGCGCATGACCCGGCGCGATGCGGCGTCGTAGAGCTTGGGCACGAAGCTGGTGGATACCACGCGGTGATGCACGATGGCCGTGGAGGAATCCATGTAGGCGCGCGCTGCGCGGCGGCCGGGGATGTCGCCGTCAAGGGATTCGGCGATGTCGATGTACTCCTGGGTATAGGCTGCGTTCTTGAAAACGGGCTGGTCGGCAGGCTGGGGTGCGGTATACGTCATGCGTCCTCTTTTCCCGGTTGGGGCTGGTTTCCGCCCAGTTTAGCAAACGAGGAGCCGCGTTGATGCAGCAGGACGGGGAACCTCAGATACGCCCATATACCGCGCGTGCGCCGGCAGCCATCTGCACGCCTCCTTCCCGCTGATGGCGAAGAGAAGTTTGCCATAGTGAAGATTCTGTGATGCAGGGTAACCCTTGGCTAATAACAACTTCCGCTCTTATAAAGTTACCCCGACAAAACTTAAGAGTCTCGGCGGCATGCCCGTTCGAGAAGTTCAAAGGAGCGAAACGGTGGGGAAGCATATGGGAAGGCCCGTGGCGGCCGGTGCGGCTATCGCGCTGTCTTTGGCATGCGCGGCGCCCGCGACGGCCGGCGCCGAAGCGTCGTCGGTCGTCGATTGGGCGCATCTGTTCGGCGATGCCGGAAGCAGCACGGTCTCCACGACGTGCGATAGCGTGAACCAGACCCAGCGCTTAAGCGACGGGGGCTTCGTGGCCGCCGCCACCTTCGATGCGCCGAGCGGCAGCACGCAGGAGCACGCGAAGGGCAAGGCGGACGCCGTGCTCGTGCGCTACGACGCCGATGGCGACGAGCTGTGGCGCGGCTGGGTGGAAGGCGAGAAGGCCGATCTGTTCAACAGCGTGACCGAGGCCGATGACGGCGGCTTCGTGGCGGTTGGCGCCACACAGTCGACCAAGTTCGACTTGGAGGGCAAGAGCCGCGGCGGGCAGGATGGCCTGCTCGCCAAGTTCGACACCCAGGGCAACCTGGTGAAGACGGCGACGTTCGGCGGAAGCGGCAAGGATGTGCTGCAGCGCATCACGCCCGCCGTCGACGGGGGCTTCATCGTGGTCGGTTCATCGGCGTCCACGGACGGCGATATGCAGGCCACGGGAAAGACCGAGACCGACACCGACGCCGTCATCGCGAAGTACGATGACGACTTGAACTTGGTGTGGGTGACGCGCGTGGGCGGCTCGAAGATGGAAGGCCAGTCCTTGCAGTCCGACGAGTTCTCCGCCGTCGTGCAGATGCAGGATGCCACCGCGCTCGATGACATGGGCAACAGCGTTTCGGTGTCCGCGGGTTATCTGGCGGTAGGCAAGACCAACGCGAACAACGGCGATCTTGAGGGCCAGAACAAGGGTGACAACGACGTGCTCGTTTCCAAGATCGCCGCCAACGGCTCCGTCGAGTGGACGAAATCCTACGGCGGCGCGGGCAAGGACGAGGCCGCAAGCGTTTCGCGCGTCATCTCCACGATGTCGTCCGCCGACGAGGGCCATGGGACCATCGACAACGGCTTCATCATCGCGGGAACGACCAAGTCCGCCGACGGCGACTTCGGCGTGCGCGATGCGGCTGATTCCGATTCGGCCGGCTTTGTGATGCGCATCGGCGCGACGGGCAACGTCATCTGGTCGAACCTGATCGAGGACAGCGAAGCCGTCACCGCCGACGGGGTCGTGACGGCGCTTGACGGCTATATCGTCGCGGGCACCCATAAAGCCGCTGACAACGATTTCACCGGCACGCAAGTGTTCGGCAAGAAGGATGCCTACGCGGCGCATTTCTCCACCGACGGCGCGCGCTTGGGCATCGAAACGTTCGGCGGCAACGACGACGACACGGCGAAGGGCTTGTCCGTGAGCGGTACCGACGACTTCCTGGTTTGCGGCACCACGAAATCCGACGACGGCATCTTCGCCGGGCGGGCGGGCAAGATCGACGGGTTCGTCGCCAGCCTGAACGCCGAGAAGCTCACGACGCATGCCGAGGAGACCACGCTCGTGCCGGTGAGCGCGCTGCATGCGACCAAGGACGAGGCGTCGATGATGGCCCCGATGCTGTATGCCGACGCCTACGTGCAGCGCACGGGCGAGCAGTACACGGTGACGGTGTACTTCCAGCGCGCCACTATCATGGGCTCGGAGGTGACGCCGTCGTTTTTGGGCGATGTCACCTACGATCGCGGCGATGGCGTCATGGTGGACGCGCTTTCCGATTCCTATGACCCCTCGACGCGTGTGAAGACCACCACCATCCAGGTGAAAAGCCTCGACAAGCCCGTGCACATCCACATCGACAACGCCATGGGCGATGTGCGCCTGTCGTTCGACCCTGCGAACGCGCGCGTAACCGACACGCCGCCGTATTTCGCCCCGGTCGAGGTGACGCTGCCCGACTTCCCCTATACGTGGAAGACGACGTTCGGCGGCTCGAGCGCGGAATACGCGGCCGATTCCACCGTGCTGGCTGACGGCACGTTGGCCACGGTGGGGCAAACGTACAGCTTCGACGGCGACGTGGAGGGTTTGCAGCGCGGCCCGTCGAACGCGTACGTGAACATCCGCGATGCGGCGGGAAACTCGCTTAAAACCATCGAGCTGGGCGGGCTGGAGAACAATTACACGGCCTACGCGGCAAGCGTTGACGCTACGACTGGCGGCGGGTTCTACCTGTGCGGCGGCTTCACCACCGCCGACGGCACGCCGAAGGGCGATTTCGCCTCGCTCGATCGCGACGGGGCGGTGTTCGGGCAGACCGATGCCTTTGTGACGCGCTTCTCCGCCGACGGAAACGTGGCTTGGATGCGGGGCTTGACCGGTTCGGGCCATGACCAGGCGAAAGCGGTGAAAGCGACCCCCGACGGCGGTTGCGTGGCCCTGTTCGAGACTTCGTCGCATGATGGCGATCTGACCGATCTGAACCGCGGCATCTTCAATTTGGTCGTGGTCAAATACGATGCGTCGGGCAAACCTGAATGGACGCGCACCATCGGCGGCAGGAACCTTGAGTCGAGCGATTTCGGCATCGATATCCTTGCGAACGGCAACTACGTGGTCGCGGGCATCAAGTCCTCCTACACCGATGATTTCGCCGACGCGCCTTATTACGGCAACACGTTCGACCTGTTCGCAACCGAGATCAGCGCAGCCGACGGAACCAGCGTGTGGCTCAACACCTACGGCGGCGAGTCCAACGAGTACTTCAACGGCGTGACGGCAACCTCCGACGGCGGGTTCATCATGCTCGGCAAGACGAAGTCATCCACCGATACGTTTGCGGGATTCTCCGGATACGAGAACTCCTACATCATGAAGCTCGGCGCTACCGGCCAGGTCGAGTGGGTCGACGGCTTGAAGAGCTCGGAGTCCAACGAGTCGGAGCGCGCCGTGGAGCTTGACGACCGGTATGTGGTCATCGGCAACAGCAACGGGACTGACTTCGATTTCAAGGACCTGAACAAGGGCTCGAGCGATGTGTACGTGGCGCAGTACGACAAGGCGGGGAAGCGTTTGTCTCTTGACGTCGTGGGCGGTTCCGCGGGCGATTACGCGGCCCAGATCACGGCGGTGAACGGGTATCAGCTGAACCTGCTCATGTACGGAGACTCCAACGACGGCGATTTCGCGGGACTGTCCAAGGGTGATTCCGACGCGTTGCTGCTGACCTACGACTGGCGCGAGGCGGCGGGCGACCCTTCGGCGCTCGCGGCGCTCGTCGGGCAGGCCGCTCAGCTCTCGCAGGCCGACTGGACGCCGGATAGCTGGCAGATTTTGGCCGCCAAGTTGGAGGCGGCGAACACGTTGCTTGTCGCGCCCTATGCCACGAAAGCCCAGTACGACCAGGCTGCTGCCGAGCTGCAGCTTGCCATGGACGGCTTGGCGAAGGTGGCAGATCACACGAGCTTGGAGGCGGCCATCGAGCAGGCGGGTGCGCTGGCAAGCGATGGCTGGACGGCCGATAGCTGGAATGCGCTGCAGGCGAAAATCGCAGCGGGCAAAGCGCTTTTGGAGGACGGCGCGGCTACGCAAGAGCAGATCGACCAGGCGGAGAAGGACATCCGCGACGCCATGGGCGCCTTGAAAAAGGCCGATGCCGAAGGCGATAGCTCAGCGGCTGGCGATGACCAGGATTCCGGCGGCGAGGGAGACGATAGCGGCATCGATCAAGAGCAGGGCGGCACGGGCCAAACGGGCGAAGACGCTTCGAAGGGCGCTTCCGTGCCTGCCGGCTCCGGTAACGCTTCTACGGCCAAGGCCGGTGCATCGACGGGATTGGCGACGACCGGCGACGCGGCCGGTGCGGTTGCTGGCGCGGCCGGCGTGGCGGCCATCGTGGCAGCGGCTACGGCTTTGGGGACCCGCCTGAAGCGCCGTGCGCTGAAAGGCCGTCGCTAAAGCGCAGGTGAGGAACCCCTTTCCATCTTCGCACCTATATAAATAGGGCGGGCCCGTCCGGCGAGGCGTCGGACGGGCCCGTTGGCATCTGCCGAAAGCCGGCCTCTCATGCGGTTCGCGCGTATCGATATATGGTGATTCCACGAGCGCGACGGACAGGGCATACAAAATGATGCCCGTGTGGTATCGTTCGCAGCTAGCATAAACGCGGGCGGTGCGCACCGTCCGAACATATCCGTTTATCAAGAGTCGGGGGAGAGGGTTGGCTCGCAGATCCCGACACCAACCTGGCGCAAAAGCGCCAAGGTGGTCCGGCCGACAACGATGAAGGAGGAACATCAATGGCCAACGCGCATTCTTCTTACCTGTTCACGTCCGAGTCCGTCACCGAGGGTCATCCCGACAAGGTGTGCGATCAGATTTCCGACGCCGTGCTCGACGCTATCCTTGAGAAGGAGATCGAGCTTGCCGGGCAGGGCTACGTCTCCCCGTCCGGTCAACCGGCCGACCCCACGCAGGTGCGCTGCGCCTGCGAGACCATGGCCACTACCGGCATGATCATTGTGGCCGGCGAGATCCGCACTCAGGCATACGTCGACGTGCCCGCGCTTGCGCGCGAGGTGCTGCGCGAGATCGGCTACGATCGCGCGAAGTACGGCTTCGATTGCGACACCTGCGGCGTGCTTAACGCCATCCACGACCAAAGCCCCGACATCGCCCAGGGCGTCGATGAGAGCTACGAGGCCCAGCACGGCCAGGCGGGCGATGACCCCTACGAGAAGGTGGGCGCCGGCGACCAGGGCATGATGTTCGGCTACGCCTGTGACGAGACGTCCACGCTCATGCCCATGCCCATCTACCTGGCGCAGCGCATGGCCGAGCAGCTGGCCGCGGTGCGCAAGGACGGCACCATGCCCTACCTGCGCCCCGACGGAAAGACCCAGGTCTCGGTTCGCTACATCGACGACAAGCCCGTCAACGTGGAGAAGGTCGTGGTTTCCACGCAGCATTCCGAGGAGATCTCCACCGAGCAGCTGCGCGCCGAGATCGAGGCCAACGTCATCCGCCCCGTGCTCGAGCGCGAGGGCGTGGAGCTTGCCCCCGACGCCGGCATCCATATCAACCCCACCGGCCGATTCGTCATCGGCGGCCCCATGGGCGACTGCGGCCTGACCGGCCGTAAGATTATCGTCGACACCTACGGCGGCATGGGCCGTCACGGCGGCGGCGCGTTCAGCGGCAAGGACTGCACGAAGGTGGACCGCTCCGCGGCGTACGCCGCCCGCTGGGTCGCCAAGAACGTGGTGGCCGCGGGGCTCGCGCACCGCTGTGAGGTGCAGGTGGCTTACGCCATCGGCATGGCTCGCCCCGTGTCGGTCATGGTCGACACGTTCGGCACCGAGTGCGTGCCCGTGGCCGACATCGAGCGCGCCATCGGCGAGGTGTTCGACCTGCGCCCCGGTGCCATCATCGACGACCTGGACCTGCGCCGTCCCATCTATCGCAAGACGGCCGCCTACGGCCACTTCGGCCGCGAGCTTCCCGAGTTCACCTGGGAGGCAACCGACCGCGCGGACGCCCTGCGCAAGGCCTGCGGTCTGGAGTAAGCGTTTTCGGCGCCCTTCGGCAGAAGGGCATGGCG
>JAERMT010001197.1_pt1 | contig 11849 bp, 15 predicted proteins | sample 9267081 | NCBI WGS metagenome assembly JAERMT01 (sample SAMN17071939, study PRJNA684904) | human gut metagenome | isolation source: diarrhea sample from child under the age of five | host: Homo sapiens | place: South Africa: Mafikeng, Mafikeng Provincial Hospital | collected 2019-09
GTTCTCATTCCGCTCTGTCACATGGTCATAAACGTAACCAACTTATGATCTACGTTTATTTTACTATTCAACAGGTGCTTTCTGTAATATATATTTTACTGCTTATGTGTTACTTTAAGACGTGTCATCGCTCTCGCAAGTGCCATCTGGTTCATATGATACTCCTGGATGCTCTGTTTCTGACGAAGCTGCTCTTCTGCACGTTCCTTTGCTTCCTGAGCACGGCGGATATCAATCTCGTCCGGACTCTCTACGCTGAGGCAGAACAGCTTGGCACGGTTATTGATCATCTCAACAAATCCGCTGCTCACAGCAAACACATACTCATTACCGTCAGCATCCTCAAAACGCATCTCACCGGGAATGATGGCAGCTACAACATTCGCATGATGGGCAAGAAATCCCTGCTCACCATCCACTGCCGGGATAATAAGCTTCTGAGCACGTCCTGCATAAGCCAGTTTATTGCTGGCATATATTTCCAGGCCAAATGTCTCACTCATAGCTGCTCCTTACTGCCGGTTCTCCTCGGCTTTTGCTTTTGCAATTACATCATCAATGGTTCCAACATTAAAGAATGCGTTCTCCGGATAATCATCCATCTCACCGTCAATGATCGCCTTAAATCCGCGGATCGTCTCTTTCAGAGGTACATATTTACCTTTGATACCGGTGAAGTTCTCAGCTACATGGAACGGCTGGGAAAGGAACTTCTGGATCTTTCTTGCACGGAATACTGTCTGCTTATCTTCCTCTGAGAGCTCCTCCATACCAAGAATAGCAATGATGTCCTGAAGTTCTTTATATTTCTGAAGGATCTCCTGTACTCTACGTGCAACCTCGTAATGTTCCTCACCAACAATATCTGCCTCCAGGATACGGGAAGTAGACTCAAGCGGATCTACGGCCGGATAAATACCCTGCTCAACGATCTTACGGGAAAGAACGGTTGTTGCATCCAGATGGGCAAATGTTGTTGCCGGAGCCGGGTCAGTTAAGTCATCGGCCGGTACATATACTGCCTGTACAGATGTAACAGAACCTTCCTTGGTAGATGCGATCCTCTCCTGAAGCTCACCCATCTCAGTTGCCAGTGTAGGCTGATATCCTACTGCGGACGGCATACGTCCAAGCAGAGCGGAAACCTCAGATCCTGCCTGTACAAAACGGAAGATATTATCAATGAAAAGAAGTACATCTCTGTGCTCCTGATCACGGAAATACTCTGCCATGGTAAGTCCTGTCTCAGCAACACGCATACGTGCTCCAGGCGGCTCGTTCATCTGTCCGAACACTAAGGCTGTCTTTTCAAGAACACCGGATTCCTTCATCTCTGTCCAAAGGTCATTACCCTCACGGGAACGCTCACCGACACCGGTGAAAATAGAATATCCACCATGCTCGGTAGCGATATTCTGGATCAGCTCCTGGATAAGGACTGTCTTACCAACACCGGCACCACCGAACAGACCGATCTTACCACCTTTTGCATATGGAGCAAGAAGATCGATAACCTTGATACCTGTTTCCAGGATCTCAACTGCCGGTTTCTGCTCCTCAAATGAAGGCGGATCACGATGGATGACCCAATGCTCTTCACCGTCCAGGGAATCACCGCCATCTACGGTATCTCCAAGAACGTTGAACAGACGACCAAGTGTTTTATCTCCAACCGGAACCTTGATACCGCTTCCGGTAGCTGTTACTTCTCTGTCTCGCTGCAGGCCCTCGCTGGCTCCCAGCATGATGCAGCGTACGATATTATTTCCAAGGTGCTGGGACACCTCCATAACGCATCTCTTACCGTTGTTCTCGACTTCAAGGGCATCCTTGATATCCGGAAGCTGTCCGTCTTCAAAAACAACGTCTACAACAGGTCCCATAACCTGTACGATCTTACCTTTATTCATAGTCATCACTTCCTTTTTTGTGCTTTAGCACCGCTGATAACCTCTGTGATCTCCTGGGTGATCGCAGCCTGACGTGCACGATTATACTGAATGGAAAGATCCTTCAGCATCGCCTTTGCACTATCTGTAGAGGACTGCATTGCTGTCATTCTCGCACTGTTCTCACTGGCATATGCCTCTACAAGACATCCATAGATCACACCTGTAAGGTAGTTGGGGATCATAGTATCCAGAAGCACATCTGCAGACGGAGATAACACGATCTCCTCCTGATAAATATCTGCCGGGATCTGACCCACCTTAAAATCAGCCTTTTTCAGCGGTAAAAGCTGCATATTCACATTTTCCATTGCCATCGCATTCAGCATCTGTGTATAGACAATGTGAATTTCATCCAGCTCTCTTTCAAGAAATGCCCGTACGATCTCTTCCGTGATAAGGCGTGCTCTGTGCATAGTCGGCTTCTGCACGGTATAATGAAAACTGCCGTCCATATCCACATCTCTCTTGCCGAAATACTGACGCCCTACCATACCAAGGACATACAGCTTGTGATGTCCCGGTACCTCTTCCATGAAATCTTCTGTCATTTTCTGTACATTATGATTGTATGCACCAGCCATACCTTTATCACCTGTAATGACAATGGTACCTACCTTTCTTTCATCCTTCGGAACAAGATGACGCTCACTGAAGAAAGGATGCTGGATGTCCGGCATATGACGGAGAATCCTGGCAATGGCAGCCTGCATATTATAGAAATATGGTTCCGTGTCCTGCAGGATCTTCTTGGCCTTCTGCATCTTGGAAGAAGAAATCATGTACATCGCATTGGTGATCTTCATGGTGTCCTGAATGCTTTTCATACGAGTCTGTATTTCTTTTGCATTTGCCATATCAACACCTACCTGCTCTTATCTCTGAATTCTTCTGCCGCCTTTACGATTTTCTCTACAAGCTCATCAGAGAGCTGCTTTGTAGTCTCGATCTCTTTGCCGATCTCAGGATATACATTATCAAAATACTCCAGAAGATCCTTCTGATATTTCTTGATCTCTTTCTTTTCTACATCTACCATCAGCTTGTGAGTCGCAACGCAGAGAGTAATTACCTGCTGATGAAGACTTAACGGGCTGCAGAGCGGCTGTTTCAGAAGCTCCATCAGACAGCTTCCGTATTTCAGCTGTGCAGTTGTAGCCTCATCCAGATCTGAACTGAACTGGGTGAACACTTCCATCTCTCTGTACTGTGCCAGGTCGATACGTACACTACCGGAAGCTTTCTTCATAGCCTTGGTCTGTGCAGCACCACCAACACGGGATACGGAAAGACCAACATTGACTGCCGGACGCATACCTGAGAAGAACAGATCACTTTCCAGGAAGATCTGACCATCTGTGATGGAAATTACGTTTGTAGGAATGTATGCAGATACATCGCCGGCCTGTGTCTCGATGATCGGAAGTGCCGTAATGGATCCGCCGCCTGCCTCTTCGCTCAGACGGCTGGAACGCTCCAGAAGTCTGGAATGAAGATAGAATACGTCACCAGGATATGCCTCACGTCCCGGAGAACGCTCAAGCAGAAGTGACAATGCACGATATGCCACTGCATGCTTGGAAAGATCATCATATACGATCAGTACGTCTTTACCCTGATACATGAAATACTCTGCAAGAGCAGTACCAGCATAAGGAGCAATATACTGAAGCGGTGCACAGTCGCTGGCTGTTGCAGAGAATACGGTTGTATACTCCATTGCACCGTATTTTTCAAGATTGGAAACTACCTTTGCAACGGTAGAAGCTTTCTGTCCGATAGCAACATAGATACAGATCACATCCTTACCTTTCTGGTTGATGATCGTATCGGTTGCGATGGATGTTTTACCTGTCTGTCTGTCACCGATGATCAGCTCTCTCTGTCCACGACCGATCGGGAACATGGAATCAATGGAAAGGATTCCTGTTTCCAGAGGTACAGTTACAGACTTACGGTCGATGATTCCAGGAGCCGGGTTCTCGATCGGGCGGTATTCCTCTGCCTGGATCTCTCCCTTTCCATCAATAGGCTCACCAAGTGCGTTCACGATTCTTCCGATAAATTTATCCCCTACCGGAATACCTGCCTGCTTGCCAGTTCTGGCAACCTTGGTGCCTTCCTTGATTCCTGTATCCTTTCCGAAAAGAATACATCCCATGCTGTTGGCACGGACATCCTGTACCATACCTTTCAGACCATTCTCGAAGGTCACGACCTCACCGTACATGGCATGATCGATGCCATAAACAGTTGCGATACCATCTCCCACGGAGATGACAGTGCCTACTTCCTGGTCCTTGCTGATTTCGTCATAGTTCTTTATTTCTTCCTTGAGAATCGAAATGATTTCATCTGGATTTATTGCACCCAATTCAATTTCACCTCCGGGTTAATTTCTGTTTCAGTTTCTTATAACGTCCGATGAGGCTCCAGTCGTACTCACGATCTCCTGCCCTGAGAACAAATCCACCTACAAGGCTTTTATCCTCTGTAAGGGTAAGTTCCACTTCTCTGGCAGAAAACTGGCTACGGAGAAACTCCTTCATCTTATTTTCCTGCTCTTCGGCAGGACGTGTTACATAAAGAAGCTCTGCCTTGAGAATTCCTTTCTGTTCCCGGCTGTAAGCATCATAAGCTTCAAGGATCTCTCCGATTCTGTTAATCTTCTGATACTTACACGTTACTTTAAGAAAACTCTTCATTTCCTGCGGAAAAACCCGCTCTATTACCTGTTCTTTTTCTTTGAGGGAAACAAGTGGATTTTCAAGCATCTTACCTATCTCAGGTGTATTCTTAAAAATCCTTCCTGTTTCGCAGATTGCCTCCCCCGGGACAGAAAGACCGTATAATGCTTTTGCATAATTAATGGACGTCTCTGTCATGAGGATCACCTGCTCCTTCTAAAAACTGGTCATATAGGGACATATCCTGTGCTTCGTCGTTCTTTTTTCCCATGATTCTGGATGCTGCATCCATTGCCAGCTCAGCCACTTTGCCTTCCATCGCTTTCATAGCAGCTTCCTGCTCAGTGCTGATATCTCTTCTTGCTTTCTCAAGAATCTGACCAGCCTGATCATTAGCTCTCTTCACGATGCTGTCTGCCTGTACTTTTGCCTCGTCCTTAGCCTGCTCTACAATACTGAAGGATTCCTCCTTCGCAGATTTCAGTGCATCCTCATACTGTCCTTTCAGCTGGTTTGCTTCAGTGGTTGTCTTCTCTGCTGAAGCAAACTGCTCATCGATCATAGCTTTTCTCTTCTCCATAACACCAATGATCGGGCCGAAAAGGAACTTCTTCATTAAAAGATAAAGAACGATCAGGTTTATAATAGTAAAGACAAGGTTGATATCAATTTTAATCACCTGGTCCACCTGCCTCTCTTAATCCTGAATTAGTATCTCGTCTTTACCTATTAGCCAAGCATGATGATGATCAGAAGACCGATTACGAAACCGTAAATAGCTGTTGCCTCTGCAAGAGCACATCCAAGAAGAAGTGCTTTACTGATCTTGCTCTCTGCCTCTGGCTGTCTTGCGATAGCTTCTACTGCTTTAGATGTTGCAAGACCGATACCAACACCTGCTCCAATACCTGTAAGAACTGCGATACCTGCACCAATTGCGATTAACATAGTTTTTTCCTCCTGTAAAATACAATTTTTTTAATTTTTAGATCAAGCGGATCTTCCGCTTCACTACTCAATTGCTTCCTTGATGAACAAGGATGTTAAGAATACAAATACATACGCCTGTATGAATCCGTCGAAGAAATCAAAATACAGGCTGAATGGTATGGGAAGAATGGCCGGACAAACAAACTCCAGCAGCTTCATAACTACGAAGCTTCCCAGAACATTACCGAACAACCGCATGCAGAGAGATGTAGGTCTGATCGCAACTTCCAGAACGTTGATCGGAAGCATGATCGGAACCGGCTCCGCAAAGCTTTTCAGGAAACCCTTCAGTCCCCTTTTATGAAAGCCTGCATATTCGATCAGAATAATGCTCATCAGCGCCAGCGCAATGGTAACATTCATGTCCTTCGTTGGTGGTGTAAAACCAAATACGCCTGCGATATTGGCTATTCCGATGTAAATTACGGTTGACATCAAATAAGGCACATACTGTTTGCCTTCTTCTCCAAGGATACCCATGAAGAAATCCTGAAGAAAACTTACCCCGGTCTCCAGAAGCAACTGCTTCTTACCCGGATTTTCCACACTGAGATTCCGAACTAAGATCAGAGACAGAATCACAAGAACCGCCATGATGACCCATGTGACTACCACGCATTCTGCAATTGGTATTCCACCAAACGCCGGAATGGTGAAGGCTGTCTTACTGTTTAGTTCTTCTGCCAGTGTACTTGATAAATCTCCCGTTTTTCTCCCTCCTTTTCTCTTGGCGCTGATCGTATCTTTTTATAATTGGTATGACCACGCCTTGTAGTTGACTTTATTTTACTCCGCATTTCCAGAATGTCAATATTATTTTTGCCTGTTTTGTACAAAAAAGAATCTGTTTTTTATACAAAATACACAATTTATTTTGATTGACCTTAATCCGACTTTCTGCGTACAGATACCTCTCCATAAGAAAGCAGAGTTTCTGAACCATCCTGTTCTCTCACAAGAAGCCTTCCATCTGGTGCTATGGATTCTGCATAAGCTTCCCTTGTACACTGTCCGTCTGTGATCACGATCATGTTTCCAGGAATGATATTATTTTCTGTATATTCTCTGGAAAGTCCCGGAGTCTCCACTTCCATGAGAAGCTGATTGACGATCTCCGCCACAAGAATACTGCAGTTTATATGCTCTGCGTCATTCCTGTTTTCAAATAATGCTCCAGCCGTTTCCTGTATATCTTCAGGAAACCCATCTTCCGGCATATACAGATTCAAACCAATTCCTACAACTGCAAACTCAATGTTCCCGCTTTCAAAGTCTGTAACAGCCTCTGTCAGTATCCCACATACTTTCTTATTATGAAGATACAGATCATTGACCCATTTGATCCCAAGGTCGATCCCGCAGATTTTCTTCACTGCACGGCACACTGCAGTTGCCGCAGCTGTAGTGATCAGGAGTCCTTCCTTCAGAGTTCGGTCAGGTCTTAGAACGATACTCATATAAAGTCCTGCATTTTCAGGAGAATAAAAACTTCGGCCTCTTCGGCCTCTTCCGCTTTTCTGTCTGCGCGCCAGTATCAGTGCACCATGACCTGCTTCTCCTGAAAATGCAGCCTCCTTGGCTGCCCGGTTTGTAGAATCCAGTTCTCTGTATATTTTTACAGGGACATCCGGATGATCGAGGTAAAGCCGTATTCCTTCTTCCGATAAACGGCTGCCTCCTCGAAGCACATAGCCTTTGTTTGGTCCAGCTTCTATGGTATATCCCTCTTCACGAAGGGATTTCACAGCTTTCCAGATGGCTGCCCGTGTGCAGTTTAGTTCTGCTGCTGCCGCCTCTCCGGATATCAGTTCATTCTCGTGCTGCTCCAGAAGCTTCAGCATTCTTGCTTTTACAGTCATATCTTCACCGTCCGTAATCTGCCTGAAATGGCAAAATTTATTCCCTCCTAAGAGTCGAAAGCATTATAGCACTTAAACATCGCGATGTCTATTATCTTTTTTATATATGCTATCTATATTATTTTTATATTTCAGATGCAGCTATTATATGATTTTTCTCATTTTTGACTGTTTTCATTTATTTTTTATATATTATTTCTGTTGAAAACCTGCAGACTCAGGAGTGAATTTTCCTGAATCTTTATTATATACAGATTTTCTTTATCATATATTTATCATTTGTAATTAGAAAGACTTTTCTCAAGAAATTCCCGGTACTTATCGCGAACCTCATCCGGTGACGCGATCACCGCATCCGGACCAAGACTGGCTATCCAGCCAAAGAACTGGTCACTGATATTTACACGAACCAGTGTTTTGAAATGTTCAGGATCCTTCCTGTGTATCATAATATCTCTGCCAAACCGATCCAGCACCACCCCGACCAAGCGGTTATGTGCTTCCAGACATATGGTTACTTCTCTGCCGCCAAACATCCCGAAGGTCCTGGATGTCAGCTCCCCTATATCATAATTCTCAAAAAATTCTCTGCCGCGTCGCACCTCCTTCTCTATACGGATCTGCTGGAGCTTATCTACCTGATACTGCTTAACCCTTCCACACTTCTCGTCGTAAGTGATCAGATAATACTCCTCATTCTGCCATACAAGTCCCCAGGGACTGACCGAATATCGTTCTCCCTCATTCTCCGGACGCAGCTTCTTCTCCACAGTCCATTCACAATATTGAAAAGAAATCTGCCTGTCCTCAGTTAATGCACGCTGGATCATATCAATACTGTAATACACATTCTCGTTTATAGTCCGGATACGGTTCTCTGCAAATCCCTGTCGCCGCAGCTGTCTGGACTCATAAACACTGGCAAGGCTCTCCAGCTTCCTGATCAGCTGTCGGGATTTCCCATTGGTGATACATCTGGAGGACTGTACTGCATCCACCAGAAGTCTCAGCTCCGGAAGCTCAAATTCCCGACTGGCAAGATAAAAACCGGCCGGGTGCTCCCGCCGGTTCAGGATATCCATTCCAAAATTCCGCAGGGTTTCAATATCATCATAGACAGTCTTACGCTCTGCACTGATCCCCAGACTATTCAGATAGGCGATCAGCTCCTTCACGGACATCGGATGCTCTTCGTCCGTCTGCTCCAGAAAAATGCGCATCAGATATAAAATTTTAATCTTCTGGTTAAAGACCCTTGGCATCCTTTCTCCTCCGTTCTGCTACTTGTCTGTCAGCGATGCTACCACTGCAAAATATAATACCATGAATGACAATACAACAGCAACGATATCTGCTCCGCGGAAATCAAAATTAAACAGCATCGCCCCGCCAAGCATGATCTCCATTGTAAGAAGTGCGCCCAGTACCATTGCCATTCCTGAGGAAAGCTTCTGTCTGCCGCAATGTCCGTTCTCAGCTTCCACATATCTTCCTTCTGCCAATACTGCCTTCCTGCTGCTCTCTGTATTCCACATAAGATCCATCCTCCCTGTCCTATGTTCGTCTCACGATTTATCGAACATATTTTCCAAACATATTTTCTGTATGTTTGCATTATAGCTCATTTTTAGTCCAATAAAACGGTACAAATATGGTTTTTCCGAACATTTGTTTATTTTATACAAAAATATGTTCGTCTTTAAGATCCACAAAAAAAGAATGCTGCCTGCCGGTCACTCCGACAAACAGCATTCTTTTTTTATCCACAGCCGCTATTTATTTCAGCACACCACTGTCAGCCAGTCCCCACTTACAGGTCAGAATAAAAAAGCGTTGCTGTTCACTCCATTCTCAGCAACACGCTTCGCGGGATATTACCAACGAACAACAAAAAAAGCCTGCCGTAAACGACAGACTTGTAAAATGTAACACTTTGAAAGGGCATTTGAAATCCTATGATATCTGCTTTTACATCATTCCCGCAAACACAGACGCTCCTACAACCGTAAGCAATCCGGCTACGGCAATGGCAAGGCTGCTCATAGCTCCTTCTACCGGTCCAAGCTCCATGGCTTTGGCTGTTCCGATAGCATGGGCAGATGTTCCAAGTCCAAGACCTCTTGCGATCGGCTCCTCGATCTTTGCGATCTTGTAGACAACCTCTGCGATCATATTTCCCAGAACTCCTGTGATGATGATCACGGCAACGGTGATGGTCACGATACCGCCAAGCTCCTCGGAAACACCCATTCCGATGGCGGTTGTGATAGACTTCGGAAGCATAGTGACATATTCCTGATGATCAAAGCCAAACAATTTCGCCATAAGCAGAATGCTGCAAAGCCCGGCCAGCGTTCCGGAAAAGATCCCGGCAGCCACTGCCTTGAGATTTTTTTTCAGCAAATGGATCTGCTCATAAAGGGGCACTGCCAGACAGACTGTTGCCGGGGTCAGCAGATAGCTGATATATTTTCCACCTTCATTGTAAGCATCATAATCAATATGGAAGATCAAAAGAACACCGATAACACAGATGATCGAGATCAAAAGCGGATTAAAGATCGCCATTTTAAACTTCTTTTTCAGGATCAGACCGATCTCATAGGCGATCAGACTTATCATTGCTCCGAAAAATGCGGAGTTTTTTATGAATTCCATCATTTTTCAGTTCCTCTCTTTCCCATACGAATCACTCCCTGTGTTACTTTTCCTGTTACGACCATTACGATCACCGTGCTGATAAACGTCATGATGAGAACCGGTACACAGATCGGTTTCAGAGTACTCCAGGCTGTGATCAGTCCCACACCTGCCGGTACAAACATCACCGGCATGATCTCAACCAGAAAATCTGCCGCACCTTTGACCTGATCCAGCTTCAGAATACCTGTGAGCAAAGCCACCAGCATAATGATCAATCCATAGACACTGGCCGGTACCGGAAGCGGAAGAAAGGTTTTCAGTAATTCTCCAATGACGGAAATCAACAGGATGATGCTGAACTGCTGCACATGCTTCATGTTGCATCCCTCCTGATTCATGTAAAGCGCATATTCATATTTTGCTTTACTGCATACTCATGAACGCAGCTGCGTTCACAGTCTGCGCTCAAACGAATTTTTCAAAAGTGGTAAGACCACTTTTGTTTTAAACGTTTTTTTATTATACGCTACAAATCCAAAATTACAAGGATTGTATCCAATAAAATACAAAAAATCCTTTTATGCATCAGCGTATTCCAGTAATCTACAGAAACAGATCTGCATAAAAGGATCTATAAACAGGGTTATGATCATTTCCTGGAATTTTCCGCCAAAATGATTTTTTCCACCTGATATTTGCCATCCTCCACAGTCATCACCGCCATGGTAACCTCTCCGCCAAAACGGCTTCTTCCACAGCTTCCCGGATTCAGCCACAGTCTGCCATCGATCATCTTCTCAAAATATTTGTGAGTATGCCCGAAGATGACCACCTGTGTGTCCCCCAGCTCCCACGCAACGTCTTTTTTGTTATGGACCATAAAAAATTTCACGCCGCCAATGGTAAAGCTTAGACTGGTGCGGAGATTTTCCGCCCAGTCTTTATCATTATTTCCACGGACCACATAGAGATTCCCCATGGAACGCAGTACATCCAGGATCTCGTCTTTATTGACATCTCCGGCATGAAGAATGTATTTGCAGTCTTTTAAGATTTCCAGTACTTCAGGCCGCAGAAGACCGTGAGTGTCTGATATAATGCCGATTTTTTCTTTCATGATCTCTATCCTGCTCCAATCCTTTATCATTATCGCCTTTTACCTTTTGCAGCTCACGCTATGACCGGCAATACTCTTCACAATACATAAATATTTAACAGTTGCTTCTTTTCACACTATTTCAGAAATTTTCTTAATTGGATCAAGCCGATATTCGCAACCCCGCAGAGGACTTACCTGATTCGCTTAAAACAATTCTATTTTTCCATATTCTCCGTCAGATCCCGGTTTCCGCACCACTTCTCCTGCACGGAGCCGCCGGATGCCTTCCGCCAGAACTTCTCCGCCGGCTTTTCGGATATCTTCCGGCGGAACCTCTCTCAATATGGTAAACTCCGCACCCAGTCTTTCAAGCAGCGCCTCGTACTGTCCCTGAACTTTTTTGCTTGCCGTGGAAAATCCCACGCAGGCGGAGATCACCTCAGGCAGCGGCATCAGGCTTTCATATGGGCGGCCGCTTTCCGGCATGGCCGCTGAACTCTCGTCACGGTCAGATAACTGCAGGATCCGGTGATCCACACCCATGGTCAGCTTCTTTCCGCAGACCGGGCAGATACCGTTATACATTTCTGCTTCTTTCGGACTCAGGCACACGCCGCACTTC